>JFJP01040943.1_pt1 | contig 10413 bp, 9 predicted proteins | sample 431651 | NCBI WGS metagenome assembly JFJP01 (sample SAMN02602958, study PRJNA72255) | Microbial mat metagenome, whole genome shotgun sequencing project. | biome: fresh water; feature: sink hole; material: water; isolation source: purple microbial (photo- and chemosynthetic) mats found in... | reverse complement strand
CAATCACTTTATTGGAAATACTTCGAAAAAGGGATTATATCTCAAGCTGGTCGCAAATAAGTCAGGAAACCTTGGGTAACAAACTAGCCCTTTTAGACTACGAAAATAATCCAGAGCTTAATCCAAAAGAAAAAGTATTGAATTATACCAAATCTGATAAATGGTACAACTATCTAAAAAAATCCTATTTATTACAATGGAACAAATTTTAATTCTTACGTATTAAGCAGTCAATATTTCGAAAATATATCCTTAAAATCAGAATCCCTAAGCTGGAAACCAACTTAGGGACTTTAAAATTTCAATTCTAAATGCTTTTAACTTCTTCCTACTCCCACTCGATTGTAGCAGGTGGTTTAGAGCTGATATCGTAAACTACCCTATTTATCCCCTTTACCTGATTGATTATTTTATTGGAAACTTTTGCTAAAAATTCATAGGGCAAATGCACCCAGTCGGCTGTCATTCCATCAGTTGAAGCCACAGCCCTCAAAGCCAATACATTTTCATAGGTACGCTCATCGCCCATAACCCCAACCGAATTGGCATTTAAAAGAATTGCTCCGGCTTGCCATACTTTGTCATATAAGCCGTCCTCTTTTAATGCACTGATATAAATTTCATCGGCATCCTGCAACACCTGAACCCTTTTAGGAGTAATTTCTCCGAGAATCCTTATAGCTAATCCAGGTCCTGGGAATGGATGGCGGCCCAATATTAAAGGATCTATTTCCAACGCTTTTCCTACCCTGCGAACCTCATCTTTAAACAACAAATTCAAAGGTTCCACAATTTTCAACTTCATCTTGTCGGGCAATCCACCTACATTGTGGTGCGATTTAATAGTTGCTGAGGGGCCTTTTACTGATACCGACTCTATTACATCGGGATAAATGGTGCCTTGTGCCAACCATTTAACATCCTGTATTTTATGGGCTTCTTGATCAAAAATCTCAATAAAGTTCTTTCCTATACTCTTCCTTTTTGCTTCTGGTTCAGTTATACTCGCCAAATCGCGATAGAATAACTCCGATGCATCAACCCCAATTACATTCAAACCCATGTGCTTGTATGAATCTAAAACTTGAGGAAATTCATTTTTGCGCAGCAATCCATTGTCAACAAAAATACACGTAAGGTTTTTTCCTATCGCTTTATGCAGCAATACAGCTGCCACGGTGGAATCAACGCCACCCGATAATCCTAAAACTACTTTATCATTTCCCAATTTTTTCCGTAATTCCTTTATGGTTGTTTCCACAAATGAATCAGGTGTCCAATCTTGTTTGCATCCACACACAGTAACTACAAAATTTTTCAGAATAACCATTCCTTCGCTGCTGTGATATACTTCAGGATGGAACTGTATTCCAAAAGTGGTTTCCCCTTCTATGGCAAATGCCCCCACTTTCACATCGGCTGTACTGGCGATAATCTGGTAATTTGAAGGAATTTTAGCAATAGTATCACCATGACTCATCCATACTTGGGAATTATTGCTAACACCTTTGAATAAAACATGCTCGGTATTTACCTGTTGTAAATTGGCTCTTCCATATTCGCGATGTTTCGATGGCATTACTTCTCCGCCATAATTATGGGCTAAATACTGGGCTCCATAGCAAACTCCTAATAAGGGTAAAATTCCTTTTATTTTCGATAAATCAGGAATCAACGCATTTTCATCACGTACCGAAAAAGGACTTCCAGAAAGAATTACACCTTTAGTACTAGCATCGATTTCAAAATGATTATAAGGATGTATTTCGCAATACACATTTAATTCGCGCACTCTGCGGGCTATCAACTGGGTATATTGTGACCCAAAATCGAGAATAAGGATTTTTTCTTGCACTATATAGAAAGTTTAGGGTTATCAATTTAAAATTTTGCCCAAAGATAATTATTTTAGATTCATTTCGATTGGAAATTAAAAAGTGAAGATTGTCGGTGGTAAAGTTCTGTAAAGTATTGCCTAAGTAAGGATGGCGAACCGCCTGCTCTGCTTAAAAAACTTTATGAAATACCATACTTTTTCTCGCAGCAGCTTGTCATGCTTTAGCGAAACGCTGCCAATTCCAAGTTACATTTATTTTACATCAAAAACGGCACCATCAAATGCCAATTCTGTATTTGGGAATTCTTCGCGGGCTTCATTCAATAAAACCTCAAGCGATTTATACCGGTGCGAAAAATGACCAATTATTAACTTTTTCACTTCAGCTCTTTTAGCAATTTCACCTGCTTGTCTGGCTGTTGAATGACCCGTTTCTTTAGCCCGCTTCTTTACTTCATCGGCAAAAGTTGCTTCATGGTAAAGCAAGTCAACTTGTTTTATTATAGGTATAATACCTTGATTTTTAGCGGTATCAGTTACAAAAGCAAACGATCTGGAAGGAGCTGCATCTTTAGTCAAGGTATGATTTGGATGTAAATTTCCATCTTCATCATAAAAATCGGCACCTTCTTTAATTGATTGAAGCAATCGGATTGGAATGTTAAGCTCTTTAATAACTTCACCTTTTAAGTGTTTCAATTTAAGCTTTTCACGAAAAATAAACCCACAAGTGGGAACCCTGTGGCGTAGCGGAAAAGATTCAACGGTTACTTTATCGTCCTCAAAAATTAATTCGGCGCCTTGATAATGCAACGGATGAAAAACAATATCAAATCCGATTCCCCTTTCCATAGTAGAAATAAATAAATCAATTAATTCCTTTAAGCGAAAAGGTCCGTAAATATGCAATGGAAGTTTTCTATTATTTAAGCTTAAACTGGACATAAAACCAAAAAGGCCTAAAAAATGATCTCCATGCAAATGACTAATAAAGACATGATTGATGCGTGTAAATTTAATATGATACTTCTTTAATTGTATTTGGGTTCCTTCACCACAATCTATTAAAAAAAACCGCTCAAGTACATTGAGTACTTGAGCGGTTGAGAATCTTTCGGGTGATGGCATTGCTGAACTACACCCTAATATGGTTAGGGAAAAAACCATTAAGCTCCTTCCTTAGTAATCACTTCGGCAGCTTCAACAAGCGTATTGGTAATATTTAATACCGTGTCGAGCTGAGAAATAGTAATTAATCGTTCTACTGCGGTTTGCAATCCTGTAAGTACAAAAGTACCATTTGCATTCTTGCAAAGCCGGTTTGCCACTAAAATAGCTGATAACCCTGACGAGTCGCAATAACGGCAATTGCTCAGATCTAATATGATATTTTTTTCACCATTGCCGGCAATTAAAACCAATTCTGATTTTAAAGACGGGGCAATATGGGTATCAAGTTTATCTATCATAACTTGAATCTGAGTATAGTTATCCAGTTTGTCGATTTTAAATTCCATGGACTAATATTTTTTACATGGTGAATATTTGATTTTTACCAAATATAATAAAACTATTCCTCAATACTACACAAAATTAATTACTTTTTTTACTCTTGTGGAGCTTCGCCTTTAGCTTTTGCTTTTTTCGACTTAGCTGAAGAATCCATTTCATCCTTAAGTGCAGCCAATTCAGCTATATCACCAAGAGTAGTTTTCTCCATAGTATCCGCTGCTTTTTTTGGAGCCTTTTTAGCAGTTTTTGGAGCAGCAGCTACTTTATTAGCTTTATCCTCTGCTCTTTTAACATCTTCAAATACTCTTGAATGGCTTACAATTATTTTCTTGGCTTCTTTGTTGAATTCAATCACTTTGAAATCCAATTTTTCTTCCAATTTAGCTGGTGAACCGTCTTCTTTAACCAAATGTTTTGGGGTACAGAATCCTTCAACACCATAAGGTAAGGAAACAATAGCTCCTTTGTCGGCTAATTCAATGATGGTGCCTTCGTGGATAGAATCCATGGTAAATAAGGTTTCAAACACATCCCAAGGATTTTCTTCCAATTGTTTGTGTCCAAGACGTAAGCGACGGTTATCTTTGTCAATTTCAAGAACCATTACTTCTATTTCAGCCCCAATGGTAGTAAATTCTGCTGGGTGTTTTATTTTCTTTGTCCATGAAAGATCGGAGATGTGAATCAATCCATCAACACCTTCTTCAATTTCTACAAATACACCAAAGTTAGTGAAGTTGCGAACTTTTGCTTTGTGGCGCGATTCAATTGGATAAGCTTTCTCAATGGCTTCCCATGGATCGGCTTTCAGTTGCTTCATGCCTAACGACATTTTGCGTTCTTCGCGATCCAAAGTAAGGATAACTGCTTTAATTTCGTCGCCAACTTTTAGGAACTCATTGGCACTGCGTAAGTGCTGCGACCAAGACATCTCAGAAACGTGAATTAAACCTTCTACTCCGGTTGCAATTTCAACAAATGCACCGTAATCGGCCATTACTACTACTTTTCCGCTTACTTTATCACCAACATTCAAGTTAGCATCTAATGCATCCCATGGGTGTGGGGTCAATTGTTTTAGACCTAAAGCAATACGTTTTTTGTCGTCATCAAAATCAAGGATAACCACGTTCAATTTTTGATCCAATTGAACGATTTCTTCCGGATGTGAGATCCTTCCCCATGAAAGGTCAGTAATATGGATAAGACCATCAACACCACCTAAATCGATGAATACACCATAAGAGGTAATGTTTTTAACGGTTCCTTCCAAAACCTGACCTTTTTCAAGTTTTGCAATAATTTCTTTTTTCTGTTGTTCCAGCTCAGCTTCAATAAGGGCTTTATGCGAAACAACCACGTTTTTGAATTCATGGTTAATTTTAACCACTTTGAATTCCATTGTTTTGTTCACATAAATATCGTAATCGCGGATTGGTTTCACATCAATTTGTGATCCAGGTAGGAAGGCTTCAATGCCAAATACATCCACAATCATACCACCTTTTGTGCGGCATTTGATGTAACCTTTAATAATTTCATCTTGCTCAAGGGCTTGATTAACTCTATCCCATGAACGAAGAGCGCGAGCTTTTTTGTGTGAAAGGGACAATTGACCAGTGCGGTCTTCCTGGCTTTCAACGTAAACTTCTACTTTATCTCCAATTTGTAGTTCAGGATTGTAGCGAAACTCATTCATGTTTACTACACCTTCTGATTTGTACCCAATATTAATAAGGGCTTCACGTTTGTTCATGGAAACTACGGTTCCATCAATAACTTCATTTTCTGAAATCGACGATAATGTTTTGTCGTAAATTGATTCCAGTTCTTTGCGGGCATCGCTTTTAACTGAGTCATTTTCGTAGGCATCCCAATCAAATTCCTCAGGTTTAACTACAACATGTTCTCTTTTTACATTAACAACCTCTTGTTCAATGTTGACTTCGTTTTGCTCCATTTCCTGAGCATCTAATAATTCATTGTTTTCCATCTAAATTCAATAATAATTAATAAGTTAGACATTATATTTAAAAATGCAGCGCAAAATAACAGCTTTATAACGAATTGAGCAAGGAATGGATACATTTTTTGAAATTAATTATTCTATTTCAGCCAATTAACAGCAACATATCTTCAATTCATTGATTTCAAGTGGTATCTAAATGACCTTTTATGTTAAAATTTAAAATATTTTTTTGGGTTATTAAATTTATTCAATTAATTCCATCAATAGCGATTACCGTTACAATGAATTTATGTGGTTTAAAGATTTATTGTAATTTAGCACCATTGAATTAAACCGAATTTTCATTTGAAATTAAGGCAAATTGGATTGTTTTTTTTAACACTGCTATTAATAACAAATTTGTGAAAAGAATATTGGTCACTGGTGGAGCTGGTTTTGTTGGCTCCCATTTATGCGAACGGTTGCTTCTCGAGGGAAACCATGTGCTGTGCGTTGATAACTACTTTACAGGCGATAAGAGGAATATTGTCCATTTAATGGATAATCATTTTTTTGAGCTGGTGAGGCACGATGTTACCCAACCCTTTTTTGCTGAAGTGGATCAAATATACAATTTGGCCTGCCCTGCTTCTCCTATCCACTATCAGTACAATCCAATTAAAACCGTAAAAACATCGGTTATGGGTGCTATAAATATGCTCGGATTGGCCAAACGGATTAAAGCAACTATTCTACAAGCATCAACCAGCGAAGTATATGGCGATCCGGAGGTACATCCACAAACTGAAGATTACTGGGGCCATGTTAATCCCATCGGTATAAGGAGTTGCTACGATGAAGGAAAACGTTGTGCCGAAACCCTTTTTATGGACTACCATTGGCAAAACAACGTGGATATTAAAATAATACGGATTTTTAATACCTACGGACCAAAAATGCACCCAAACGATGGACGTGTGGTATCAAACTTTATAATTCAAGCACTTAAAAATAAAGACATTACCATATACGGCGATGGGAAGCAATCGCGGAGTTTTCAATACGTGGACGATTTACTAGAGGGAATGATACGGATGATGAACACTCCCAAAGATTTTATTGGACCGGTAAACATTGGAAATCCCAACGAATTTACTATTTTGGAATTAGCCCAATTGGTTATTGAATTAACCGGCTCAAAATCTAAGATAGCCTATTTTCCTTCGCCTGCGGATGATCCCACCCAAAGGCAGCCAAACATTTCATTAGCCAAAGAAAAATTGAATGGATGGGAACCTAAAATCCCTTTAAATGAAGGATTGATTAAAACGATTGCTTATTTTGACGATCTATTAAAAAAGGAAATAATAACCGTTTAATGAAAATTTATGCAACTAATAGAAACAAAAATACAAGGCCTATTGATAATTGAGCCCAAGGTTTTTAGCGACGACCGGGGTTATTTTTACGAAACATTTCAAACCAAACGATACAAAGACTTTGGAATTGATGCGGATTTTATTCAGGACAACGAAGCTTTTTCTGGTTATGGTGTCGTGAGGGGTTTGCATTATCAATTAGCTCCCTACACACAAGCTAAATTGGTTAGAGTTATTCAAGGGGTGGTATTCGATATTGCAGTTGATATTAGAAAAGGTTCACCCACCTTTGGACAATGGGTTGGTATTGAGCTTTCTGAAACCAATAAACGCCAATTTTATGTTCCGCGGGGGTTTGCACATGGTTATTCCGTTATTTCGAAAACCGCCCTATTTTCTTACAAATGCGATAATCTATATCATCCGCAAAGTGAACGGGGAATAAATATAAAAGATACCAGCTTACATTTGGATTGGAAATTACCTGAGAATGAAATGATAATTTCATCAAAAGATACTCTTTTACCTAATTTAGAATTTGCTGAAATGAATTTTACTTATGGAAAAAAAATTTAATATCTTAGTCACTGGCTCCAATGGTCAATTAGGTAGCGAATTACGGTTTTTAGCACCTAAGTATCCAAACATACATTTTATTTTTACCGATGTGGCGGAACTGGATATTACCAAATCGGGTGCTGCTGAAAAATTTGTAAAAGAAAACCCGGTTGATTTCATTATTAATTGTGCTGCTTTTACAGCAGTTGACAAAGCTGAAACCGAGCAGGATCTAGCCTTTTTAATAAATACCGTAGCCGTTGACTATTTAGCCGATGCTGCCAAATCGGTCAATGCCTGCCTGATTCACATTTCTACCGATTATGTGTTTGATGGATCTCACAATACTCCCTACTTAGAAGAAGATGGTGCTATACCGGAAACAGTTTACGGGGATACTAAATACGAAGGTGAAAAATTGCTTGTGTATTCCGATATAAACTATGTTATTTTGCGTACATCATGGTTATACTCTTCGTTTGGAAACAACTTTGTTAAAACGATGCTTCGGCTTGGTAACGAAAAAGAAAGCATCAATGTAGTTTTCGACCAGATAGGTTCACCAACGTATGCCCGCGATTTAGCCAAGGCAATTCTTGATATCACTGGAATAATAGAAATCAATTCAAAGAACCCATTTCAGGAAATATACCATTATACCAACGAAGGAGTGGCCAGTTGGTACGATTTTGCCTGTGAAATTTTTCGACAAAAAAATATTACATGCTCCGTTAATCCAGTGAATACCTATCAATTTCCACTCCCGGCAAAAAGACCTCATTTTTCTATTTTGGATAAATCCAAGTTTAAAAAAGATTTTAACCTGCCCATACCTCATTGGGTTGATAGCTTAAAAGAAATGCTGGCTGAACTAAAATAATATCGTTAAAATAAAAACAATTAAAATAGCAACTATGGAAACTGAATTACTAGCAACAGTAAAGAAAAAGGCAAACGCCTGGCTCAATAGTGCCATTGATGACGATTCAAAAAAACAAATCCGTAATTTATTAGCCAACGACGAAAATGAATTGATTGAATCCTTTTATCGGGAGCTGGAATTTGGAACCGGAGGATTGAGAGGAATTATGGGAGTGGGAACCAACCGCATGAATATTTATACGGTTGGAATGGCAACTCAAGGATTGTGTAACTATTTGCTAAAACAATTTCCTAATCAAGAGATTAAAGTTGCCTTTGCACATGACAGCCGCAATAATGGCCGATTGTTTTGTGAATCAGCCGCACAAATATGCATTGCCAATGGTCTCAAAGTTTATTTGTTCGATTCATTACGCCCAACCCCTGAACTATCATTTGCTATCAGGCACTTGGGATGCAAAAGTGGTGCAGTAATTACGGCATCGCATAATCCTAAAGAATACAACGGCTACAAAGTATATTGGGAAGACGGTGGCCAGATTATTGAACCCCACGATGTGAATATTATTGCCGAAGTCCAGAAAATTACTTCATTAGCTGATGTAAAATGGAACGGAAACAAAGCTGAGATTATCACCATTGGTGAAGAAGTTGACAAAGTATATATTGAGGAACTTAAAAAATTATCGCTTTCACCCGAGGCAATTAAACGCCAGAGCCAATTAAAAATTGTTTACACTCCTATTCATGGCACCGGAGTAAATCTGGTTCCCAGGGTTTTAAAAGAAGTTGGTTTTAAGAATATCATTTCAGTATCCGAACAAAACATCCCCGATGGCAATTTCCCAACGGTACATTCTCCAAATCCTGAAGAACCGGCAGCGTTGAAAATGGCTATTGAAAAAGCCATCGAAACTGGGGCCGACTTAGTAATGGCAACCGACCCCGATGCCGATAGGGTTGGCATAGCCGCTAAAAATAAAGATGGAGTATTTGAACTGCTAAACGGAAACCAAACCGGTTCCTTCTTGATTTATTATTTGTTGACTAAATGGAAAGAAAACGGAAAACTTAAAGGTAAAGAATACATTGTTAAAACCATTGTTACCACTGAGCTGATAGCCAAAATGGCCAAAGATTTCAAAGTGGAATATTTTGATGTGCTAACCGGTTTTAAATACATTGCCGATGCCATTAAACACAATGAAGGGCATAAAACCTTTATTGGCGGAGGCGAAGAAAGCTACGGATATTTAGCCGGCGATTTTGTGCGTGATAAAGACGCCGTAATGTCGTGCATGTTGATTGCCGAAGCAACCGCCTGGGCTACCGAACAAGGCAAAAGTATTTTTGATGTATTGGCCGACATATATATTAAGTATGGTTTTTACAAAGAAAAACTGGTAAATCTGGTTCGTAAAGGCAAAACAGGTGCTGAAGAAATTCAACAGATGATGGATGGCTACCGGAAAAAACCACCCATGGATATTAACAGCTCCACGATTATTAAGATAAAGGATTATCAAGCTCAAAAGGAAATAAACCTAATAACAGGAACTAAAGAAAGTATTACGCTTCCAAAATCGAATGTTTTGCAATTTATAACTGCCGATGGAACCGTGGTATCTATCCGCCCTTCAGGTACAGAGCCCAAAATTAAATTTTATATTGGAACCAAAACCGAACTCAAAAAGATTTCTGATTATAAAAAAGTTGAACAGGAACTGGACGAAAAACTAAATGCTATTTGTAAGGATTTGGGGATTTAATTATCAGATATGAGATTATTAGATTTGAGAATTGAGATGTGCGAACATGTGCTAATGAACTAATAAAATAATGAAATCATACCGGAAAGAATTGTGGTTTGACATAAAAGAACGGAGGGAATTCATCAACATCACTCCCACGGTGAATCAATGTTTACTGGAAAGTGGAATCCAAGAAGGGTTAATACTCATTAACGCGATGCATATCACTAGCAGTGTTTTTATAAACGATGATGAACCGGGTTTGCACCTCGATTTTGAAAAGTGGCTGGAAAAATTGGCTCCTGAAAAACCCTACTCCCAATACAAACACAATAGTTTTGAAGACAATGCAGATGCCCACCTGAAACGAACCATTATGGGCCGAGAAGTGGTGGTGGCTATTACTGAAGGAAAACTTGATTTTGGACCTTGGGAACAGATTTTCTATGGCGAGTTCGACGGTAAACGTCGAAAAAGGGTCTTGGTTAAAATCATCGGAGAATGAATTATTGATTGTAAAATTTTAAACAATTTGTTCAAAACATT
>JFJP01029824.1_pt1 | contig 10413 bp, 6 predicted proteins | sample 431651 | NCBI WGS metagenome assembly JFJP01 (sample SAMN02602958, study PRJNA72255) | Microbial mat metagenome, whole genome shotgun sequencing project. | biome: fresh water; feature: sink hole; material: water; isolation source: purple microbial (photo- and chemosynthetic) mats found in... | reverse complement strand
GGCGAGAAACTGGATGAGGAAGCGTTCCGGGCACACATTGCCAGAACGCTGACGGCAGCCAGGGGATGTACGCTCGAAATCATCTTCCGGGACATCTATACGGTCACAGGGAACCAGGGCAAGCCGAAACAGGCTGTCAAGATTGTCCGGGAACTGATTGATGCGATGTGGTAAGTCGCCGGAAGAAAATTACCTGCTCTTTTTCCGAAAAGAATGGCAGGTTTGGCCATTCTTTTCGGAAGTTTGTCGAGCAGATTATTTTCTTCCAAGCCCCAAGAGATTGTTCGGGAAGGTGAAAGAGGGAGCAACAAACGATGTTCAGTGAGATGACCTCACGGGAAAGAATCCTGGCTGCCATCCGGCATGAAGCGCTGGATCGCGTGCCGATGGATTATTGGGGAACGCCGGAGGCGACGGCAAAAATCTGGAAGGGCATTGGCGCCAGGACAGAGGAGGATTTCATTCGAATCCTGCATCTGGATAAAATCCGTTCTGTCGCGCCTCGGTATGTGGGGCCTCAGCTCTATGCGGAAGGCAACCTGAAAGCCGACATCTGGGGCGTCATCACCCGAAACATCTCCTATCATGACAATGCCGGAACCTATGACGAAATCATCAGGCATCCGCTTCAGGCATTCGAGACGATTGATGAAATGGAAGCCGGTTATCGCTGGCCTTCCGTTGACTGGTTCGATTTCTCAGGCATTGCGGCCCAGTGCGACAAGTATGAAGGGTATGCCATAGAAGGCGGCTATATGGCCCCCTTCTATGTGTACAACAACATTCGCGGGCTTCAGGAAAGCCTGATGGATCTGGCAGCCGATCCCGAGATTGCCGATTATGTACTGGACAAAATCTGCGATTTCTACACGGCGTATCATACCCGGCTGTTTGAGGCCGCGGATGGCCGGTTGGATCTGTCCCAGGTGACGGATGATTTCGGTACGCAAAGCGGTCTGATGATCAGCATGGACCTCTTCCACCGGTTCTTTCGGGAACGAATGGTGAAGTTCATTGGAATGGTCAAGGCGAACGGCATCCACGTCTTCCATCATGACGACGGGGCCATCATGCCATTGATACCCGAACTGTGCGAGATTGGCATCGAACTGCTGAATCCGATTCAATGGCATCTGCCGGGCATGGACCTGACCATGCTGAAGGATCGCTTCGGCGACCGGGTCTGCTTTCACGGCGGCATCGACAACCAGTTCGTGCTTCCCTTTGGCACAACGCGGGAGGTGGAGGATGAAGTGCGGACCTGCATCGACATTCTGGCCAGAGACGGGACAGGGTACATATTGGCTCCATGTCACAATGTGCAGGCCATCTCATCGGTGGAAAACGTGGTGGCCATGTTTGAGACGGGAAGAGCTTATGGTTCATACACCCGATCATAGGTATTTTCCACTTCCGCCGCATCCATCGGTCTGCTGAAGCAATATCCCTGAATGACGTCACACCCGCCATCCCGCAGCGTCCGGACATGTGCCGGATTCTCGACACCCTCGGCAACAATGCGAAGGTGGAGGCTGTGGACAAACGCGATGAGTTTCTCCATGACGGATGGTTCTTCATGATCCAGCAGGCGAAGATTCAATTCCCGGTCGAACTTGAGGGTGTCGATGGGCAAGGTGGAGAGGTAGCTGAGCGAGGAGTATTCAGAACCGAAATCGTCAACCGCAATACGGATGCCATGCCGCCTGAGGCCACCCAAAAACCGGATGGCCTCGGTCTTGTTCTCCAGGAAAATGTGTTCTGTGATTTCAAGCTGCAGATACTCTGCCGAGACTTGATGGGTTTTCAGCAGATCCAGCAGATAGGCCGCGAAGCCTATGTCCTCAAGCTGCAGGGCGGAGTAGTTCAGGGAGATGGGTTTGGCCGGCAGGCCCTTGTCATTCCAGGTCCGCATCTGCTCGATCGCCATCCGGGCCACCATCCGTCCGATCGGCAGAATGAGACCCTCTTCTTCGGCAATCCGAATGAATACACCCGGTGACATCGGGTTGTCCTTCAGGCGAAGCAAGGCTTCATATCCTTCGACCTGTCCGTCTGAAAGCCGCACCTGAGGCTGATAGACCAGTTTGAAGCCATCCTGGGCAAGCGCTTCTTTCAAAAGAGCTTTCGTTTCCTGCCGGAAGCGCAGATGGGCTGCCATGGCACCGGTGAAGAAGGCGTGATTGTTCTTTCCCCGCTTTTTGACCTCATACATGGCCAGGTCCGCGTACATGATGGCATGCTCGATGTTGTCGCTGTCATCCGGAAAACGGGCGATGCCCATGCTGAATTCCACCCGGATGTCCAGGCCTTCGATGGGGAAGGGCATGTCGAACAGGGTCTTGAGCCTGTTGATGTAGGTGTTCAGATCCGGCGCATGTCGCTGCGATTGAAACAGGATCAGGAATTCATCCCCGCCGAATCGGGTGACGAAGGTATTTGGGGCGGCATTTTCCGCAAGCCGTCTGGAAATGGCGATCAGCAGCTTGTCGCCGAACAGGTGCCCCAGGGTATCGTTGACGCTCTTGAAATTGTCCATGTCCAGCAGAATGACCGCACCCTTCTCCTGGCTGGTCAGCGCATCCCGAAGGACGCGCTGAAAGCTTCGCCGATTCGGCAGATCCGTCAGCGGATCATGGTTGGCAAGATAATGAATATGATCCTTCTGACTGTTGATTTCCTCCAGCTGTGCCAGCAGCTTTTCTTCGGAGGAAACAAGGAGTTCATTCTTTCTGGAAATTTCGGTATTGTACTCACGGATGCGCGCCAGATAGCTGGACACTTTGTCCAGCAGACCATTCACCGAGTCCGAAACGCTTCGAAAAGGATTTCCCTTTGACAGGACAAGTCGCTTCAGGCTCTGTTCCTCCACCTGAATGCCCTTGATCTGACCGTCCATGTCATCCATGCTGCTTTTCAACTCAAGGAAATTGTTCTGCATGCCACTGAGTGCTGTGGAAATTGTTCCGATTTCATCCCGGTACTTCAGAAAGGAATCGATTTTCTTGTGTTCATAACTGTCGAAGTCGAAGTTTGCCATTTTTTCGATGATTTGTGCAAGCGTGAGAATGGGGTGCGTGATGCGTCGTGCAATGATGAGCATCAAGAGAATGATGAGCACCGCGATGGCAAGGAAGACAAGGATGAGTGTGCCGGAGAGTGAACGGGAGTGATTCAGGACTTCACTTCTGTCGGTCACGGACAGATACTTCCACCCACTCGACGGTGAAATGTGAAGTGTGAAGACCTTTTCCGAATTCCCGATACGGCCTTCGAAAGATTGGGAGGCATGCGACAGCAAATCATTCAGGAAAGGCTCCTCCATCTCCTCGACGGATTTCATCAGCCATTCCGGGTTCGAAGGGCTGCTGATGAATCGGCCCCCTGGACTGATGATGTTGATATAGCCGGTCTTTCCAACATCAATGCCACCGATGTAGTCCATGATGCTGTCCAGCCGGATTGTCAGGCTGACGACACCGATGATGCCCTCATCCCCTTCCACTGTATCATCCACGCTGATGACCAGTTCCTTTGAAACTTTTGTCTCGTAAGGCTCGGAGATGAACGCGCCCCGGCTGACCAGGGCTCCCTTGTACCAGCCACGTTCTCTCGGATCGTAGGAAGTAGTGGGTTTGAAGTCCGGGTACTCAACATATCCGCCATCGATGGAACCAAACGAGATGAAGGCGATAAGGGGATAGTTCTCGAGAATCGACCCGAAAAAAGCGCGGATTTCCAGCTCGGAAGGTGACTTCTGTTGTGTCAGAAGTTCCGGGGAAAAGTCCATGTATCGCGTCAGGCCGGTATCTGCATGCAACAGGCGTTTATCTGCGGCGACCAGCGCAGTCAGACCTTTCATGTTGCCTAAAATGGCCTGATCAACATGTTCCGCAGCTTGCTGGAGGATGACCTGGGTATGCTCGAGATTGCTTGTATAGAGCCATTGTTCCGTTTGGGTCTGGATGGCGAAAAAACCCGCGATGAAAGGGACCAGGCATCCGAGCAGGGTGCTGACCATCAGTTTGCGTCGGATGGAAAACCTATTTCGCATGAACACCTCATCTCACGTCTCCGCATCTCATGTACACCGCATCTCATGGAAGTGCCGCATTTTCCGAGAAAAACAGCAGGCATCATCCGGGACCGTCCAGCTTCAGGAATACCGCCTCGATTACCTGGTCCATGTTGTAATACCGGTATTCCGCCAGTCGGCCCAGGAAAAGGCTGGGTTCCTTTCCGGAAGCCTGCTCAATATCCGCGAGGTAGCGCTGCCGCTTTTCGAGATTATCCTTTGTCATGACGATATAGCAAGGGTCGCCTTCCGCAGAGGGATATTCCCGGCAGAGCGTCGTTCTATCCGACTTCTCTCCCGTGAAGTGCTTGAACTCAGTGATGCGTGTGTAATCGTAGTCATTTGGATAATTGACGACGGAAACCTCCTGGTGACGCGTCTCATCCACCGTTTCGAACTCGAACCGGACCGAGCGGTAATTGAGTTCGCCATGCCGTCTGCCGAAATATTCATCCAGTTTGCCGGTATAGACGGTAAGGGTACGCTCGATCCCGTCCCGAAGTTCAAAGAAATCTGCATTCGTCATCACAGTGATGCCGGGATGGTCCAGCATGTTTGCCATCATGCCCGTGTATCCAAGCTTCGGGATGCCCTGGTACTTGTCGGAAAAATAACGCGGATCCCGATTTTCCCGGACCGGGATGCGGCTGGCCACTTCAGCCGACAGGTTTTCCGGGTCCGTATCCCACTGCTTGCGGGTATAGTTCTTGAAAAAAAGGTCATACAGACGTTCTCCGACTTGAGAGACGACCGCGTCCCGGAAGTTCTGCGACGGCACGTGGAAGGTGGAGGCGGCCACTTCGTTCGCGAGAAAACTGCGGACTTCCGTGACTGGAATATTGACGCCGAAAACATCGCAGATCGTATCACGATTGATGGGGAAAGGAATCAGCCTGCCCTCGGCATAAGCCAGAACCTTGTGCTGGAAGGGCAGAAATGGGGTGAATCGGTTCACGAAATCCCAGACCGCCTTGTTGTTCGTGTGAAAGATGTGCGGCCCATAGCGGTGGACGGTGATGCCGTTTTCGTCCCGGAAGTCATGACAGTTGCCGGCGATATCCTTCCGCTTTTCGAGGACAAGGACTTTCTGTCCCTGTTCGGCCAGAAGCCGGGCGGCGGTGCAGCCGGCCAGACCGGCGCCCGCGACGAGTATGTCGCACTTCATATGCATTCTCCGTTCATCAGGACGATGAAGTCAGGCTGGTTGCGCCGATCCTTACGGTCTGCCGCCCCTTACGGTCACCCGATCTGCCGGGTTCATTTGCCTGCCGGGTTCATTTGTCAGCCGGATTCATTTGTCTGCCGGGTTCATTTGTCTGCCAAGTTCAGTCAATCTGTCGAATGACCGCCGGATTCTCCATCAGGTTATCGTAAAGGGAGCGATATTTTGCGCCAAAAAGATCCAGCGTGAAGTGCTTCAGCACATGTTCGCGGCCGGCACGACCCATTTCCCAGAAGGTTTCCATGCTGGTGTTCTTCAGAATGTCATACAGTTCATCCTCATTCCCCACACCAAACAACATACCGGTGACGCCATCCACAACGGATTCCGCATTTCCACCTACTTTCGAGGCGACGATTGCAGTACCGCTGGACATGGATTCGAGCGGAATGTAGGAAAAAGCCTCATCCCAGCGGTTCGGCAGCACCACGACATCCGATTTCGCATAAAATTCCGCCACCTTCGCCTGGCTGTTGAGATAACCGACCCAGTTGATTTCCGGGTGCCCGATCGTTCTGGCCTGCAGGACGGTCTTGAAATTGCCATCCCCGATGATGTTCAGCCGGACCTTTTTCACTTTCGCCAATTTGATGACCGTGTCGATCAGCATGTCGATGCCCTTTTCAAGCATAATCTGACCGACAAAGGAGATTTCGAGCGTGTCATGGGATTCGCGGGGCAGAGGGGTGAAAACCTTCTCGTCCACGCCCGCATACAAGAGAACGATCCGCTCTTTCGGAACACCGCCCATCACTTCAAGCTGGTCCTTGACATACCTGCTGATGGCTACATAAACATCGGCTTTCGAAAGGCTTTTGCGGACGGTGACAAAGAAGCGGTTCATAAGCTTGTCGACGAAATATTTGCGGGATCCGACCGACATATGGATGGTGCAGACCATTGGCTTGCCGAGCATGCGCTTGAAGCGTCCGGCGGTGAAATCCAATCGTCCGGCCGGGTGATGGTGGTGGATGATGTCCGGATTGAATTCACGGAGCTTGGCTTCCGCCTCTCCGATATGCTTGGGCCAGGGGAATACCTTGCCGATGAGCCAGGAATCAAGCTCATGGACGTTGATGGGCTGTTTGCGCCATTTGCTCGAAGTGATGACGAGGTTTTCAACACCGCCGTTCCGGTCGAAATAGTTGTACTGGTTGAGCGCGTAGGAAGCAAGTCCTCTCACGCCGGAAGTGATGTGTGCAACCTTCATGTGACGGTGCTCCTCTTTTGTTCGGGGGGTGCCCGGACTTGTTTTTCGGGCGTGCCGCCCGCAGATGACCTGAATCTTACGGATATCATACCACAAAGCATGGAGCACAAAAAACCATGAAAAATGACAGTCTTCAGGGATGGCGTTTCTTCAGCCTATATGGATGCGTTTTAGATGGGGATAAGCGGAAATAATGTAAAAATAGAGGCTTCGCAGCCACCTGTTTTGCTGTTCGGCCATGAGGTTATGTTTGCCGGCTTGAATCATCCATTGCGGCCGGGCTCGGTTCGAGGATAAAATGAAGCGGAGCAAAAACGGTGAATCCGTTGCCGGCATGGGTGGATTGGGTGAGTGGACTGAGTGAGTGGACTGAGTGGATTGAGTAGCCTGAAGGGACTGGGGGAGTAGCCTGAGTAGCCTGGGTGGACAAAGTTGTCTCAGTAGCCTGAGTGAACTGATCGTGTGAACTGAATGAGCGGAGGAATCGCTGAATGACCGTAAAGCCCGTATCCCCGAAGATACCTCTGAATCCGGACATGGTGGATGTTTCCGCGATGCTGTTTCACGACGAGGATAGTCTGGAGAATTGCGATGTGTCGGGCGGATCGGTCGAAGAACAGCGGGCTGCCCGTTTGTCCTTCCGTCTTGCCGCGTTCAACCGGGTTGTCTTTCGCGAAGTTTCCTTCGAGCAGATCGACCTGACTGATGTCCGGTTTGTCGGCTGCAATCTGGCCAATGCCGACGTTGAACGGGCCGTGATTCACCGGGTGGAATTCATCGAGTGCAACCTCATGGGGATCAACTTTGGCAGCGCAACCCTGAGAAATGTCATGTTTCGCAACTGCAACCTGGATTTTTCTTCCTTTCGTGTCGGGGATCTTGAGAAGGTGGTGTTTGAAGACTGCCGGATGCAGCGTTCGGACATGCAGCAGGCCCGCGTGATTCAGTCGGAATTCCGGCAATGCGGTTTGAGGGAGTTCCAGATGCATGGAACACCGGCAAGAGGGCTGGATTTCAGCACCTGCGACATTGATGGCATTGGTATCCGCATCGAGGAATTGGCCGGCGCAACCGTTTCTCCGGAGCAGGCGGTCTATCTGGCAAGAAAAATCGGGCTGATTATCAAGAACTGATGGATGATTTTCCGCCTAATTGTTCATTGGTGCGTCATGTCCGGTTTTTCCTCCTGTCTGGCCCGTGCTGTCGCGAGCATCAGCTTGATCCGGTTCTCCTGGTTTGTCCGGGACGCGCCAGGGTCATAATCGATGGCGACGATGTTCGCCTCCGGATGGTTCTTCTTGATGAGCCCCATCATGCCCTTGCCGGAGACATGGTTCGGCAGGCAGCCGAACGGTTGCGTGCAGACGACGCCGGCACTCCCATTGTGAACGAGTTCCAGCATTTCAGCCGTCAGCAGCCAACCTTCGCCCATCTTGTTGCCGTATCCGACGTATCCTTTCACCAGTTCGCGGGTTTCTGCAAAAGGAGCGGGGGCGCGGAATCTCGGTGATGTTTTGATGGCGGAAATCAGGTCTTTCTGACATTTCACGAAGACACCCTTGAACAGGGCGACCGCTGCTTTCTTGATCCATTTCGCGCCGTACAGGCCTGCATCCTGCACGCGGTTGTCAATCTTGAAAATCATGAAATCCAGGACGCCTGGCACGTCCACTTCCACATCCTCAGAACGCAGAAATTCCTCCAGATTGTTGTTCCCGAGCGGGGCATATTTGACATAAATCTCACCGACAACACCGACCCGGAGCTTCTTTTCGCCTGAATCGGGAATTTCAGCGAAATCCTTCACAATCTGCGAAAAGTGTTTCTTCACAGTACGATACGGCGTTGTCTTCCCGCTCATGTAGAGCTGGTTGAGCGCCTCCACCCATTTGTCCACAAGTCGGTCGGCAGCGCCTGGTTCCTTTTCATACGGACGAACCTGGTTTGCGAGCAGCATCAGCAGATCGCCATATAACAGGGCATAGATAAGCTTGCGGATGAAGGAAATGTTCAGGGAGAATCCCGGATTCTTTTCCATGCCGGAAAGGTTCAGGGATACAACGGGAATATGCTCGTAACCGGCTCGCTTCAGGGCTTTTCGCAGCAGATGGATGTAATTGGAGGCACGGCAGCCGCCACCGGTCTGCGTGATGAGCAGCGCAATCTTGTCCGGATCGTACTTTCCGCTCTTCACCGCCTCGATGAGCTGACCGATGACCAGCAGTGCCGGATAGCAGGTGTCATTGTGGACATGGCGCAGCCCCTCGTCCACAACCGCCCGGTGGGAGGTATGGAGGACTTCCATGTTGTAGCCTTCCGACAGGAAGGAATTGCGTATCATGGACATGTGAACGGGAAGCATCAGCGGGGAGAGAAGCAGAAATTCCTTCTTCATCTCCTTGGTGAAAAGCAGGCGGCCGGATCCGTCCACAACGCGCTCCACGGTGGTGCCGGCTGCCGTGGTCATGGTGATGGTCCTGTGTCCCTGCTTGTTTTCCGCCATATTAACAAGTCCGTCGGACTGTTTGCTGACTGTCATGCTGTCAGGCTTGCCGGATTGTTTACTGTCTGCCATGCTGTCAGATCCTCCCTTCGGATGTGTCGGGACTCTGTGCGACGGCTGCGGTGACTTGTTTCGAAAGGCTTTCATCGTTTCCGCCCTTTCGGGAAGACATGGCCGCCAACAGGCTGCGGATGCGGATTTTCACGGCACCGAGATTGTCGATGTCATCAATCTTCAGCTGGGTATAAAATTTTCCGCCACCCTCGAGGATATCGCGGACTTCATCGGTGGTGATGGCGTCGAGTCCGCAACCGAAGGAAACGAGCTGGATAAGTTCGCAATCATCGTTTTCCACGGCGAAACGGGCCGCATCGTACAGACGCGAATGGTACATCCATTGGTTCAGGACCTTGACGGGCGCGGACTTGCCGAGATGGGCCACACTGTCCTCGGTGACGACCACCAGCCCGAAGGAGGACAGGAGTCGGTCTATGCCGTGACTGACCTCCGGGTCCACATGATAGGGCCGACCGGCGAGGATGATGACAGGGTGTCTGTTGGCCCGGGCAAATGCGAGGGCTTCCTGCCCCTTGTTCCGCATCTCGCCGTGGAAGGCATCGTAGGCAGCATAAGCCTTTCCGATGGCTTGTTTCGTTTCTTTGGTGGGGATGCCGAGTTCTTCTTTGAACCAGACGGTTGCCCGCTTCGTGAAGTCCTTCGGCCGGTGCAGTCCGAAGTAGGGCATCAGGTAACGGACTTTTTCCAGTGCCGGGTCGTTGGCAGCCAGGAGTTCGGGATAATAGGCGACGACCGGACAGTTGAAGTGATTGTCCGCATGCTCCGTCTCCTTGAAGTTGTAGGGAAGACAGGGGTAGAAGATGGCATCCACTTTTTTGGTCAGCAGGCTTGAAATATGGCCGTGGGCCAATTTTGCGGGATAGCAGACCGTATCCGAGGGGATGGTGTGCTGGCCTTCGGAATAGAGTTCGCGGGAGGATGGATCGGAGAGAACCACCTCGTAGCCGCACTCGGTGAAGAAGGTATGCCAGAAGGGCAGATTTTCAAACATGTTGAGGACCATGGGAATGCCGATTCGACCACGATCCGCAACCGGCTTCATGCCTGGGCGATCAGGCGCGGCGGCGGGTTTCTCCTTCGAACGAAAATCTTCGACAGCCAGCTTCGCATTCGAGTCACCATAATTTCGCAGCAGCTCATATTTGTATTTGAAGAGATTCGGCAGCGTATCCTCGTCCTTTCCCTTGATGGGGCGGGAGCAGCGGTTGCCGCTGAAATGACGGTTCCCGTTGCCGAAGGTGGCGATGCTCATGAGACAGTGGTTGCTGCAGAGGCCGCAGCGGACTTCCCGGGAAGTGAAGGAAAATGCTTTCAATTCCTCTTCCTGC
>JFJP01011500.1_pt1 | contig 10413 bp, 5 predicted proteins | sample 431651 | NCBI WGS metagenome assembly JFJP01 (sample SAMN02602958, study PRJNA72255) | Microbial mat metagenome, whole genome shotgun sequencing project. | biome: fresh water; feature: sink hole; material: water; isolation source: purple microbial (photo- and chemosynthetic) mats found in... | reverse complement strand
AGGGGCAGGGCTTGTCCCTGCCCACAATGGGGCAAGCACAAGGCATTGCCCCTACAAAATGTCAACGATTTTTTAATCGGTATAAACTCTAGTAGGAATTAGGAATTAGGAGTTTGTAACTCCTAACTCCTAATTCCTAATTCCTAATTCAAATGTGGCGACGATATTGGCATAAACTCACTATTAACCGTAAGTTCACGCTATTTTTTGGCTTATTGTTAATGTTAGTCATCTTAGTTGCCCTGACGGGTTTTTTTGCGTTGATGACCGTTCAACGGCAAACGGAAGCCACGATTGTGACAAGCATGGAGTTTCAACGGCTAGTTTTAGAGATGGATGGGCATTTACAACGGGGGCGGGCCTCAGAGAAAGATTTTTTTCGGCAGTGGTCGGTGTTGGGTTATGCTATCGCTGAAAACAAATATTTAAGTGTCTATCAAAGTGAAATAGAGACGGTGAATGATATTAATACGCACCTGCAATCTTTAGTCCTAGACCCCAGCATTAGCCCTGGGTTGCAGGTGAGTCATCTTAAGTTAGCGGAATATGAACGTTGGGTGGGTTTATATCGGGCGCGCGTGGATAGTGCGGTGGAAACGGCGGCTAAATTAGATGGCGGGGGCAGTAGTATTTTGCAACAATTAGAGCAAGAAATGTTGATTTTGCAACTCTTGTTCAAAGATACAGACAGTTTAGAGTTGGCACAATTGTTATTATCAAGTAAGTTAGCTATTCAGCAGTTTCAACTTGACCATCAACCTGAACATATTCAACAGGTATTTAAGTTGACGCACCAGCTTCAATCAGGGATTAATTTAACTACATATTTGAATAGTGACCAACGAATACAACGAATACAGGCCGAGCATCTTTTAACCAGTTACGAAAGTAATGCCCGCGAGTTATTGGGTTTAGATTTGGCCTTGCAAAAGAAAATTGATAGCTTTGACCAATTTCCGCCCTTACTTGATGTGATTGCTGACCAATTAACCACCTTAGCCACGCGGCAAGTCTCGCAAGCGCGGCAGGATATTACCCTGACTCGTTATTTTGCCTCGGCTTTATTGGGTGGAGCGGTGTTGGTGGCGGTTATTTTTGTAGTCGGGATTGCGGTTATTTTGAATCAAAGTATTACCCATAAAATTGTTAAACTAACGGACGTTGCCATGAGCTTTCGCCAGGGAAATTTAAGCGCGCGGGCGGTGGTGGATAGCGAAGATGAGTTAGGACAGTTGGCCTTGAGTTTAAACGCCCTGGCCACGCGAATTCGTTTTTTAGTTGGACATTTAGAGCAGCAGGTGGATACGGCTGAGGCGCGTATGGCGCAAGCGATTGATACTATCTCTGAAGGTTTGGTGTTATATGATGCGGCAGACCGTTTAGTTTTATGTAATCGTCAATATTTGGACATGCAAGCTCCTATCAGCGATTTATTAAGCCCTGGGACAACCTTAGAAACAATATTACAAAGTATGGTGGCGCGGCAGGCTTATTTAGAGACGACCCTTTCGCCTGAAGCATGGTTACAAGAACAATTAGCCCAATATCGCGCTCCACATGGGCTGTTTGAGCAACAATTAGCCAGTGGGCGATGGGTGCAAGTGAGCGTTAGCCAAACGCAAGATGGGGGACGGTGCGCCCTCTGGACGGATATAACGGCCCGTAAACAGAGTGAAACGGAATTACGCCAATTATTTGCTTCCGAGCAACGGCAACGCCACATGGCCGAAAGTTTGCAGCAAGTGGCGGTAGTTTTAGGCACAAGTTTGGATTTGAATACCGTTTTGACGATGATTTTGGAGCAGTTGCGACGGGTGATTGAGTATGATAGCGCGGGGATTATGTTGCAGCAACAAGATCGGCTGTTGGTGGTGGGGGGTGTGGGTTTCCCTACGGAGATAATTGGGTTAGCTATTTCGTTAGATACCGTTACTCCGTCCACGCGAGTATTTCACCAACGACAACCGATTATCATTTCTAATGTGCAGCTTGAGCCAGGCTGGGTGCAGACTGACCACATGGCCCACTTACGCGGTTGGTTAGGCATTCCCTTGTTGGCGGGGGATGCACCCATTGGGGTTTTAACTATTGACAGTACCAAAGTGGGTGCATATCACCCGCATGATGCTCAAGTGGGGCAGGCGTTTGCTCATCAAGCCGCGATTGCGATTCAAAATGCGCGGCTATTTGAGGAATTGCAATTGGCTAAAGAGCAGGCGGACGCGGCCAATGAAGCAAAAGGGGCTTTTTTAGCCAATGTCAGCCATGAATTGCGTACACCTTTAACCTCCGTATTAGGTTTTGCTAAGATTATTAAAAAACGTCTTGAGGAGCGCATTTTTCCGCAATTACCTGAGAGCGATACTAAAACTCAGCGGGTGAAGCAACAGGTAAGTGATAATCTGACGATTATTATTACGGAAGGAGAACGCTTGACGCACTTAATTAATGATGTGTTAGATTTGGCGAAAATTGAGGCGGGTCATCTCGAAAATACCTTTGAGCTATTGGCGATTAATCAGGTCATTGAGCAATCCGTGGCCGCGACAGCTTCATTATTTGCCAAGCATCAACTCATCAAAAAGATTGAGCCAGATTTGCCCTTAGTGCGGGGAGACCACGCTCATTTGGTGCAGGTGGTGATTAATTTGCTCTCAAATGCGGTTAAATTTACGCCGCAGGGTCAGGTGATTTGCCAAGTGAAATATCATCAGCCGCATATCATGGTCAGCGTGATTGATACGGGCATTGGCCTAGCTCCCGCCGACCAAAAGACGATTTTTGAGAAGTTCAAACAAGTGGGCAATACTTTAACCGACAAACCCCAGGGAACAGGGCTAGGCTTAACGATTTGTAAACAAATTATCGAGCAACATGGGGGCAAAATTTGGGTGGAAAGTGAATTGGGGCAAGGGAGTAATTTTTCGTTCACTCTGCCCATTTTTGAGGCACTACCATTAAGTTAGTGAACTGTGACCCTCACCCCCGTCCCCTCTCCCAGCGGTAGAGGGGAGACAAGAGACTCCCTCGCCCTTTGGGAGAGGGTTGGGGTGAGGGGGATTTGGGCTTAACTTAATGGTAGTGTATTTTTGAGGGGGCGTATGCAGGACAAACTTAAAACGAAAGCCCAATTAATGGCAGAGTTAGCCGCCAGCCGTCAGTTAATCGAAACATTGCGCGAGAGCGAAAAAAGGTCGCGTGATTTATTTGAAAACTCACCCGATGCTATTTTTGTGGAAGATGTGTATGGTTATGTGTTGGACGCGAACCCCGCGGCCTGTGCCTTACATGGGATGACGCGGTCAGAGTTATTGGGGATTAGTGTGCTAGAGTTAGTGCCGCCCTGGTTACGGGAGGTGGTGGCGGAGGCATTTAAGACGCGCCAAGTCAGCCAGCCTGAACATCTGGAAAGCCTCAGTTGGACGAAAGATGGGCGGACGGTGCCAGTGGAGATAACCACTACCCCGATTGAATATTTAGGTCAACCCGCGATTTTGTTACATGTACGTGATATTACGAATCGTAAAAAAGATGAAGCCATGTTACAGGTGCAGAATGAATATTTGGCCGCACTGCATGAGACTACTTTGGGTTTGATTAGTCGGTTTGAATTGAATGAATTATTAGCCACTATTGTTAATCGAGTGGCGCAATTAGTGGGTACGTCTCATGGGGCGATTTATTTGCTGGATGAGGAGACGGAGGCCATGGTGTCACGCGTGGGCATTGGGCTATATCAGCCTTATTTGGGTTATCGGGTGATGCTGGGCGCGGGGTTGACGGGGCAAATTTGGCAAACTGCACGGCCATTGATCGTGCTTGATTATGATACGTGGTCGGGGCGTGTCGTCGGGCATGAGGATGGGGTTTTTGGGGCCATGATGGGGGTGCCACTGACCCATGCCGACGTGAATTATCAGCAATCACGGGTTATTGGCGTTTTGGCGGTGGCGCATGAGCCAAATTCAGGCCGCCAATTTATTCATACGGAGTTGGAATTGCTCAAGCGTTTTGGGCAGTTGGCTTCTCTCGCGATTGATAATGCCCAGCTGTTTCAACAGGCGCAACGGCGGGCGCATGAAATGGCAACGTTGGCCGAGATAGGACGGGAACTTTCTTCCATCCTTGACCTGACGGTTGTTTTGGAACGGATGGCCTATTTGGTGAAAGATTTATTACGCAGTAATGCTATTGCGTTATACTTGCAACGACCTGAGCAGCCGACTCAGTTTCAAGCGATTCTGGCGTTAGGCGAGGAGTCTGAGGGGGTTAAGGGGCATACCGTTGAAGTGGGGCGGGGTATTTTAGGCGATATTGTGCAAACGGGGCGGGCTGAATTTGTCAATTATCTTGACCAAGACCCGCGTACCTTAATTATTCCTAATACTTCAGCCGACCTCAATCATGGGTTAGCGGCGATTCCGTTGATTTCGCGGGGGGAAACGTTGGGCGTTTTGGCTTTATGGCGGGCGCGTTCGGAGGGGTTATTTACCCCAGCCGATTTAGAGTTTCTCATCGGGTTTGCCCGTCAAGCGACCATTGCGCTGGATAATGCGCGACTGTTTCAACAGATCCAAAGTGAATTGAAAAAGCGTCAACAAATTGAGGCTGATTCTATCGCCAATGAACGTAAATATCGAGATTTGGTTGAAACAGCCAATTCGATTATTTTAGAGTGGGATAGTCATGGTCGGGTCACTTTTATGAATGAATTTGGCTTGGCCTTTTTTGGCTATACGGCCGTTGAGTTAATGGGTCAAAATGTGATGGGGACCATTGTGCCGCTGACGGAAACGTCGGGGCGTGATTTGCAGTTTCTCATGGCGGATATTGTGGTTCATCCTAGAAAGTATGAACATAATGAGAATGAGAATATTACTAAAGATGGCAGACGGGTGTGGTGTGTGTGGTCAAATACCGCCCAATTTGACGCGCAAGGCAACTTCATGGGTTTGCTGTCCATTGCCAATGATATTACGGCGCAGAAATTAGCGGAACAAGCCATTTATCGGCAGAGTGAATATTTGGCGGCGTTACATGAGACCACGTTAAGGTTATTGCGGCGGTTAGAAATTCATGATTTGTTGGAAGATATTATTCGACGGGCGGCGCAACTGTTTAACACTGAACATGGGTCAATTTATTTTATGGATCCAACCCAGCAATACCTGGAACTTAAAGTGGGCATTGGTCTTTTTGGGGCTAGAGTGGGAACAACTTTAAAATTAGGCGAGAGTATGCCAGGGCAAGTTTGGCAATATAAACAGCCGCTGTTTATTAATGATTATACGACCTGGGCGGAGCGTTCACCGAATTTTGATTATAGCCATTTGCGGGCGGGCATTGGCGTGCCTTTAACCCATGTGGCGGTTGAAGGCCATGAAGCACCCATTATGGGGGTTTTAGGTTTGGCGTATGATTTTAACTCGGCGCAAGTTTGGGATGAGGCGGCGGTGGTGTTATTAAGTCGTTTCGCGCAATTGGCCTCCATTGCCTTAGATAACGCGCGGCTTTATGAAGAAGCGCAAACGGCTCGCCATGAGGCTGAGGCGGCGAATGAGGCCAAGAGTGCATTTTTAGCCAATGTAAGCCATGAACTGCGTACTCCCTTGACCTCTGTGTTGGGTTTTGCTAAGATTATTGGGAAACGGCTAGACCTCATTTTCCCGTTAGTGACCACTCCCAATCCTAAAACCCAACGCGCCATGACGCAAGTGCAGCAGAATGTGGAAATTATTATTGCGGAAGGTGAACGACTCACGGCGTTAATTAATGATGTGTTAGATTTAGCCAAAATTGAGTCGGGTAAAATTGAGTGGCACATGCAACCGCTTGACCTGACGGAGGTAATTCAGCGGGCGGCGGCCGCGACGGCCTCGTTATTTGCTCATAAAGAGGTGCCGTTACTCATTGAAGTTTCTTCCTCGCTGCCGCAGGTCGTTGGCGACCAAGACCGCTTGCTCCAAGTGATGATTAACTTGATTTCTAATGCTAATAAATTTACCTCAACGGGCAGCATCACTTGCCGCGCCAAGCCATCGGGCAGCGAGGTAATTGTCAGTGTGGTGGATACGGGCATTGGTATTGCTGCCCAAGACCAAAGTAAAGTATTTGATAAATTTAGACAGGTGGGCAATACGTTGACCGATAAGCCGCAAGGGACGGGCTTAGGGTTGCCGATTTGCCGCGAAATTATTCATAATCATCAAGGGCAAATTTGGTTGGAAAGTGAATTTGGGCGCGGGACAACGGTCTCATTTAGTTTGCCTATCATGGTTTCGGCGGTCAGTAATAATGCGCTGACCGAGGCGTGGGTTAAAAAGTTAGATATTGATTTATTACTAGAGCAGTTTGGCATTCAACAAAATATTGAGCAAGCAGGACTAAACCATAAGAAAACGGTTCTAGTGGTAGACGATGATGCCAATATTCGGCAGATGTTGGTGCAGGAATTGGAGGCCAAAGGCTACCAAGTGTTAGAGGCGAAAGATGGCTTGGATGCGCTGACACAGGTGAAGCAACATCATCCTGATTTGCTGACGTTAGATGTCATGATGCCCAAGATGAATGGCTTTGATGTGGCCGCGTTATTAAAAAATGACCCCATGACGGCGAACATTCCTATCATTTTATTAACAATTGTTGAAGATGAGCCGCGGGGTTATCGCGTCGGGGTTGACCGTTATTTCCAGAAGCCGATTGACATGCCTAGATTATTTACCGAAATTGAAGCCCTCATTGCTCAAGGCGGCTCCCGCAGAAGCGTGTTGATTGTAGACCAATATCAATCCCCTGAACAGCCCCTCACCCAAATTTTTCAAGCCCAGGGCTACTTGGTGGCTCAACTTGCGCCCCATGAGTCGCTCATTCAAACCGCCCTAATGATGAAACCTGATATGATTATTGTCAACTCTGACCACCCCGAAGCATATTATGATAGTATCCGTACCTTACGCTATGAGCCAGGACTTGAAAATATCATGTTCTTCTTTTTTCAAGAGAGTCATTAATCCATTACAATGAGATGTTGTGTTGCCATGAACAGACAGGAATGTCTGTTCTACCGTAGGTCAGATATTCTTGTCTGATTTATCTCTTTAGATTTGACCGTCAAATCTAAAGATTTGGACTCCAGAGTTAAAATTCAATTTTCGCCATGATTTAAGGAAACCCATGTCAGTTCTTCCCCTAAACCGCCTCATAAAACGTAATGAAGCCACCGCCCATGTCAGTTCTTCCCCTAAACCGCCTCATAAAACGTAATGAAGCCACCGCGTGGCTTACCCAATTTAGCCACCTCATGCCTGGGGTGAAGTTAGCTTTAACGAAAGCTGATGGTGACCTCTTTGCTGATATAGGTCAGTGGCATGAGGCTGAATTAGCCGAATTTTTAGCTCAGGCCAATAGCCCCTTACGTGGCCTTTATATGGGCGATTGGGCGTTACAACCACTTATTGTGAATGACCATTGGGTGGGCGCGTTAGTGGCGTTTGGCCCTTTAAATGAGGCGGGCTGGCAATGTTTACATTATACCTTGACCTTGTTTTTGCATGAAGTGGCGGAAAAACGGTCATTGGCGAATGAAGCCTTAGAACGCTATCGTGAAATCAATTTGCTCTATCATATTACGGAAACGATTGGCAGTAATTTAGACCCTGATATTATTCCCCAATTAGTTTTAACGGAAGCGGTACGGGTGATTCAAGCCGACATGGGGGCCATTCTGTTGCCATCGGCGGAAAACCGCGCCGATTTGAAAGTGCGGGCTAGTTTTGGGTATGATGAAACAGATGAATTTCTCGAAGGAGTGACCCATTATTTGATTGAACAAGTGTATGAAACGGGCCACCCTGAAATTTTTACCTCATTATCCCTCGCCTCCAGTCCAGTGGATGTCATTTTGTGTGTGCCATTGAAAATCCGTGACCATATCCTGGGCATTATTTTGTTAGGGCGGAAGGTGCAGCAAACGGTCTTTACGGCGAGTGACGAAAAATTACTTATGGCTTTAGCCAATCAAACCGCCATTGCCATAGATACGGCCTGGCTACACCAGCGCGAAATCAAGCGGCAACGGTTGGATAAAGAGTTGGCTCTCGGCCAGCAAATTCAACTCAGCCTGCTGCCTGAATCCTGCCCGACTATTCCAGGCTGGGAATTTGCGGCCATTTATCAATCGGCGCGTCAGGTGGGCGGCGATTTTTATGACTTTTTTGAGCTGCCTGGCGAGCCGCGCCGTTTGGGGCTGCTCATTGCCGATGTGACGGGCAAAGGTGTGCCTGCGGCCTTGTTCATGGCCTTTAGCCGTTCCATCATTCGCACGATTGCCATGAATGGTGGCAACCCCGCGGCGGTGTTAGAGCAAACCAATCGGCTCATCGTGCAAGATAATCGCTCAGGCATTTTTCTGACGGCCTTTTATGCCATTTTGGAGCTAGAGACGGGCAAGTTAATCTATGCCAGTGGCGGTCATAATTGGCCTTTGTGGTTGCCGCAAGGGCAGCTTGAGGCGCAGGAATTAGCGGCTGAGGGCTTTTTATTGGGCGCGTTTGACCCCATTACTTTACAGGAACAAGCGGTTCAATTGGCGATGAATGATACGCTGGTTTTCTTTACCGACGGCGTGACCGAGGCCATGAATGCCGTGAGTGAATTATTTGGCGATGACCGCTTGCAGGCGGTTGCCGTCACTAAAACGACGGATGGAGCCGAAGCCACCTTACAATCTATTGTTACAGGGGTGAAACAATTCACCCAAAATACGCCGCAATCGGATGATTTTACCTTATTTGTGGTGAAACGAGTTAAGGCTTAGGGTTTAACGTTGGTTGGACTTACCTACCCCCCTTAATCCCCCCGACATCGGGGGGAGATGTTGCTCCCTCTCCTATGTAGGAGAGGGCTGGGGTGAGGTCTTTGTGTCAATCCTATCGGCGGTAATCTCTACGACTTAATCTCTTTGGTAGACATTTTTATGGAACGAAAAATTCTCATCGTTGACGACGAATCTCATATTCGCTTACTCATTGAACAAACCCTGGAAGAATTAGAAGACGACGGAGTTTTGTTATTTACCGCCAGCAATGGCGCAGAGGCTTTGGAAATTATTGAGGCTGAAAAGCCTGATTTGATTTTTTTAGATGTCATGATGCCAAAGGTCAATGGCTTTGATGTCTGTCGCATTGTGAAGCATGAGCTAAAATTGCAAGATATTTACATTGTCATGCTCACGGCCAAAGGCCAGGAATTTGATAAACAAAAGGGGCAAGAAGTGGGCGCGGATATTTATATGACCAAACCTTTCGACCCCGATGAATTGTATGAGAAAGCCGTTGAAATATTAGGGTTGGGTTAAGGAGCAGCCACGCAAATGAAACCAGAAACAATTATCAGTAGTGAACAAGTATTTAACGGGGCGATTTTTAATGTGGAGACGCGCCACGTGCAGCTTGCCAATGGGCAGATGGTGCGGCGTGATGTGCTGGTGAATAATGGTGCGGTGGTGGTGATTGCCCTGACCGCCGATAACCAAATTCGCTTATTGCGCCAATTTCGGGCGGGGGTGGATAAGTGGGTGTATGAGTTGCCTGCGGGGGGCCTGAAACCTGATGAAGACCCCGACGTGGCCGCCCCGCGTGAATTGTTAGAGGAGACAGGCGACCGCGCCGCGACCTGGCGTAAATTGCATGGGTTTTACTCCGCGCCTGGTATCTTGAGCGAGTTTCTCCATTTCTACCTGGCCACCGATTTAACCCCTGGCCCCAGCGAATTAGAGTTTGATGAACATATCGAAGTCTTAACCCTGCCCTGGAGCGAAGTCATCAGCATGGTGAAGCGGGGCGAAATTGAGGACGCGAAAACCATCGCGGGTCTGCTTGTGGCGGGGCTACATGTGGGGTTGATTACAACCTAAATGATAAACAATTTAAACAACCGTGATGTTTTACGAATCCATGGTGATAATATTATCGAATGTGAACGTGGGCTGAATCTAGTAGCAGATTCCTTTTCAGCTAAGATACGCTCATTAATTAGTTCACCCTACATGCCACAGTATGAAATTTTCGATAATGATAAAGTTCTATTCAAAGTAGAATTATTATCGGGGCATGGGCGTTGGGGAATTAATATTCAAGATATATTTCAATCTCATGGCGCGCCTTTACGTGAAGCAACGGATATAGTTATCACCAAAATTCTTGTGGCGGAAAAGAGTGAAGAAATTTTATTAGCCGTTGAATTTTCGAGTGCGCTTCCTGCGGGTAATAATGCTTGGCAACGTAATGGTAGGGCCTTGGCATGTGCTGTTGCAGGTATTCCCTATCTCTATTTTACCGAAGTCGGTGGTGTAGAGTTGGATGAGAATCGTACTATTAAAGCTCCTCGTTTTCCCAACCCGATTGTGCCATTCTC
>JFJP01030288.1_pt1 | contig 10414 bp, 7 predicted proteins | sample 431651 | NCBI WGS metagenome assembly JFJP01 (sample SAMN02602958, study PRJNA72255) | Microbial mat metagenome, whole genome shotgun sequencing project. | biome: fresh water; feature: sink hole; material: water; isolation source: purple microbial (photo- and chemosynthetic) mats found in... | reverse complement strand
TGTACCGGTAATATTAGAAACTATTTCAAATTTACTACTATCGGCAACTACTTCTGCTAGTTTCAGTCTTTGGCCTCGTAGAATACTTTTATATTTTAATGCACTATTGAAATTTTCTTGAGTTTTATTTCGATAAATTTCAAGACTGTCTTGATCAGTGTCAGATAAAGTACCTTGTTCATTAGTTTTTTCAATATTTTCAATTTTTCTGATTTGTGTGCTATTTTTCGACTCTTGTTCACTTATAGAACTTGTGGTTTTCAGATCTTTCAATCTTTCAAACAGGCTTGTTTCAGGAACTAACTTCATATTTTTTGCATAACTGCTATTATTTTTACCAGTACCAATTAGTACTTCTCCAGCTTGCAAGAAAACCTTTTTTAACGAATCTGCGTCTTTTTTGTCAATTTCCACTTTGACAGGTGAGTTTTTTTCTGTTTCTAATCCAAAAAATTTTTCAATTAAATTAATCACTTATTTACACTCAATAAGGTGTTAAACCAAGGATTCTCGGTCTCTTGCTTTATAATCTTTTCTCGAAGATTGAAAGGCATTTAAAAAATTTACCTTTATAAATCGTTATTATGGATAAAGAACCAAGAATTGCTGCTTTATGGAGTAAAAAACAACCCACCACGTTAGCTGATGGGTTGTTGGATGGTTATACCAAGCAATAGTATTGCATGATGAAATATTATGGTCACATTTGTACTCCTAATAATTCGCAAGCTGCTTTTTCATCTAACGGTGGCAAAGCCCAAACTTGCATATTAGAGGCCAATTCGCTGATAGCGTTAATCGAATTTTCTACTAGCGCTGTCGTAGCAGTTATATTCAATATATCGATTCTATTTTTTGTGTTATCCCTAATCATTTTCAAGTCTTCAACAAAGCCTCTTGCTTTATTAACACCCTCTAATTGTCCTTCAATTTGACTGAGCATACCCTCCCATTTTTCTTTTATTTTTTTACTCATCATAGCTCTCTGTTCTATATCCTGAAGTGTTATATTGCGCACAGCTTCACTGACATTAGTAGTTCTTTTCTTCATTTGTTCATCATCTAAATGCAATTTTTCCATCTCCTGATAAACTTGCTTTTGAATAGCTTTAATATCATCTATTCCATTCAACTGGAAGGCTGATAAATAGTTTACAGTAAAATTAGTTAATTCATAAACGATAATTGCATTTTTTAGGTAAAGATTAGTTTTATTCAAACGTTTATCGACTGTATCAGCAAAACCAGATTGAGCAATTTCATCAAGTATATTTTTGTTAGCTATTTTGAATATTTCAATAACCGCTGACAATGTACTGTAAGAAAAGCTCAGGTTTTTTTGAGCATTAACAAGACCCTCCAATCGATTTTTATCAAATTTTGATAAGCTGATGTTTTTAACCGCTTCATCAACTGTTGCGAATTTTTCTTTTTCAATAAAATGAGCAGTAGCGAATAATATTTTTTGAATATTTTGTGAGTACTCCTGAATTTTTCCCTTAACCGTTTTGTGAATATCTTTATTAGCAATGATGCTCGTACTGAGCAAATCGACATTTCGTAATTCAACTTCCTGTTGCAACTGTATAGCAAGATTAGACTGATCTTCTAATTCTCCCTGTATTAGCTGCGCGCCTTGTTGTAAAAAAAAATCACGGCTGCTCAGATTTTTTTCGGTCCCTGAAACAGTTCCAGATACACCTGCTGACACGCTTAAAGCTACCATTTTTTTATCCTCATTTAGTAGAATTTAGAATTTGAAACACGATTTGGAATACTCGCTCAGTTTTGTCACCCACGACAATCGCCAAGTGTAGCAGACTGTTTCAGGGGTGAAAACATATCTTTCATAGTCTGTCTAACTCGACTTTGGCCATTTTGACGTTTTGACGCGAGGAGGAGGTCGGCAGAGGATGCCCATGAGGTATCCTTTGCGGGTGACCAAACCCATGAGGAGAGTACCCTGATGATGATGCCCCTGCCTGAAGCTATTATAGCGGTTTGGGCACCGTTTGCTGTGCTCTTCACGCAACCGGTGTCGTGCCACATACAGGTGCTGTGGAGGGGGGCAGTGCTGCTGTGTCGAGGACCGCACACGGTCGCGTCGGTCCTGCATGTGATGGGCTTGGGGAGAGCACAACAGTTTGAGAAATATCATCGGGTGCTGGGCCGGGCGCGGTGGTCTGACCTCCAAGGCGCGAAGATTCTGCGGGGGTTGCGGGGTCCTGGGCACTGATTCAGTATAATTTTTTTCAAAAAAAAATTGAATATGTTAATTTTATTAGGAAATAAGGTTAAACTTTTGACAAGAACATAGTTTGGGTAAAAATTGTTAGGCGCTACCAGTTACATAATTTCCTCTCGTAAGTTTTCCTGGGATGACGTGAGGTTAGCAGTGCGGGGTTAGGCGAACGAGGAGGTGAGTGAACATTTCTCCCTGAATTCGACTGAAAACCCGCGAAACCCTACAATGCGCGGATGCCTGTCCCCCTATCCATCCTGTTCAAGCTGCCGGAGACTCGATTTGATCAGCCGCGTTGCCCAGGGCGCCAAGGCCGAAGATCTAGCCCTCCGTCACCTGGAAGCGCAGGGGCTGACCTTGGTGACGCGCAATTTCCGTTGCCGCATGGGCGAATTGGATCTGATTATGCGCGATGATGGCTACTTGGTGTTCGTGGAAGTCCGCAGTCGCCGTTATAGCCATTACGGCACCCCCGCCGAATCGGTCACGCCCGCCAAGCAGCAAAAATTACTGCTTGCCGCTGCATTCTACCTGCAACGCCAGACTCTGGATCTCCCTTGCCGGTTCGACGTGGTCGCCATTCTACGGCCAGCCAGCGTTGAACCGCAGGTTGAGTGGATTCGGGACGCCTTTCAGTTGAATTAATGCCTGTTTTCGAGAACCTCGCCGATGACCCTTGACCGTACTGCCGAACTGTCCGAACTACTGACCCGCCGCATCCTGATTCTGGATGGCGCGATGGGGACGATGATCCAGAGCTACCGCTTGCAGGAAGCGGATTACCGGGGCGAGCGGTTCCACGACTGGCCTAGTGATCTCAAGGGCAATAATGACCTGCTGACGTTGACCCAGCCGGCCATTATCCGCGAGATTCACGCGGCCTATCTGGCGGCCGGGGCGGATATTCTCGAAACCAACACCTTCAACTCGACCTCGATTTCCATGCACGACTACGGCATGGAGGGCCTGGTTCCTGAACTCAATCGGGAAGCCGCCCGACTGGCGCGGGAAGTAGCCGATCAATACAGCACTCCCGACCGACCGCGCTTTGTCGCCGGGATCCTCGGCCCGACCAGTCGCACCGCCAGCCTGTCGCCGGATGTCAATAATCCCGGGTTCCGCAACGTCTATTTCGATGAATTGGTCACTGCCTATACCGAAGCCGCTCAAGCGCTCGTGGAAGGCGGCGTCGATATTCTGTTGGTGGAAACCATCTTCGATACGCTGAACGCCAAGGCGGCGCTGTTCGCGATTCAGCAATTCTTCGACACCTCCGGCATCCGCCTGCCGGTGATGATCTCCGGGACGATCACTGATGCGTCGGGGCGCACCCTGTCCGGGCAGACCACCGAAGCGTTCTGGAACGCGCTGTCACACATTCGCCCGCTGGCATTCGGGCTGAATTGCGCTTTAGGCGCCCGGCAACTGCGGCCCTATGTTGCCGAACTGTCACGGATCGCCGACACCTGGGTGTCCGCCCATCCCAACGCCGGTTTGCCGAATGCCTTTGGCGAATATGATGAAACACCGGAACAGATGGCTGCCACGCTGCGGGAATTTGTGGAAAGCGGCTTTCTGAACATTGTGGGCGGTTGCTGCGGCACCACGCCCGCCCATATCCGCGCCATTGCTGAGGCGGTGAAAGACTTGCCGCCGCGTCCGATTCCAGTGATTGAACCGCGGTGCCGACTGGCCGGACTAGAGCCGTTCAATGTCGGGCCGCCGATCCGCTTTATCAACGTCGGCGAGCGCGCCAACGTCACCGGTTCCGCGGTGTTCAAGCGCCTGATCAAGGCCGGCGACTATGCAGCGGCGCTGGACATCGCCCGCCAGCAGGTGGACAACGGCGCACAAATTATCGACATCAACATGGACGAGGGCATGCTCGACTCGAAGGAGGCGATGACCACGTTTCTGCATCTGATCGCCGCCGAGCCGGACATCAGCCGGGTGCCGGTGATGATCGACTCGTCGAAGTGGGAGATTCTGGAAGCCGGTTTGAAGTGCATCCAGGGCAAGCCGGTGGTGAATTCCATCAGCATGAAGGAAGGAGAAGCCGAGTTTCTGCGCCAGGCGCGGCTGATTCACGGCTATGGCGCGGCAGCGGTGGTCATGGCCTTTGATGAACAGGGCCAGGCCGATACCGAGGAACGCAAGTTCGCGATTTGCCAGCGCGCTTACCGATTGCTTACTGAACAGGTCGGCTTTCCGCCCCAGGATATTATTTTCGATCCCAACATTTTCGCCATCGCCACCGGGATTGAAGAACACAACGGCTACGCAGTGGATTTCATCGCCGCCACCCGGCGCATTAAGGCGGAATTGCCCTATGCGCTGATTTCCGGCGGCGTGTCCAATGTCTCGTTCTCCTTCCGGGGCAATAACCCGGTGCGCGAGGCGATTCACTCGGTGTTCCTCTATCACGCCATTCAAGCCGGCATGGACATGGGCATCGTCAATGCCGGTCAGTTGGCGATTTATGAGGAAATCCCACTGGATCTGCGGGAGCGGGTCGAGGAGGTGATTCTCAACCGTCGCCCGGATGCCACCGAGCGGTTACTGGAAGTCGCTGATCAGTATAAGGAAGGGTCCCCCTCGCCCTCTGGGAGAGGGGTTAGGGGTGAGGGCGCGGACTGGCGCGCCTGGCCGGTTGCCAAGCGCCTGGAACATGCCCTGATCAAGGGCATCGACGAGTTTGTTGAAGCCGATACCGAGGAAGCCCGTCAGCAGGCCGTCCGACCCTTGCAGGTCATTGAAGGGCCGTTAATGGATGGCATGAACGTGGTCGGCGACCTGTTCGGCGCGGGCAAGATGTTCCTGCCCCAGGTGGTCAAATCGGCGCGAGTGATGAAGAAATCGGTGGCATACCTGATTCCGTTTATCGAAGCGGAACAGGCCGAAGGCGCACGCCGCACCAATGGCCGAATCATCATGGCCACGGTCAAGGGTGACGTGCATGACATCGGGAAAAATATCGTCGGCGTGGTGTTGCAGTGCAATAACTTCGAGGTCATCGACCTGGGCGTCATGGTGCCCGCACAGAAGATTCTCGATGCCGCTCTGGAGCATCAGGCCGACATGATTGGCCTGTCCGGGCTGATTACCCCGTCGCTGGATGAGATGGTCAATGTCGCCAAAGAGATGAAGCGCCAAGGTTTCACCGTGCCCCTGCTGATCGGCGGTGCCACCACATCGGTCATGCATACCGCGGTGAAAATCGACCCGCACTATCCCGGCCCGGTGGTGTACGTCAAAGACGCTTCACGGGCGGTGGGCGTGGCGCAGCATCTGGTCAGCGTGGATTCCAAAGCGGACTACGTCGCCAAAACCAAGGCCGATTACGTCCAGAAGCGGGAGCAACACGCTAATCGCCGCAGTCGGGAACCGTTGCTGCCACTGGCGCAGGCTCGTGCTAACAAAATCCCCCCTAACCCCCCTTTTGCAAAGGGGGGAACTGAAGCCTATGTTCCGCCCAAACCAACCTTCCTGGGCGTCCGGGCGTTTGATGACTACCCATTGGCGGAACTGGCGGAGCGGATTGACTGGACGCCGTTTTTCCAGGCTTGGGAATTGCGCGGGCGGTATCCGGCGATTTTCGAGGATCCCGAACAGGGTGAACACGCCCAGCAATTGTTTGCGGACGCCCAGGCGATGCTGAATCAACTGATCGCCGAACGCTGGCTGACGGCGCGGGCGGTCATCGGTTTTTTCCCAGCAAATCAGGTGAATGAGGACGACATCGCGCTCTATACCGATGAGACCCGTAGCCAGACGCTGATGACGCTCCATCATCTTCGTCAGCAGGGTCCCAAACCGGAGGGCAAGCCGCATCGCTGCCTAGCGGACTGGATTGCGCCGGTGGACTCAGGGAAGGCGGATTATCTCGGTGCCTTCGCCGTAACGGCGGGCATTGGTATTGATGAACGGGTCGCCGCATTCGAGCGTGCTCATGATGATTACCGCGCCATTCTGTTGAAAGCCCTGGCGGATCGATTGGCGGAAGCGTTGGCCGAGCGCCTGCATGAACGGGTGCGGAAGGAGTTCTGGGCGTATGCGGCGGACGAAGCGCTGAGTAATGAGGAACTGGTTGCCGAGAGTTACCGGGGCATCCGCCCGGCACCGGGTTATCCGGCCTGTCCCGACCACACGGAGAAAGGTTTGCTGTGGCAACTACTGGATGTGGATCGCCAGGCGGGTATTCACCTGACCGAGAGTTTCGCCATGACCCCCACCGCGGCGGTGAGCGGCTGGTATTTCAGTCATCCCGAAGCCCGCTATTTCGGCGTGGGCCGACTGGATCGGGATCAGGTGGCCGACTATGCCCAACGCAAGGGCTGGACGCTGGCGGAAGCAGAAAAATGGCTGGCGCCGAATCTGGGGTATGAGCCGGAAGAATAATCTGATCAAACCGCTGGTTGGTCGTCGACCAGCGTCCGCTCGATCCGGGTCATCCAGATCACCGCCTCGTCCTGGGTGAGTAACAGGATTTGCAACTGGTTACGAAAATCTTGCCAGGATTTTTCCACGCATTCACTGGCCGTATCGACGCAGACCACCATCCATTGTTTTGCCGAATCGTCGGGCGGGATGGTTTTTGCGGACTCGGCCCCGCGCTGCAAACACAGCAGGTAGGTGTCCAGCCCCTTGCGCACGGAACTGAGCGCCGCGATATTCAACAGTCCGCTCACGCGCAACGCACATTGCCAGGCCAACGACTGGGCGGCCTGCTGGCGTTCAAACAATCGGTTCGTATTCATGTCCATTGCTCCTTACCCGGTATTTTGTGTTGCATCGCAACATAGTTTGCGAAAATCGTCAAGCCTTTTTGATGACCATGACTCACTTTTTTAGACCGCAACCGGTGCCTTGATCGCTGGGTGGCGCTGATAATCGACGATAGCGAAATCCTCATACCGATAGTCAAACAGCGAATCCGGGCGATGGTGGAAGATCAGGCGTGGCAACGGATAAGGTTCACGGCTGATCTGTAAGTGCGCCTGCTCCAGATGGTTGAGATACAGATGGCAGTCGCCGCCGGTCCAGATGAATTCCCCGACGCCCAGATCGGTCTGCTCAGCCACCAAGTGGGTCAACAGCGCATAACTGGCGATATTGAACGGCACGCCCAGAAAGAGATCCGCACTGCGTTGATAAAGTTGGCAGGACAGTTCGCCATTGGCCACATAAAACTGGAAAAGGAGATGACAGGGTGGCAAGCGCATCCGCTCCAAATCCCCGACATTCCAGGCCGAGACCACAATGCGCCGCGAATCCGGATCACGTCGCAGTAGATCCACCGCGCTCGCCAACTGATCAATGCACCGCCCATCGACCGTGACCCAGGCTCGCCACTGTTGACCGTAAACGGGTCCCAGGTCACCGTTCTCATCAGCCCATTCATCCCAAATGGTCACGCCATGTTCGTGGAGATACCGGATATTGGTATCGCCGCGCAGAAACCAGAGCAGTTCATGGATGATCGAGCGCAGATGCAATTGTTTGGTTGTGACCAGCGGAAAGCCGGTGCGCAAATCGAACCGCAGTTGTGCGCCAAATACACTGAGGGAGCCGGTACCGGTGCGATCCGCTTTGCGAACGCCATCGGCCAGCACCCGTTGCAACAGATCAAGGTACGGTTTCATTCATGGCCTGTGTCGTGGCAAATTAAAGACTGGAATTTTATGCTGCAATGCAATATAGTGTACTGAATTTCACGATACATCAGTGCTGTAACTGCGCCCAGGATCCCGAATGGCTGTCAAAGCAACTTCCTCAATTCAAGTGATTGCCCGGGCAGCCCGGTTGCTGGATACCCTCGCAGCCCATGATGAACCGGTCAGCCTCAAAACGTTGTCCAGCACGACCGACCTGCATCCATCAACGGCATTCCGCATTTTGGCGTCGCTGATCGAACATGGTTTTGTCGAACGCAGCATGGCCGGTCACTACCGACTGGGTAGCCGGTTACTGCAACTGGGCAACCGCGCCCAAGGCCGTATCGACCGCTGGCCCGTCAGCGGATCAGGCCGACCCGAGGAACTGAATGTCGTCGCTCGCACATCCCGATCCTTGCCGACGCCAGGCGAGCGTGAGGTAGCGAGGTAGTGAGGTAGCGAGATATACTGCCCACCGTCATAACTTGACCTTTTAAACCGCCAAGACGCCAGGGTCGCCCAGCGTCTTCGCTGGTTTTGATCTGCGCTCATCTGCGTTCATCTGCGGATCACAATGTTCAGTTTATGGCAGTGCCAAGTATAGCGCGATAGCGCCCGCCGCTATTGGCTACACGCCATCACCGTTTCGTCGGCAATTCCACGATAAACGTTGAACCCTGTCCGACGTCGCTTTCCACCCAGATGCGTCCGCCGTGGTGTTCGACGATCTTCTGACTGATCGGCAGACCCAGGCCGGTGCCTTTCGGTTTGCCGGCGTGACTGTCATTCACCTGGTGGAATTTCTCAAAGATCAGCTTGTGTTGGTCAGCAGCAATCCCCGGACCGTTGTCAATAACCTCGATGCGCCAAGAATTCAGACTGGGCTGGAGACGAATGGTGACTTCACCGTCGGGTTCCGGGCAGAACTTCACCGCGTTGGAGAGCAGATTGATAATCACCTGAATCAGCCGGTCATGATCGCCGGCAATCATCACCGGTTCATCGCCCAACTCCTCGCGCAGCATCGCCATTTTGTCATGGAACAACTGGCTGGTCGAATTGATGGCGTCCTGAATCAGCGCCCGCAGATCGAGGTCTTCAATATGCCAGTCGATCCGCCCGGAGTCGATCTTGGCCATGTCCAGCACCTGATTGATCAACCGGGTCAGCCGCTCGCTTTCCTTGACGATGATACTCAGGAATTTGCTGCGCTGCTCCACATCCATGGCGGAGTTGGAGAGCAGAATTTCCGAAAAGGCGCGGATCGAGGTCAGCGGGGTGCGCAGTTCATGCGTAACCGTCGAAATGAATTCGTCCTTGAGCCGATCCAGTTCGCGTAACCGGTTATTCGCCTCGCGCAATTCCGCCGACGCCGCTTCCAGTTCACGGGACTTCTGCTCCAGCCGGCGACTGTATTCCAGAACCTGCGTACTTTCATCGAGGATGGTCATCACCTCCTCGATACTCAACACCTCGCCCATCACGATCGATGAGATCATCACCCGAGCCGAAGCCGCGCCAATCGCCCCGGCCAGCAAGCGCTCGGTGTAATGGATCAAATGGGAATCGGCCTGGAGCGGATAGCCGCCGTGATCCGTCGCATAGCGGTCGAAGGCTTCGCTGGCGCGCTGCGGACCCAGGAACCGGGCCAGCAGATCATACAGGTCAGCCGTTTCCACGACGCCCCGCCACAACAGCGAATCACCGTCATGGCGTTCCCGCTTGAGGATATCGACAAACTGACTGCCCTGCACCTGTTCAATGGGATCGGGGCGACCCGGCAACGAACCGTACACCAGACCGCCGATGTTGACCAACATGCTCCAGAACACTGAATGCATGTAGGGATCCAGACCTTCCAGACCGAACAGTGCATAGGGTTTCAGCCATTCCAAACCGAACAGCCCGACATCGACAAAATCACTGCCGATCCAGCCGGAGCGCGCCATCGCCGGCAAAAACAAGGTATAAGCCCACACGACAAAACCGCTGGTCAGGCCGATCAAGGCACCCCGCCGATTGGCGCGTTTCCAGAACAGGCCGATCAGGATGGGTGGAGCAAACTGGGCGGCGGCGGCGAAAGACACCAGTCCACTGGTCACCAGCGCGTAGGATTCGCCAACGAAGCGGAAATACAGGTACCCGAGCAGGATCAGCAAGGCAATGCCGACGCGGCGAATGCCGAGCAGTAACCCGGAAAGATCCGCTTTCCCGGCCAGCCAGCGCGGATTAGCACGCAGCAGGATCGGCATGACTAGGTCATTGCAGACCATGGTCGACAGCGTCACCGTTTCAAACATGATCATGCTGGTTGCCGCGGACAAGCCGCCCAGGAACACCAGCAGCGCCAGTAACGGCATCTGTTCGGCCATCGGCAGCGCCAGCACGAAGGTATCCGCATCCACGCTGCCATCGCCAAAGATCAACCGCCCGCCCAGCGCAATGGGTAGCACAAACAAGTTGATCGCGAACAGGTACAGGGGAAATAGCCAAGTGGCTTTGCGGATATGCACTTCGT
>JFJP01033637.1_pt1 | contig 10416 bp, 8 predicted proteins | sample 431651 | NCBI WGS metagenome assembly JFJP01 (sample SAMN02602958, study PRJNA72255) | Microbial mat metagenome, whole genome shotgun sequencing project. | biome: fresh water; feature: sink hole; material: water; isolation source: purple microbial (photo- and chemosynthetic) mats found in... | reverse complement strand
ATACGGGCTCTCCGCCGTTAAAAATGTCAGTGAAACCGCCGTCAACCAACTCGTGGAGGAACGCGCTAAAAACGGTCCCTACAAAAACCTGTTTGACCTCTGCAAACGCTGTGACGGAAACACGCTGAACAGAAAGACTCTCGAAAGCCTGATCAAAGTGGGCGCCTTCGACGAAATAGAAAAAAACCGCGCGAAACTTTTTAGCCAGATTGACCAAGCCATCGCCAGTGCCGCCGATTCGCACCGGGATGCCAAACGGGGGCAGATTTCCCTTTTCGACGCTTTCGCTGGAGAAGCAGACCGAATCGAGCCCTCCGCCTCTTTCAAAGAGGTCTCCGTTCCAGAATGGTCTTTGAGCGACCGCTTGAACCACGAAAAAGAACTGCTCGGATTTTATCTGACCGGGCATCCGCTGGACGCCTACGAAAAAACGCTGGCCCGTTTTCCCCTGACCACCAACGCAGATTTTTCAACCTTGGAGGAGAGAACCGTCGTCCGCATCGGCGGGATGATTTCCGAACTCGAAACTCGTTACAACAAACAGAAAAAGCCCTTCATGAAAGGGCGGCTCGACGATTTCACTGGCAGCATTGAGCTATTCATTCCCACGGACGATTTTGAGAAATTCAAAGATCGCCTAAAACCCAACGGTGTCTTTCTGCTCGCGGGCACCTTCGAAAACTGGCAAGGAGAGGGCAAAGCGAGCCTTCGCGTCATGGAGGTGGTTCCGATCGAAACGGCGGAGGTGGACTATGCCGACACGGTCTATTTGCGGATCCCTTCAGGCTCCCCTTCTATTTTGGAAAAATTGGAAGAGCTGTTGCGGAAACATCCTGGGAACTGCCGGGTCCGCCTCCTGTTTGATCAAAGCGAGGCCGGCCAATGGACGCTCGAACTGAATAACAACTTTTTTGTGCGTCCTTCCCTCGCCTTTCAAAAGGCTGCCGAAGAACTGCTTTCACCCGGTTCTGTCAAATGGAGAGGTTCCCGGATGCCCTCCTTGCCCAAGCCCAAAAAACAACCTTGGAGAAATTCAAAGCCCAACGAAAAAAAGAACGGGTCTCCGACAGAGGCCTAACTGGAAGACCTCTCCAAAAATATGCGATTCTGATTGACGAAAAACCAAATTTTCAAGGCGTGACCGTGTGGGCCGCCATCCTCGCTTTCATCGAGTCCGTCCCTCATCTTGCCCGCCTTCAAGGAACCAACCTATTCCCGAACATAACCGCTGCCAGCCATTTTCAATAAACAGGGCATCAAGTCGCGCAGGCTTTTTCACCTTATTCGATTCCGAGCTTATGCGGAGCGGAGCCAATCATCTTCCCTTTTCACCTGCCCCTATTTTCAGATGATTTTCCCATGAATCGCAGATGCGCCCCCCGCCTCAGCTCGTTTTCAAAGCCGCAACCTCCAGATCGGTTCGCTCGATAATATGCAATAGCTGGCGGACCCGCGTCGCCCCCATGAGCCATGTGAATATGGCCGTTGAATCCCCTGACGCTTTGATTTTGTCTATCGTCGGGAAACCGACCAGCACAACGGCTACCGCTTCCAACCCCTTCGCCTTGTGCACCGACGACTCGCGGATCCCCGCCTTCCCAATCGGCACTCCGTTCAATTTCTCATTGTTAAGCCATTCGGGGCGAGCGGCTGTGGTGGGATACAAAATCAACACATCCTCCGCGCGGCACTGTCCATTTTTGCACCAGTCTCCGATGACTTGGCCTGCCTTGTTTTTTTCATCGCTTTTGATCGCCTGGCTCACGACTGGATCAAATCCCTCGGGCAAACCAGTTTCCTGACGCATATCCTGAAGCAATTCTGCGGAACCAGGAAAGTTTTGGCGGCAAAAAAAATCCCGCAGATTTCGCGTGTAACGCATCGTCTGCCGCAGGCGCACCTGCACGAGGCCCGCAAAGCATTTCCTCAACTGCGCGGCGTCAAACAGTGACTTCTCTCTGTTGCAGTGCCTCTGGTTTGCATCGTAAAAAATGGCGACCCGCCCGCTCTGCCCACCCTTGATCAAAGGGGCATAAATCTCCCACCATCCACAGGTGCCGCCACGGGCCGTGCCACTCGCATCAAGGAGCGTCGTATTGTGATCCTGCCCCTCATCCACCACCAAAGCGTCGAACTTATCTTCGTCTGAAATCAAGGTGGCGATTTCGAGAAGTTTTTTTGGCACTTCGCCTTCAAAGAACTGGGTTTTAGCCGCCCGATCCAATTTATCGAGATCTGGCATCTTTTCCCCGCATTTGACATACATCCATCCCGCCAAGTTCTCGTAGGATTTGACAACAACCTTGAACTCCAACTTGAGTTTCGCTATCGCCTTGCCCAGCATCTCCGCGAGTTTCAGGTTGTAGGTGAGCAAGAGCACGCGGCAGTTCTCCTTGGTTGCCCATCGCTTCGCCTGTTCGATCGCCATCCAAGTTTTCCCCGTGCCAGGGCCTCCGCGAAAAAGAAGTTGCTGGTTTTCTTCGAGCGCGCCCAGAAGCGAATAGGATCCAAGCGTATATCGTTCGATCATCCGTTCGGTCTCGTCCAACACCACCTTCGTCACCCCTGGCTTGATGCCCGCGCCATAGACCGCCAGAAAAACACTTTTGCGTTCCTCGACATTGTAAGTCTGTTTGAACATCTTCGCCCAAAGGCTTTTGATGTTTTTCAAATCCTCCGCATCGAGCAGACCCCCGCGCGGCATCGTCTCGTAAATCTGTTGTTCGGCTGGTATCTGCACATCCGGCAGCGCCACGACGCGATGCACGAAAGGGCCTTTGCAGTTTGTCCGTTTCGCGTGAGAGTTGAGCGCTTGCACCACTTGATCCCAGATTTTATCTCGTTGCTCGATCGGGCTCCCCCCATCTGCCGTGGCATAGCGCCCAGTCCTAGAGTCGAATGTGACAGGGCCGCCCTTCACCTCGATATGCAGAACATTCCCGTCTGGCCCGAGCACAAGAAAATCGCCTTCGCCCTGGTTGTGCCCCCATTTGTCGGCATAGTAAAATCCCCAGCGAATGACATAATCGTCGCCCAAAGCCATCAAAGCATCGGCCACCTTGGCCTCCGCAGAATTCGGTGGGTTCGCAGGATCATCGAGAGGATGTATGGATATCAGTTGCGCTGGCATCCGCTCATCATGCCATCAAAGACGCCCCTGTCAATTTCTCCTCCACCAACCCCATGGGCGCATCTCTGTTTCATTGACTTGGGAAATAGTGGCAGCGTGGGGAGAGTGGTAAGAGAAAAGTGGTAAGGGGCAGAGACGGGATACGCGTGAGCGTGTAGGGGCGAACCTGTGTGTTCGGCCTTTCGTTGGATGGGGAAAGGGGAACGGCGAGTCATGCCTCGCCGCAAAAAAAGTCCGTCCACTGACGGATCGTGCCTGCGCACTCCAGAGAGCCTGCGGCTCGGGTAGCGCCGCAGCCCCGCTCTAGGGGAGAAATTTTTTGATCACCTCTTTAGCTTTGTCGCGAAGGCCTTTAATGTCAGACTTTGCCACAACAGGCAACAGGGCGAAGTATTCGGTGTCTACGGGATGTTCTTCGAAGCCGGATCTCTTGGGGGTGCCTTTCGATGGAAAAATCAGACCGACCTTTTCTGCGTTAAAGGCGAAGCCGTAAGCTAAAACTTGGTGAAAATCGCCACGCCACGCTCGGTAATCCTCCTTATCAGTGTAAGCGACAGCTGCATTATCCTGCCAATACTTTTTGTATTTCACATCGAGAATGCGGGTCTCGCCACCTTTCTTAAAAACCAGATCGGGTTTGAGGCCTGGCAAATTTTTGTCTATGGTGAGACACTCTTGTTCGCTAACCGTCCAGCCTTGATCGTGGGCCACCTCGCGGGCTTGGCAGGCGATCCAGCTCTCGAAAACGAACCAGGTGTTGAGCAGGAAAGGGATGGTCTTTACATTTTTATTGCCAGTTTGGAGGCTTTCTGGATGGTTGTGTTTGATGACTTTAGCCAAGGCCAGAAGGTTGGCGTGCTCTTTGTAGAAACCCGTCAGGCCGTGGGGGGCGTAATCGGAATCGCGGGTGGATCGCAGATCTTCCACCTCGGAAAGAATGTCATCGCAAAAATTGATCCAAGTCCACACCGCTTGCAGGTGCTCGCCCGAGATGGATTGCAGGCTTTGCTTGCACAAGCGCAGGGTGTAGCGGAAGACTTGGTTCACGCGGTTGTTTTCCGTCCGGATCGGCACCGCGCAATCAATCAAATCCATCCGCCCGCGCGAGAGGTGCTTGCGCATGGTGGCGCCGACCAGAATCTTCCCTTTCGCTCGACCTGCCAAGGTCATCTGCCGCGTCTCGTAGCTCGTCCGACGCTTGCGCAACAACAGCTTCCGCAACTCGGTGATGAACGCCATGGCGGCAAACTGCCGGCCCAAGTTTCCCACTTCGGCAGACACCTCTTCGGGCTTCTCTTGTGGCAACATCGAGAATACCCAAGTTTTATTCCCGCCCGAATTATCCAAAAGATCAATCCGCCCTCCCTCCGAGTGCCACTCGACCTTGTCAAGGAGACCAGAGGCCAGAGACTCCGACAGCATGGCACTGAAAGGCAAATTCCAAAAAGGCTCAATGAAGCTGGCGGTATTGGCACCACTCGTTTTCCAGACACCGACGAACGAGCACTGGCGGCCATGGTCGCCTTTGAGCTGGATAAAGTCTTCTAGCGAGCCACTGGCAAACTCCTGCATAGGTTTATTTGAAGATTGTGTCACGAGAAGAAGCTAACAGGTAACAGGCAGGCGCAATGCGTGACCAAGCAGTCGTAGGGGCGGTGCCTTGTGCCCGCCCGCCGCCAACCTTCTGGGCACCCACAAGGGGCGCCCCTACGCCGGCTTTTTCTGTGTTCGCAGAACATGGCAACTCATCGGCCATAATCAACTCCAGGGGCATTCCGATTTATTAAAATAACTCATTAAATTTATCAACCGCATTTTGAGCAGGCTGATTTCTCGTAGTAAAAAACACCTCTTGAATCTTGATGCAATTATTTTTATTGCCGGTAATAAGCTGATCTGCAAGCAAGACGCCGTCCTTGAGATACTCCACGAGGATGGGCAATACTTGATACTGGAATTTGACCTCCCAATCAGTGCCCATGAAATAGGTGTGCCCGATGGCGACATCCGACGGATGAAAATCTCGCGATAATGTGTCAGCTCGACTAGACCAATCGATGGGCGGAGGTGTCGGTGGAAGATTCACAAACAGTTTAAGCACATTCATGAAAGTCTCATTAGGACATGGTGTGACACCATTGTCTGCATTAGGAACTTTCGCAGGATCCGGGAGGAACGACAAAAACTGGAACCGCCGACGGATGGCGTAGTCCATCTGCCCTACACTGCGATCTGCCGTGTTCATCGTGCCGATGATCAAGAGATTCGAAGGCACGATGATTTCATCGTCTTTCCTTGCCGGAGCCGTTCCAGTCGGAGCCGCTACAGCATAAGGCACCGTGATTGCCTGTCCTCGATACTCCAATCCGTTCATCAGTTCGCCCAGCACAGCCGGTAAATTGGCCCGATTGATCTCATCAATCACGATCGCATAGAGATTGTCCGGTTTACTTAATGCGTCGTCACAAATCTGGCCGAACACTTTGTTATTTGCTGTATACGATGTGTTCGATCCGATTGTGCTAATTTCCAATGACCTAACAAAATCTTCGTAGGTCTTCGCTGGATGAAAACAAACTTCTTTATAGTGCCCTAGGCCTGCTATGGTTTGGGGTTGTGTTTGGGGTTGTTGTTGTTTTGGATTCGCACCACAAAGTTCTTTTGCGTGCCATGTTTTTCCCGTGCCTGGAGGCCCGCAAAAAATGATGTTCAGAGGTAATGAGGGTGAGTCATAATTATTAAAAGATGAATCTAGTTCTTTTTCCGGATCGGAAACAATGGTATCAAAGATATTGCTCTTTTTTTTAAGAATTTCCTTTATTTTTTCAGCTAATTTTAATTTATCATTAATCTTCCACGAATAATTTTTACCTCCCTTAGAGTTCTTGATTTCATCCCCTTCAAGAGTCCAGCTGTAGTCCAGAGCATCGAATTTTACAACAACAGCGGTTTTTTTCAGCCAATCGACTACAGTATCCCAATTATTAGGAGGCAACTTAAAACGAATATTTTCATTTTTAATAGCAGTATTATTGGTGCAGCCATCAGCCAAGCCGTCCAGTTTTTCTAGTTCTATAGTTATCTCATTACTCATATCTCTACTTTCTACGCTTGCTTTGTTTGTTGATAAGTTACGGGGAAGGATGTTTGGTTCCTGAAGATGTGCCGGTGGAGACTTGGGTTCCACAGGCGAAAGGTTGGCATCGGGTTGTGCATAGATTTATGGACGAACGATGCAGGCTTGTGCGGCGATGTAATAGTTCTGTGTCACAATCTTTTTCGGGTCGCACTCATAGGTCGTAGCTATGGCGTCGCGATAGAGCTGGAGTTGCTCGGCGTGGTGGGTCTCTTCATCGGAACCAGTTTGCGGAGGTGTGCCGGTTTTGTAATCCACGATGAGGCTGGGTTTGTCATCGACGCCGAACCCGAGGAGATCAATGTAACCTTTTACCAGCACGGTTTCACCAGCAGAGTTCTTCGTGACATGGGTGAAGGGGACTTCGCTTTTTGCGCCGTCAAGCCAAGTCCAAGGTTGGTTTGTTTTGTCCGAGAAATATTTTGCCAGAAGATCCATCAGGAGTTGGAGTTCGGTGGCAGGGTCGCGGGTGCTGACGCGGGCCACGAGGCCGATATCGGTGATTTTTGGGGCCAACCGATCTTTGAGTGTCTGGGGCTCCAGGCAAAGGAGGTGCATGATCCGGTGGAAGAGGTCGCCGACCATGGCGGGGGCGGATTGGGGCAAGGGATACTCCCGCTTGCGGGGAATTTCGACTTCGCGGATTTCGCCGGGCAAAGGTTGGCGCGTGAGGGAGGTGAATGACTCCACACGGTAGCGCTGAGGAGCCTGCCATGTGGGGTGGCGATGGCCCGAGGTAAGCGAGGCAGCAAAGTGGCGGGCGGCATCGTCGCTGGAGATAATGACATGGGGGACACCTTGCAGAGCCTTATCAAGCTCCTTGCGGAAGGCGTTTTCCTGCTCGCATGTTCGCTTCGTTGATTCTTTCCATGAATTTTCTATGTGATTCGTCCAATGCGCGGAAATCATGAGCAAATCGGTGGCGCGGCTCATGCCGACATAAAGCAAACGGCGGTTTTCGAGTTCGGCGGCAAATTGATTGCTTTTCTCGGGATCGAGCGCACCGGATTTGCCTGTGATGGCTTGTTTCAATGCGTCCGTTGCTTTTTTCGACCATTCCCCGAGTTCGCCTAAAAGGTTGGGTTGCCCCTGCTCGGTGTCGCCTTTCTTGACGGAGTAGGCGAACCCGCCACCGCTGATCCAGACGAGGGGAAATTCCATCCCTTTGCAGGAGTGGAGCGAGAGATGGTTGATTGCGTCGCCCTTGTAGTCCGGATCCATGCGTGCGCCAGTGAAATCAAACTTTTCGGATCGGTTGGTCTCGACGAAGACTTCAGCCGCGGTGAGGGAAGAGTAGCCAGGCTGGAGCCTGCGCAGGGTTTCGAGGGCGGCGTAGAGTTCATTGAGGCCTGGATGCCCGAGAATCGGATCGCCATTCTTCTTCTGATCAGCCGTGCAGGAAACAAGAAACTTTTGCCAGAGATCGTGGTGCCAATCGCCCGTGGCTTTGCTCGTTCGGCAAAGGTCGAGCCATTGCATCAAAACTTCCTTCGGCAGTTTCAAGTAGTCGAGAATGTTGTAAGGGAGATTGGATTCTTTCAAATCGAAGGAGAGATATTTCGGGGAATGGCCGAAGGAGGCGACCTCGCCGTAGGCTTTGATGAGACCTGCCTTTAGTGCGGCATCAATGATTATTTTGGCGTGTTTGCCTCTTTGGTTGGGCCATGTGGCATCTAGGATGACGACGGGCAGGCTGTTGAGCCGTTTCGACTGCAGTGTTTTATTGGTGGAGCCGAGTGCTTTCCAATTGGGCTCGATCCATTGGCGGCAGGTCTCGACGATGGGATGGGTCGAGCGAAAGTTTTCGTTCAACATCCGCGTCTGGGTGGTGGCGCGGCCGCCAAACTCCCGCAAAAACTTATTGCTGGCACCTCGGAATTTGTAAATCCCTTGATCGTCATCCGCGATAGCGAAAATCCGACAGCTAGTTTGTTTTTGCACCTCAAAGACAAATTTGGCTTGGGGCGCGTTGAGATCCTGGGCCTCGTCAATGAAAAGCCAAGTGATCGAGCCTGGAGCCAGCTTGGAAGCGAGGCCTGCGCCGGATGCCATCAGGGTGCCAAAGGAGCTGATCTGGTTGTCGGCGAGCTGGTGCTCTACATCATCCGTGGCTTTGACCAAGTTATCGAACCCAATGCGGTTCTCACCGTTGGATCCTTTGGGGCCGATGAGGTTGAAATTTCGGGCCTCCATGGCATCAAAAGTCTCACTGCCTTCAAGATGGCGGTCGGCGGCGTGGACCTCGGGATCGGTGAAGGTGTGCTTGGAGGAGTCGGGGTTGGTGAGGTGGAGAGCAACGGCTAAGCCCGCCGTGCCAAGGCTCACGGGAGGATGCGTCCACGGAGAAATTTGCTGGCGGCAAGCTGCCCGACCCACGAATGGAATGTCGAAACATGAACTCGGTGGAGGGACGGAAGGGAAAGTGTCTCGGCTTTTTCCATCAGGCGCACCTGCATCTCGGCGGCGGCATTGTTGGTAAAAGTGATGGCAAAGATTTTTTCTCCAGCAGAGCCAGCTTCAACTAGACCGCAGAGGGAAGAGATGAGTGTGCGCGTTTTGCCACTGCCAGGGCCCGCTAAAACGAGAATGTCACCCGTCCCCTGTTGTGCGAGAACATCTTTGAAGACGGTTTCTTGTTCGGTGGAGAGTTCGGTGTTCATCGGGCAAGCAACAAAAGGGTTGGAAGGAGAGGAACCGAGGGTGTGGATCCACGGGGGACATGCGTCGGAATGGCGGCTTCTATGACATCCATGTTTTGAAGGCTACCTGTGGCGTATTCGCCTGTCAAACGCCAAAAGAACGGGGGAGTTTTGGGGGATCCTGTGCCCGTTCCTCGCAGGCGAGACGCACCGCGCTCCTTTCTCCGAAGGCGGCGAGACACCGCTTCTACCTTCAGACTCTTGCCACTATTTTCAGATCCGAGGTCAATGAATCGCAGATGCGCCCTTTTTATTTGGTTGCACGGAGAGTGCTGCACGGAGAGTGCTTGCTTTTAAAATGATCTCGTGCCATAAGCACAGGAATCAGAATAATTGGAGAAACCAGATGGAAAATAAAGACGAATTGGTATTTTCAAAAGCAGTCAAAGAAATCCTAGAAAAAGCTGACCCAGAAGCCGACGAAACAGAAATATTGAAGTATTACAAAAAAGAAATGGAAAAAATTCAGCCAGACTACACTTGCTCTGGAGACCAGCTGATTTTACATCTTATAGGTAGGGGCTTCCCTTGAAAATAAGAAATTGAAAAATGGAAGACGCGAAGCGTGGAAGCGGCGTCTCGCCGCTTTGAATATCGAATACCGAACAGGGAATATCGAAGGAAAGTTTTTTTAATAAGGAAAAGAGGGGCAAAGGCAAAGCGAAAGGGGCTCTTTTATTGGTTGCACGGGAGCGTGTGGCAGGGTTTCACAAATTGGCAACCCGCTTTTTATCCTTCCCGCAATTCCTCTGGGTTGCTACTGTTGGAGAAGAGGGGGGGGAGAATAGATGAAAGAAGAAATACTCAACGAAAAAACAAGCTTGTCCGCCAAAAATCTTGAAAATCCTTCAACATTGATTGATCTCACTCTGATCGAGGGGCTGACTAAACTCACCACTCTGGATTTGAGTGGCTGCCATTCTTTAACCGACCTTTCACAGATCGGCGGGCTGACCAATCTCACCACTCTGGATTTGAGAGGGTGCGAGTCTTTGACCCACCTTCCACCACTCGGCGGGCTGACCAATATCACCACTCTGAATTTGAGTGAGTGCGATTCTTTAACCGACCTTTCACCGCTCAGAGAGCTGACCAATCTCACCACTCTGGATTTGAGTCACTGCAAGTCTTTAACCGACCTTTCACCGCTCAGAGAGCTGACCAATCTCACCTCTCTGAATTTGATGCGCTGCGGTTCTTTACCCGACCTTTCAGGGCTCAACGGACTAACCAAACTCACCACTCTGGATTTGAGTGAGAAACTGTTTTTACCCGACCTTTCACCCCTCAGCGGACTGACTAATAAACTCACCACTCTGGATTTGAGTGGGTGCCCGCTTCCGACCGACCTTTCACCGCTCAACGGACTAAGGAGCTTAGCAAGAATAAGTTGATACAAACTAGGATTCTTTGGGGGTGATGGAATAATTCCACTCGCCATGAAAAGAATC
>JFJP01000370.1_pt1 | contig 10416 bp, 4 predicted proteins | sample 431651 | NCBI WGS metagenome assembly JFJP01 (sample SAMN02602958, study PRJNA72255) | Microbial mat metagenome, whole genome shotgun sequencing project. | biome: fresh water; feature: sink hole; material: water; isolation source: purple microbial (photo- and chemosynthetic) mats found in... | reverse complement strand
CCACCTATGACCTGGCCTCGATCCTCTTCGATGGCTACTGGGACTGGTCCTCGGAGGCCGGAGCCGTCCTCCTCAACCGGGTGCGGGAGGAACTGGGCTGGTCCGAGACCCTGTTGTGGGAGGAACTGAACCTCAGCGCCATCCAGAGGAACCTCAAGGCCCTTGGCACCTTCGGCCACCAGCTGGTGCACAGGAAGCGTGCCCACTTCGCCCCGGCCATACCGCGCACGCTGAGGCATCTCATCGATCACTTCCAGCGACTGAAGCACGGCGAAGGCGTCCTCGCCGCGGAGAACTGGCTGCGCCTCACCGAGAGCCGGCTGCTCAAGTGCCGGGAAAACGGCCAGGGATAGGACCCCTAACACCCGTCATCACAAACCTCCGTGCTCTCTGTATCGCCACATGGAATTCGCGAACGGAAGCAACTGACGTTCATCACCGTTGAATGGTCAGCCAGGCGTACCGACAGGATTCCGTCGTTGTGAACATCGGGGCGATAAGCTCTGGCGGGAAGGCGCGGAGATGGCAAAGGAACGCAGAGCGATCTTTCTCCGCGTTCCTCCTTCGGTTTTCTGCGCCTCCGCGTTGAACTTTTCCCTTCGGGATCCGAATCGCTGATTCTGTCCGAGGTGCATGGTCGGATGCATGCGATTTCACGACCCCATCCAGCGCCCAGGCTGCCCAGGAAATCAGAGAAGGGCCATCATCTTTTCGTCCTGAACACGGAGAACGTGGCGCTCCGGGCTCACTTCCCGTACTTGGACCCGGTGGGCATCTTCTTGAAGCGGTCCAGGGCCGCGCTGGTCCACTTGGCGGCCTCGGCCAAGGGAGTGGAGAGGGCGGTCACGGACGTGGCGGGAATGGGGGTTGGGACCTCAGGGATCGTAACCGCTTCGGGCGCCGCAGCGCGTTTCTCGAAGAAGGAAGTCTGGGGCGCAGCCTGGGCGGTCTCCACCATCCCGTTACCCCGCCAGCAGACGCGGAGGGAGGGGACGGGGCCGAGCACGACCAGCAGCTCGCCCAGCTCCAGCTTGTCGAACCGCACCGACCGGAGGATCGGCTCCACCTGTTCCAGGGAGGAGAGCAGCATCCGCAGGGCCCCGTGGTCCGGGTTGGCCTGCAGCAGGGACTGCAGGGTCGCAGGCACGATCGGATCCCGCTTCTGGAGGTGCACGATCAGGCGCTTGGTGGGGCGGGTCTCCAGGTCCACGCCCGTCATCTCGACGCCGGCCTTCCGGAGCACCTCCCCACAGGTATTGAGTTCCTTGAGCACCTCCGCCACCTGGAACTCGGGCTCTGTCTTCAGCTCCACCACGGTGTCCTGCACATCCGACTTGAGCTGCTGGAGTTGTTCCGCGGTCTCCGCAAAGGTCCTGCGGATCTCCTCGACGGTCTCCGGGGCCTGGTCCAGGGCCTCCTTCACGGCCAGGGCCTTCTGGCTCAGATCCTTCACTCGGCTCATGATTCTGCTCATGGGATCTTCCTGGGCGGTTTCGGGTCCGCGGGAACACGGCGCTTGGGTTGGCATTCGGCCAGCACCTTCCGGAACTGGTCCAGGAAGGCCCTCTGGCTGGTCAGCATCTCCTGGGTGAGGCCCACCTCCACCACCCCCTGCTTGGCGCGGTTCGCGAGCAGGTCCTGGATTCCCAGCAGGTGGTCATGCTGGCGCGTGGTCATGTCCTCCAGGATCGCGAGGGTCCCCCGCAGGGTCTCAAGGTCCTTGGCCACCCGGGGCGGCTCGACGGCGCCGGGACGCGCCTCTGTGAGGACCCTGCCCAGGTCCTGCCGGAGGGTCTCGAAGCTCCGGGCCAGGGGCGAGAAGTCCACGTTCACGGGGGGCGCCGGGGCCTCGGCGGCCCGGGCCTCCAGGGCCTCCCGGATGGACTCCAGGCCCGCCTGGAAGGCGGAGAGCTGGGCCACCACCCGCCCCACGGGATCCGAGGCGTCGCCGCTCCGGACGAGCTGGTTGCGCTTGAAGGTTTTCTGGATCTCCTCCCAGCGCTGCCCCTCCTCGGGGGTCAGGAGCCCGGTGAGCTCCTTGAACTTGAGGAAGTTGGCCTCGGCACCGTTGGTGAGGGTCTGGGACTCGTTCCGGTAGTGGTCCAGGATGAGGGCCTGGATCTCCTGGTCGTTCATGATGGGGACCACCTTCTCAGCTAGGCGGTTCATGTTCCGGTACGAGCCCTGGAGCTTGAAGGCGGGCTCCACCCGGAACTCGTCCGCCTGGGCCGCCGAGCGGATGTACTCCTGGTTCACCCGGAGGATCACCTTCTGTATCTCCACCAGGCGCTTCATGACGGCGAGGATCTCCGCGGCCTCCTGGCTGGAATAGCTCCCCTCGAAGGTCTCCTTGGCCCCCGATTCGGCCATGCGGATGAAGGCGTGCACGTCCTTCTGGCTGCGGTTCGCCAGGGGGGCCAGGATGGCGTTGGAAGTGACGGCGTTCTCCAGGTAGCTCGCCCGGAACCACTCGTCGTTGCCGCCGATGATGTCGCCCAGGTTGTAGGTGTCGGCCCGGTTGGCCAGCATGTCCGGGATCCTGAACTTCGTGCCGCTCTCAGTGTAGGGGTTGCCCGCCATGACCACCACGACCTTGCGCCCGCGCAGGTCGTAGGTGCGCGGCTTGCCCCGCCACACGCCCTCGATCTTGCGCTGGCCATCGCACAGGGAGATGAACTTCTGCAGGAACTCCGGGTTCGTGTGCTGGATGTCGTCCACGCAGATCATCGTGTTGTCGCCCATTTCCAGGGCGAGGTTCAGCTTGTTGACCTCCTCCCGGGCCGCAGCGTTGGGCGCCTCCTCCGGATCCAGGGAGGTGACCCCTTGGCCCAGGGCGGGCCCGTTGATCTTCACGAAGACGATGCCCAGGCGCTTGGCGATGTACTCCAGGAGGGTGGTCTTGCCGTAGCCGGGGGGCGACACTACCAGCAGGAGCCCCATGAGGTCCGTGCGCTTCTTGTCGCCCGCAGCGCCGATCTGCTTGGCCAGGTTGTCGCCGATGAGGGGCAGGTAGACCTTGTCGATGAGCTGGTTCCGCACGAAGGAGGAGAGGACCTTCGGCATCAGCTCATCCAGCCGGAGCTTGGCCCGCTCCCGCTCCAGGAGCTGCTGCTTGAGCTGCAGGTAGCGCTGGTACCGCGGCACCACCTCCCGCTCGAAGTCCTGGAGCCGCTGAGCGAAGTCCAGGTAGTCGAAGGTGTAGGCAACCCCCTCGATCCGTGGGTGGCTTCCCTTCAGGCCCTCCAGGCGGTGCCGGGTCTCGGCCTGGACCACCCTCCGGGGAAAGTTGTCCCCGCAGAAGACGATCACGGCCACCTCGTCCAGGTATAAGGCCTGGTCCGGGCGATCCAGGAGGAAGCCCCGGACCCAGTCGCGCACCAGCTCCAGCTCGCTGGCAGGGTGCGCGGCGAGGCTCTTGCGGGCGTCCCGGAAGGTGGCCTCGCGTCCCTTGGCGACCAGATGCTGGTGGAAGGCCGCCACCAGCTGATCCGCCTCCCGGCTGCAGACGAAGTCCTCGCCGGTCACCCGCTCGCGGAAGAGATAATCCCCGGCGTTCAGGGCCTGCTCCACCGGGAACAGGCGGCTCTCGGCCACGAAGGCCTTGAGCGCGTCCTGGAGGGCCGTCAGGTAGCCCTGCTGGATGGCGTCTCCGGGGAAGAGCTTGTTCCGCTCGGCGAAGCCCGCCAGCCGTGCCTGCCACAGGGCCTTCGCCTCCGGGGCGCAGAAGCGGTGCCAGTAGGCCGCGGCGCAGGCCCTCGCTGTGGGATGGTAACGGGCCAACTGGAGCTGCTCATGAACCATCTGGAGGGTCTTGAGGATGAGGGCGGCATCGTGGTCGTGGACGCCCTTGGTGTAGCCCTCCTGGTAGCGTCCCTCCATGAAGGACTGGACCCGAACCAGGCGCTCCTCGTCGGTCTGTGTCCCGGCCGGGGCCTCCTGGAGCATCCTCCAGGCGAGGTATTCAGCGCGGTAGACGCTCCGGTTCTCGGAAACGACCTCCTGGTCCCAGACCTCCCGGGTGGCGTTGAAGGCCTCGTCCGTGATCGCGTCGAAGTACTTGGTGCTGGCCAGGTGGAGGTACTGGACCCCGTCCCGCTGCACCACCGTCAGGTCCAGGGGCTGGGTGTTGACGTTGAAGGCGTGCTTCCCGAGCTGGATGACGTCCTTGCCACCCGCGAAGAGGTCCTGGCGATCCTTGAGCTGCCGCACGGCCTCCTGGTGGGCGCCCTTGAGGCGCCCCTGGAGGTCATCCGCCTTCACGGGATCCTCCAGCTTCAGGAGCTGCTCGATGGTCTCCCGGACCTTGGCGATCATCGAGTCCGAAGCCATGTAGGCGTGGATGTCTTCCACCTTCTCGCAGGCCGAGAGGCGGTTCTTGATGACCTTGAGGATGCGCTCCGCGGCACCCATGAGGGCCTGGGCCCGGCGGTTGCGCTCCTCCACCAGGGCGATCTTCCGCTGCTCGAAGGCCTCGTAGAGCTCCGCGCGCCGGTCCGCCAGCTGGAGCGCGTAGTCGCCGAAGCCGGCGAAGGTGCCCTCCATCTCCTCGAGCTGCACGGACACCCGGTTCAGATACTCGTCGCACTTGGCGGGGGAGTCGCAGAGATCCAGGTAGCTGGAGGCGGCCTGGCCCAGGAGCTTCAGCTGGGCCCCGAATTGGGCCGCCCCCTCCGTGGCCACGAGCTGCTCCAGACGCTTCTTCAGGGAGGCCTTCACCTGGTTGAGGGTGGAATAGACCGCCGTGATGGAGTCGATGATCCGGGTGGTCTCGGTGGCGTCCTCGATCTTGAGTCCGTTCACCACCTCGATGAGCAGCTCCAGTTCGCCGCCCGCCGTCAGGATGGCCTTCTCCAGCTCCCGACCCTCCGCGGCCTTGGTCACCTTCTCCACGGTGGCCAGGTGCTCCCCGGCCTTCTTCCGGTAGGGCTCCAGGGCTTCCGGCTGGAGGAGGAACTTCACGCAGGCCGCGGAGAGCTCCTGGGTCTGTGCGATGACCCCCTGCTCCTGCTCCTGGATCAGCTTTGGATCCACGTAGCGGACGTCCTTCAGGGCGATGAGCTCGCCCCGGAGCCGCCGGAGCTCCGCCAGGTTCTGGACGTAATCGTCGAGGGCCTTGAAGCCCGTGCGCCGGATCGTGTCGAACCGCTCCGCGCAGCGCTTCCTGGCCTCGCCCGCGCGCTCCGAAGCCTCCCGTTGGAGCCGCCGCACCTTGTCGAACTCGCTCACGGCCTTGTCCGCGGCCTCCCGCACCTGCCGGAGGGCCTCGTCCACACCAAAGCCCTCGGAGCTCCCGAGCCAGGGGTAGGAGTCCAGGAGCCCGCCGCACTGCTTCACGAGATCCGTGTAGAGCTCCGCATAGGGCTGGTCCTTCCGGATGAGGGTGAGCAGCTCCTGGCACTCCGCCAGGCAGCGCACCACGGCCTTGTTGCCCACCTGGTAGAGGAAGGCCTCCTTCTGCCCGGCGGGCTCGAAGCCAGCCTGGCAGAAGGGGGTCTGCCGCAGCTGGAGCATATGGTGCTTCTGGGGTTCCGGCTCCGAATGGAAGAGGACGAGCTGGCCGTTGGGGAACAGGGAGAAGCCTTTACAGGTGATGCGCTCCTCTACCCGCTGGGTGATGAGCCGGTAGGGCAGGAGTGCGTATTCCCCCGACAGCCGGTCGTAGAAGACGTAGAGGGAGTCCTCGCCATTGAGGGCGTGCACCACCCGCTCGATGACGAGTCCCTCGGTCCTGCCCTCGAAGCGCTTCAGCTCCCCGGAGGCCAGGTAGTAGCCGTCCGGGAAGACCACCCCATGGTCCTCGGGCAAGAGGACGCAGGACTGCCCCAGGGTGTCCACCCGCACCACGGAGCGCTGCTTCTGGTTGAAGATGAAAAAGCGGGGGACCGTCTCCTTGTAGGGGCGGATCTTCAGCAGGATGAGGGAGTCGACGAGGGCGTAGGTGATCTCCGCGTCGTCCACCTTCTGATGCCGGTCGTCCACGGGCTCCGAGTAGATACCCTCGCCGGTGGCGGTGTTGTCCTCCACCTTGATGGTCAGGTCCCCCCCGATGCAGTCGATGAAGACCCGCTCCTCGATGGAGATGTGCGGATGGTCGCCGTAGCGGAAGGACTCGCGGTCGGGGATCTTCCACTGGAAGTCGAAGGGGACCGGAAAGCCCACCCGCTTGAACTCGGAATCCGCCCGGCCGTCCAGATACTGCAGATTCCCGTCGTTGAAGTCCCACTTGAAGGCGGCCAAGTCGTTCACGCCGGGACCGGTGGAGAAGACCATGTAGAGCTTGCAGTCGATCACCGAGAATTTCTGGAACGAGGTCTTCTCGTAGACGTTGTAGAGCCGCTTGAAGTCGTCCAGGAAAACCTTGTGCTGCAGGACCTGCAGATCCCCTTCCTTCCAAGCGCCCCCGACCTCGTCCCGGTCATAGACCGCGAACACGTCCCCCAGCCCCATTTCCCGCTTGAGGCCGAACTGGACGTTGAAGCCGAAGAGGAAGCGTCCGTTGCCCAGCTGGATCATGTCCTGGGGGATGCAGTTGTGGGCAGTGACGATGCGGTCGGACTGGAGCAGCTGGTACCCGACCGTCCCGAAGACCTCCTTGCGGCGTCCATCCAGGGCGGCCATCTTCTCCCGCAGGCCTTCGGCCTGGGTTCGAAGCCGCTGGCGGATGATCTCGTACGTTGCATCCCCCAGCGGCGTGCCGGTGGCTTCCGGCTGCTGGACCTCAGCCATGGATGCTCCTAGGCGGATTCATTGAGGACGTTCACCGCGAGCACGTCGGCAAGCCCGCTGGCCTTGGCCATGTCCTGGGCGGCCTTGAGCACCGAACCCAGGGCGCCGTCCTTGGTGGAGGCCAGGAGCTTGGCCAGGAGAGCGGAAACGGTGAGGTTCTTGAGGTCCTCGGAGGAGATGCCGAAGTCCTTGATCCACTGCCGGAGCTGGGACTTGAAGTAGTCCGGATCGCCATTGAAGAAGGTGTTCTTGATGTCCGTGAGGGTGTCGCTGTTGTGGACCAGCCGGTCCACAGACTTGCCCGTGCCCACGGCCCGGACCACCTTCTCGAAGAAATCGTTCTCCCCGCCCACGATGTCGATCCGAGCGCTCTTGAGGGCCTCGCCCACCACCTCGGAGTGGGCCCTAGCGATGTCCCGGTCCACCTGGATGGCGGCCAGTTCCACGTCCCGCTCCTTGGTGAGCCGGAGCTTGAATTCCTCGTGCTGCTGACCCGCTTCGTGGAGGAGCTTCATGGCCTTGGCCTTCTCCTCGGTGCCCTTGGCCTCCGCCAATCCTTTGGCCTGGATACCCGCGGCCACGGCCAGTTCCTTCTCCTTGGCACCCTCGGCTTCCGCCAGAGCCTGGGTCCGGGTCACGTCCGCGGTGGCGTCGCCCTTGGCCTTGATGACGCTGGCCTCGGCGGCGCCCATGACCTGGATGGCCTCGGCTTCGTTCTTCTTCGCGGCGGCTTTGGCGGTGATCACCTTGGCCTCGGCCAGGCCGGGAGCGGCTTCCTTCGCGGCGAAACCTTCGGCCTCCTGTTCCATGGCGTGGCGCTTCTTCTCGGAAGCCCGGGCCTCGGCGTCGGCCATGGTCTGGATGCGCTCGGCCTCCCGCAGGGCGGCTTCCCGTTGGGCCTCGGCGTCGATGATGGTCCTGAGCTTCTCGCCCTCGGCCAGGGTCTTGCCGGCCTCCCGCTGGGCTTCCGCCGCCACCACCTTCGCCACCTGCTCCCGCTTGGCGTTCATGTCTGCCTCGATGAGGGTGACCTCGCGGACGCGGTCCGCCGTCATGCGGGCCTCGATGTTGAGCTTCTCCTCCTCCTGCTGGACGACGGTCTTCTGCTCGGCCACCACCAGGGCGCGCTTGCGCTCCACATCCACTGCGGCTTCCGCCACCTTCACGTTCTTGTCCATCTCGGCCAGGGACACGGTGCGCTCCCTGCGGACCCGGGCCTCCTCGCCTTCCTGCATGGCCTCCTGGTCCAGGCGCTGCTTCTCCTTCTTGACGGTGAACTCCCGTTCCTGGACAGCGCGGTTCATGTCCTCGGTCCGCAGGCGGATGGATTCCTCAGCCTCCAGGCGTTTGTTCTCCACTTCCTGGCGGCGCATCTCGATCACCTTGCGGGCCTCAGCCTCCTCGTTGGCCTGGACCTCGGTGACGGCGCGGTGCTGCTTGGCCGTGTCCTCCTGGTTGCGCCGATTCTGCTCGCGCTTGGCGATGTCAGCGTCAGCGTTCTCCTTCTCGATCTGGACACCGGCGCGCTGGGAGAACTCATTGGCGCTGACCCGCTCCCGCTGGGTGATCTCCGTTATCTTCTTGATACCCTCCGAGTCCAGCACGTTGTTGGGATCATGCTGGTCCAGGGGCGTCTGCTCCAGGTTATCGATGGCCACGTCCTGCAACAGGAAGCCGTCCAGGTCCTTGCCGATGGTGGCCTGGATCTGGTCCCGGAACTTGATGCGCTCGGTGAAGAGTTCGTGGAACTCCATCTGCTTGCCCGCGGTCTTCAGGGCCTCGGAGAACTTGGCCTCGAACAGCTCCCGGAGTTGCCCCACGTCCGACACCCGCTCGGGGGTCAGCATCTGGGCGACCTTCCGGACGCTCTCCTCGGTCGCATCCACCCGGATGTAGAAGGCCACGGAGATGTCCGCGCGGATGTTGTCCTTGCAGACCAGCCCGTCCTTCCCCTTGCGCGCGATCTCCAGCTTCTTCACGGAGATATCCACCACATGGTAGGTCTGGACCAGGGGCAGGCGGATCATCCAGTCGAAGGAGACCTTGATGCCTCCCCAGCCGACCTTCATTCCTGCACGGCCTGGCTGGATCTTCCGGATGCAGATGAGGGAAAGCCCAAAGACAAATAGGGCGAACAGTCCGGCGATGACGACGATGAAGGTATCCATATATCCCCGTTGGTCTCAGTGGTGAATGGATTGATTATACATATCACGAAGAGGAAAGAGCGAATATCAGGCACGGATTGAACCAGGATTTACGCTCGCCCAGGCATGGAGGAGCATCATGAATAGCCCTCCCCGCCAGGGTTGTCAACCGGGCGGGGGGGATCGAGCGCCCATTGGAGGGGAAGACTGGCTGAACGGTCAGGAGCCGCGTCAAAAAAACTGTGCGGTCCATTTCATATTGTGGCGGCCCTTATGCCGGTGCAGCTTCTGGCCGTCCAAGCTATTTTTGACGCAACGGCTTATTCGGGCTTCCACTCCTGGTCGGGGACGCCGTTCACGGCGTTCTCGGCGCGGGCCAGGGCGAAAAGCCAATCGCTGAGCCTGTTCACGTAGATCAACACCCGGGGATCGACCGCTTCCTCCGCGCAGAGCACCACGATCTCCCGCTCGGCCCGGCGGCATACGGTCCGGGCCCAGTGCGCGAACACGGAGCCCTCGCCGCCCCCCGGCAGGACGAAGGACTGCAGGGGAGGCGCCAGGGCCGTGAGGCGGTCGATGTCCTGCTCCATCGCCTCGACGGGCCAGGTGGGTTTGGACATGCGGACACCCAGCTTGGCTGCCTGGTCCGCAGGCGTGGCGAGGAGGGCGCCCACCCCGAACAGGTCCTGCTGGATCCGCTGGAGGGTCGCTCCCACCCCGGTGTGTTCGGATACCTTCAGGCGCAAGACACCGATGACGCTGTTCAGCTCGTCCAGGGTGCCGTAGGCCTGCAGGCGCAGGTGGGCCTTGGAGACCCGGGCGCCCCCGAAGAGGCCCGTCTCACCCTGGTCGCCGGTGCGGGTGTAGATCTTCATCGCGTCGCTCCTTAGGGTCCATTACGGAATAACCATTGCTCTGTATTGTCGTTCCGTTATGGCCCCTTATGTCGCCCATGTCTCAAAAAGCAATAATCATCTCGATACAGCGACTTAGGGGCTGTTACGGCGATCTATTCGTGCCGCTTGCTCCAGGCCACTGCATCCATCCGCCATTCGGCCAGGGAGGCCTGGTCCTGCTCGTCCAGCAGATCCTTCTCCGCGGCACGCCGGGCCAGATCGTCGAAGGTGGCAAGCACGCGCAACCTCACGCCCGCCATGCGGAATGCCTCCTCCCCCTGGGGGAGGCCATAGCTGAAGAGAGCCAGGACCTCCAGCACCTCGGCGTCTTCGTGCCGCAGAGCCTCCACGCACTTGATGCTGGAACCGCCCGTGCTGATGAGGTCCTCGATGAGCACCACCTTGTGGCCATCCACCTGGGGACCCTCCACCTGACGACCCATGCCGTGTTTCTTGGGTTCGGGTCGGACATAGGCCATGGGCAGGCCCAGCAGGTCCGCCACCAGCGCCGCCCAGGGGATGCCCGCCGTGCTGGTACCTGCGATGAGCGTCGGCTGGGATGCCAGCGCTCGTTCTGCCAGCACGGTCTTGATCTGGGAGCGGAGTTCCGGGAAGCCCAGGAGCTGGCGATTGTCGCAGTAGATGGG
>JFJP01040940.1_pt1 | contig 10418 bp, 19 predicted proteins | sample 431651 | NCBI WGS metagenome assembly JFJP01 (sample SAMN02602958, study PRJNA72255) | Microbial mat metagenome, whole genome shotgun sequencing project. | biome: fresh water; feature: sink hole; material: water; isolation source: purple microbial (photo- and chemosynthetic) mats found in... | reverse complement strand
CACTATGACTGCGCAAACGTTTAGCTTCGGCTTCAATTGAATCAACTTTTGAAGTTAACAAATTTTGATTAATTTTAATATTTTCAATTTCTCGTTCTTGTTCAAGTAACTTATTTGCAGAGTAAACTGCAAATTCAGAAAGAGACATTGCTCTGACTTTCTTATAAGTTTCAATTAATTCTTTTTCACATTTAATAAAGTATAATCTTGCTTCCTTACCTTTCTCATTCCGCTCGACCATTGAAATTTCTTTCGCCATGTCGAGGGTGACATGGTAATCGATCCGACCCTGTCCCATTTTTGAGACTTCGTAAGTCGTTGATTCTGGCGCAGCAGTAGATTCTGCGTCTAAATTTTGAGTTAAAATTTTAATATAGTCTACATTTTCAACAAAATTATATTTTACAATTCTATCTTTAATCCAATCACGAAAATGTGTTCCGACTCCTAAAAATGAATGTAGTTCTCTTGCATTTACAGTTTGTATAATCTCATTATTAATTTTAGATTCAATAATAGGAACGAGAGTTTGAATTTGAGTAGACACAAAATTTCTCCGATTTATTAGCAGAATAGTCCAAATACATGCGGAATTACTTTCGCGGAAACATCTGGTTGACATCTAGAATGTGAATCAAATGTAAAATCTATAGTTTTATTATTTTTATTAAAAATAACATTTTTGAAATAAACTAAATCCCAAGGAGTCATAGCAGAATTAAACATTTGCATTAAATCATAATTAATACTTGAGTTTATACATTCGATTTTAATCTCGGTAATACTAATATCAATTTCGAAGTTATCTTTATTTTTCAATACATAATTTAAAAAAGCTTTTAAAACAAACTCTCCAAATTCAACTTTTACAGCTTCTACTTTAGTAACTTCGTTCTTTTTCGCAGCCATTGAAATAAAAACTCCAGTTTTAGACGAAAATATATATGTATATCAAATTTTGATATACATATATATTTTGGCAAATTAATAGGAGATTAAATATGCTAGAAGAACTAATTGAAATTTTCTTAAATAATACTGGCACTGAAATCAAAATTGATTTAAATTGTAATACTATTACATTATTAAAATTTTCTAAAAAAAAATTAAATAATCTAATAAGAGTAAATAGTGTCAATGAAAAACTACAATTATACCACACATTTTCAAAATCAAAATTAGTAATTACAAAAACAGATTTAAAAATATGTAATTTGAAATTACACAAACTAGGATTGATTCTAAATGATAATTTAAAATTAAAGGACGAATTCGAATTAATATTAGAAAAAATAATTCTGTCGGGAGATTGATATGATAAACGATTATTTAAGAAAATTAATAATTTTATTTTTCGAACACAAACAAATTATTCTTCCATTGGACAAAGAATGTAAAATAGAATTATCGGAACCAGTTACAGAAGTAAGTGAATTCGCAAAAACAATAATAATAAAATTCGAATCTCCTTTAGATAATACTTCATATCATCTTACTTATGACAAATCGAATTTTGTCGATGGTCTTACTCTAGAAGAAAAACTACAAATATTAATAGAAAAATTTATAATCAAAGAGGAATAACACTTGCGCTTACTAACCGAAGAAAAATTTGATATTTTTAAAGAATTTGTACTTAAATTATTACATGCAAATTTAAGCGAATCTAAAATATTCACACATCATGAAGTAAATTATTTATTTAAATTTGGTTTTGAAAGAAGTGAAAATAGAATGGGCTTTGATAAAGTATTATTAGAATTTGAATATTCATCACACTATCTAGAACTATATTCATTATCAAAATTTTATATGAGATTTTATGAACTTGATAACGACCCAGGTATAAAAAGACTGAGAATACGATATAATAAAGATACATCTGTGTATAATAATACCGTTTTAAATTTTAATATTAATAATTTAAATAAATTGTTCCGACAAACAAATAGCAATTTGTCAAAAAATTCAAAACAAAATCCAGACATACAAGAAATTCTTGATTTTGATATTGAGAATTTGATTCATATGTTTGAGAAGAAACTCATGTTTAATTGACTGGAGATAACTGGTGAACATTTTTGTACTAGATCGAGATCCAATAAAATGTGTCGAATCAATGTTTGATTCACATGTAGTCAAAATGCCAATTGAATATTGTCAAATGTTATCGACTACTTTTAGATTATTAACTAATAATTTTAAATATGGCCCAGAATATAAAATTACTCATAAAAATCACCCTAGTACAATATGGGTTCGTGAAAGTAAAGCGCATTTTGAATATTTGTATGGACTGTCAATGGCATTAATGTTTGAATTCAAACATAGATATGGAAAATTTCATAAATCTAGTTTAATTTCTAGAGATATTATCACCCCTGCTAATTTTCCGGCTGATATTTGGTTACGAGATCCACCACAAGCGATGCCAGATGAATATAAATCCGACGATGTAGTGTCTGCTTATCGCAACTATTACATCAATGGAAAATCTCATTTAGCGAAGTGGAGAAACAGAACAAAACCGGAGTGGTACGTATGAATATTCCCAATGATGCGGTTGTCAAATATGTTAAATATAGAAATATATCTCTTGACGATATATTAGAAAATAACACTATAGATGAAGTTATTGAAAAGTTAATTGAAATTAGAGAAGAGTATTCCGAAGAAAAAGGATTTAAAGTAAAAGTTGATGATTATTATGTTGGTTCCAATTCTAATGAACTTGAAGATTTTGATTTAGTAATATTTAAACTAGAATCTGATGAAGAAAAAGAAGCAAGAATTAAAGCTGAAAAAGAAAGACAATATGAATTAACTTTAAATGAATTAAAACGCGCGGAACAATATTTAAATAAAGTAAAAGAAAAGATAGAATATCAAAAAATTAATCTTTAAAAAAATTCCGCCGCCAAAGAATAATATCTCTGGCGGCGGCTTTTTAACTAAGTATTTTTTTTTCTATTAGACTACAAAAATCGTCTAGTAAATTATTAAGATCTAAATTATCATAAAGATCTTTTGAATATATTTTAAAATTTCCTTTATTAATTACTATATCCGTGTGTAAAAATGCAGACCTATAATTTATATGGTTTGATCTCAAATATAATCCATCATTATTTGGACCTGAATGAAGTCTTTTGACTTCTTCTTCTAATATATTTTTACTATCAATAGTAGTTTCACAACAATAAGAATTGTCTGTTATATATGAAAATAACAATTGTTTAAATTCTTTAAACTTAATTTTCATTTAGAAAATACACCAAGCTGTCGATAATAAGTTTAGTATAAGATTTTGTTTTGTGTTTAGGTAAATCATATTTTCCGCTAGAAATCATTTGATTGATCAAGTCTATTTTTAAATTAGAACTATCTGATTTCACAGTTCTAAATTCCCTTATAGTTTGAGGAAGATTGTGAGCTAACAAACTATCAAATTCCATATATCCCAATCTAGATCCTCGGCTTCTTCCGTATTTGTCTTCGATTGGTTGTTTAGTAGAACTACTATAATCACCATAATCACGAGAACTTAATTTAGAACTAGCTAAATGTTTTAGCTTAATGATATACATCGGGCCATTGAAAATATTATTATAAATAATATCTCTTTTTGGAGTGTCTATATTTACTTTTACTAAATTTTTAGCATATTCAAAAGTCTCTTTTCTAATCAATAAATTATCGTTAGTAGTAATATTAAATAATTCTTTAATTTTAGAATGAATTTCACTAATATTAAGATCTACAAAACCTTTGCATTCAAAATACATTCCGTTTCTAGTTATAGATTCTATAAATCTATTTTTAGTTTCAGAATCAAATTTAATATTTTTTGCTAATATTTGAATTTCTTCTGAATATTTTTCATCATTTAATAATTTAGCCAAATATGCCAATTTCATTAATTCATCATGAATTTGAATTGGATCTTGATTAATAATAAATTCTTTTTCACATTTTTTTATTACTTTAGATATCAAAACCTCCAATACTTGTCCAAAATTCATACGGCTAAAAATCGACAATGGACCCAAAACCACATCTATCGGTTCGTGAGTAATAGTATTGATTGGACGTAATTCATCTGGAAGAATAACAGATATAACTCCTTTGTTGCTATACCTGTTACTAATTTTGTCTCCAATTTTAGTCCGAAGTGATGACACTAATCTTAATTCAAGAACGTATATTAAATCAGGAGAATTAAAATTGAATTCTTTGGCACTTGTCATAATATAATCGCTAATCATAATATTTTTTGCTAAATCTTCCCCCAGAATATCTCTAATTTCTTTATAATTATCTGAATTTTCAATTCTATAATCAGTAAGCATTAATTCTAAATTTTTCTGCAGAGTCTTATCGATCATATTGATTTTAGAATTTAATTTATGAATTTTTATTCTAAATATTTTAGCATCTTTTAATTTAGATATCACTGGATTACTATTGAATTGTAATTCATCATTCAAAACATCGCTAAAATCATAAAGATTCATAGATCGTAATGCTTGCTTAATATTTTTTGTAATCTTAGGAGAACAAGAAACAGCAACTATATTTTTTTTAATACTTTGATTTTCTTCTGGGATAAAATTATACTTACTATTAGGATAAGTATTTTTAAATAGTGAATAATTATATATAGGAATCAATATTGTTTCTGTTTTAATAGACCTACATAAATCAGAAACGCTTTCAGAAGCAACAATAGAATCTTCGAAATTTAATCCGAAAAATGGCATAAAAGCTATATTTACATTATATCCAAAACTAGGTACTCCATCCATGAAACAATCATATTCATACAGGGTGTCTCCTTGTTTAAATAACCCTTCTTGTCTGATATTTCTTAATTTTGTTCCAAAACTCTGACTTGTATGAATGACTTCTGGTGTTTCTAATACTTTGATAGTGTTATTTGCATATAACACTATCATCAAATCTCGATTTACATATAGAACTTCGCCATCGAATTCAGCTTCGCATCTAAATAATTTAGTAATATCTCGTAAATATGTCCAATCGCTTCCAATAACATACGGAACCCGACAGTTTGGATGTCCAACTGTCTGAGATAATTGTTTAGCTGCCATTTGCAATCTAGTTGCATCGGTAGAGCTAATAAATGGAACAACTGATAAATTGGTACTTACGAGCATTTTGATCTCCGTTCAAATTAGAGCACGAAGTTGATCTAAATCATCAATTGACAAATCGAAATTATAAACATTATTTCTTGTTACAAAATTACATTTTCCTGAATTTAAACATACTTTGAAAGCAAGTGAAGTTTTTAACGTGTAATGTGAAAATATGTAAACGAAATTATTTGATTCGCTTATCAAATATTTATTAATATTTCTAGAAATATATTTTGACAAAATAGACATTAGTTAAAAACTCTCCAAATCAAGTTTTATTAAAAGATATTCGAGATCGTCTTTATTAAATATATCTGAGTATTTATGAACGATTTCATCCGAATCACAACTACAAAACATAGTGAAAACAGTATTATTTGATTTATTATATTTTATTATTATTCCAATGTAATCATTAATATCCATATTTAAAATCGAACTCATTTCTAGATCCAGTCCGTGCTGATAGACATGGTTTTTATTATTTTTTAAAACAAAATTAATTGAATCTGTATAATTCATATTAGATTCAAAACTACTACAACCGACTCTATATAGATTTTTATTTGAAATTAAATGTTCTATCAACTTTTCTTTGATCATGTTTTGAAATCCAATCCAAGTAGTAGTTTTTCAAAATCATCAGAATTAATATCAGATTTGAATTGAAATTCCCTAAGAGTTGAATTAGATGACACGAATGTAATTCTATGCTTTTGAATTTCGATATATTTGAGAACAAAAGACGAATCTTCATCTTTTATTTTTAATAATTCGATCACTTCTTTAGATAGTGTAGTAATACTAAACATAGCAGGTGATACAAATATAAATGGTTCTTTTTCTAAAAAGTATCGATGTATTTCTGCTTTATTTTTGATATTGACTATAAATTTAATTACTTCTTCTTTCGATAATTCCAAATTTAGAATCAATTTTAAGCTCCGGTATCAGAGATATAGTTACCCCAGGGTCTGAATTACTAATTGTAATCGGACATATTTGATTTTTATGTGAATTGTGAACTTCATGCACTTCTTTTGGAAGTTCGCTATGACCTTTTGGGTTTTTAAATGTTGCTTTCAAACTCAAAATACTACTATAACCATTGATTATATTATAAATATTATTCCCACTTAATCCTTTAGTTTTATTTTTAATTCCAGAATCAGATGACGCGTAGAAATGGTCTATGATCGCAGATTGTTTTAATTTTAAATCACTTACTTGTTTTCCTTTTAATAAATTAGAAGTTGCCGTTGTTACTGATTTTATTATAGGATCCAATAACAATTCTATAAAAACAAGTCTTTTGTAATTTAGATCATTAAACAATGGTTTGACATCGTCTCGTTTTCTAACAGTGGCTATAGTTAATAATTGTTCTAAAGTTGGAGTTTCTAAATTATAATATTTTGAATACAATTCTGTTGTCCAATTATCGAAAAACAAAGCCTCTATATACTTTACAAAATCATCTTCGTATGGAAATCCTAGTAATTCTTCGGATACTAATTTAATAGATCTTTCTCTTGGTTCTTTGAAATAATTAGAATTATAAATTGAACATATATTTTGTACTATATTTTCATTATCAATAAATAGTCTGAAAAATCTAGATAATGGAATATTCATGCCATTGAATATTGCTCTGGAATCATTGAAATATATAGTAATTGACTTAAACATAGAAGACAATTTCAAACTATTTTTTTTAAGAACTATTGGTTCATCTACAATATATAATATCGGGACATAATACACGCCTCTTAATTTAAAAAATGTATTTTCAATTAATTTTGGAATGTCTATATTTAATAAATATTTCTTTGGTTCTGATTTAAAATATAATTTTATATTTTTAATTGCAAAATAATATGGAGATTTGTATTTATTAAATTCAGACAATTCATATCCTATATCGGAACGATCAAATCCGAATCTAGATATATAATCTAGACAATTATTTAATAGATCTTCAATATGTGTGTATTGTAAATTACGAAAATTAGAAACTGTATTTTCACAACTATGAAAATTTGTTGTTCTTGGTAAAAGATTCAAAATCAGTTCTCCCTTGGCAACAAAAATTTAATTCCCACAATCACAATCACCGCTAGAATGTCGTTTTATAAGTTCTTGAAGTAATTCATCGTAATTTATTGTTTCTAATACTATTTCTTTTAATTCTTTAATATTTTTAAAAATCATAAATCCAGATTTCTCTAAATAATCAATATATTTTTTTTCTTTGATTTTATTCATGGATTTAATAACTCTACGTTTTCTAAACTATTTACATACAATGCCCCTGAGCCATAATCTTTTAATCGTCCATATCCATCTGCTGTACATCTCCACATATATGTGGCCGGATCATTAGATTTAGTAAATAATTCTACATCAAAAATAATATAGGGAAATCTTGTTTCTAATAATTCGCCTTCGAATATTCCAGGATTATTTACATCGGCCCAAATCAAAAATCTATGATCTACTCCAACAGAAGTTCCTAGTTTAATTCTGCCATTTAATTTTTTTCCTAAATATTGTTTATATTTGTCTTCTTTGTTTGGAATTAATTCTACAAAATCTAAATCAGATATTTTATATCTGAAATCTTTTTGATAAAATGAAGTATATTTTGTTTCATCTTCTGGTTCATATACCAAAACAGTTTCGCTTGTTAATTCTTTTATTTTTCGTTTTGAAAGTGTTACTATAAATGGTAATTTTACATACCATTCCTGTCCGATTTCGAGTTTTACTTTGTTAGTCACTTTATAGATCTCCGATTAAAATGCTGTAGAAAAATAAGAGGCAGTACTAAATATGTATATCAAAAAAATAATAATGGGCGGCGGAATTTATAATTCCTCGCCCATTTTGATAATTTAACTCACAACACTTGCATTTTTAAATGTTTTCACATGTAATTTAAAAGGTTCGATATCTTTCTTTTTTAATTTAACCAGTACATATCCTTCTGTTTGTAACTTTTTCCATTTTTTAAAATAAGAATTCAGACTAACTCCTTCTGTATCTGAATCTGTAAGATGTACTGTCCCGGCTTCGATTTTAATTACATCTGTTGGTAGAAGTTCGTCATGGTCTACATCATCATCTGTTCTATCGGTATCATTAACATAAAATGAATCAAATTCATACCAAGTTTGATGATCTACCCAGAATTTCGGGTCATTTAAAAATTGTTTAAATTCAAGACCGCTGACTTTGAGCATTTTAATTACCACCGGTAATCAATGGTTTTAATTTTATGTCGCTTTTTAAATTCTTCTGAAAATACTAAATTTTTAATCAATTCAATTATGCACATATTGCTAATATCATTGATTTTAAATTGTACATCTTCGATAAAGAACCTGGGCTTTAAGAGTTTTCCTAAAATTGGTTCTAAATCTTGCTTAGTATAAATTAGAACTTGATCTTTCATAGATTCTAAATAAGAATTAACAGTATCCCTGCCAATTTTTCTGTTATATCTATCAATTTTACTGCATTTTGAATATGCAATTACTAACTTATCCTCTTGAAAATTCCACCCGAATGTGAAACCACCATTTGGTAAAACATCGGCGGTACTGTCATTTACAAGCCGAACATGCAAATATCGCATAGCATTAGTCATAGGAAAACTCCAAGGAGGTAAATATTAAATTTACCTCCGAATTTGAATTAAATTTATCCAGGATAAGCAGAAGAAATCATGTGTTGTACTTCGGGGTGAAACATAGTCAGATCGTCAGATTTGAATGAGACTATATATTTTGATTTTAAATCAGTAATTTCGATAACATACCTAGAATCTACAGTAGTAGTTTCTTTATCAATAACGTCGTAAGAAATTTCACCTTCTTCATTAAATTTAAATTTAATTTCTTTGTCTGTCATTTTACACCAGTATGACCAAACCCGCCAGTATCTCTATTCGATTCTTCTAATGAATCAACAGGATTCCAAGTTATATGATAAACAGGAGCAAGAACCAATTGTGCAATTCTATCGCCGGTTTCAATCAAGAACCGATCTTCTCCGAAATTATGAATCAATAACATAATTTCTCCACGATAGTTAGCATCGATTGTTCCAATACAATTAGCCAGATTTACTTTAAGTTTTCCAAGACCACTTCTCGGACGAGCTTGAATTTCATATCCATAAGGAATTTGAACATACAATCCTGTATGAATTACCTGTACTTCTTTCGGGTAAACGTAAGTTTGTCTATTCGGAGATTCTTTTGAAATAAATGCACGAACATCCATCCCAGAATCACCATATTCGTGTGAATATTCAGGAAGAAGATTGTCTGATTTATTTACAACTTGAACTTGAACTTTATTAACAGTAACAGGAAATACAGTTGAAACTGTATGTACCGGATCGTTTCTTACAAACATATGTTCTTTAACGCCGGGAATATACCCATTATTGTGTTCCCAATGAAAATCAAATTCTTGCTGATGCATGGTCAAATCTCCAACATTGACAATTGTTTGTTAACTAATCCAACTGGTTGAATAATCTCTAAATTTTCAAAAGAAGGATGCTCAACAAATACAATATTATAAACAGAAATGATATTTCTAATTTTCCTAATCAAATTTGTTTTAAATTCAGGAGAAGTTTGAGTTGATTTAATAATAATGTAATTTTTATTGGCCATTTTAAAATTATCCGCATTTAGAATAACTACAATTTGTGCACATGTCGCAGCCACTTTCGCGATAAACCGAGATACTTCCGCATTCTGGACATTGCCTTAGATTCTTTGTATCAATATGAGTAGAAGGTAAATTTTCTAATGATTCTAATAATCCAATACTGGTTAAATGTCTTTCGATCACGTATCCAATTTCAGCTACTAATGAAGGAATAATAATCCCTTTCGATTTTCTATATCCTCCATTTGAATCAAAAACAGATTTCAATTCTTTTACAATAAAACGAATATCAGCCCCTGATGAAATCGATTGTCTAAATACAGAACTTATCAATCTAGTTAATGCAACAGTCCATTGTACATGTTCCATCGATTTAGAATTGATAAAAATTTCAAATGGATATAATCTTCCATCTTTTTCAATATTATTGATTGTGATATATAAACTATATTCACTTAACGGAGACTTTACTTTGTATGTTCTTCCATCTAATATTTCAGTTCTATCTGCTAATTTAAAATCAACAGTTTTAGTTACAACTTTTTCAACCACTGAAACTGAAACAATTTTTGAA
>JFJP01044635.1_pt1 | contig 10419 bp, 8 predicted proteins | sample 431651 | NCBI WGS metagenome assembly JFJP01 (sample SAMN02602958, study PRJNA72255) | Microbial mat metagenome, whole genome shotgun sequencing project. | biome: fresh water; feature: sink hole; material: water; isolation source: purple microbial (photo- and chemosynthetic) mats found in... | reverse complement strand
CATACAGCCAATTGGCCTCCTCGTAAAAATAGCGTAACATTGCTACTGCCCGAGGCGAATTCTGAATTTCGTCGATAAACAAAAGCGTTGGCACATCGCGTTTCACCTGCCCATTCAACACATAAATGGCCGAAATGAGCGAGTTTATCTCTCTATAATCATCAAACAAAGCGCAATCATCCTCTTTATCCAAATTCAGCTTCAGATAAACATCAAAATTATTCGAAAATTCGCCCACTAAGGTAGTTTTCCCTACCTGACGCGCACCACGTAAAATCAATGGTTTTCTGTCGTCATCTTTTGCCCAATTTCTCAAATACTTAATCAAATTTCTATGTATCATATATTCAGTGTTTTAAAACTGCACAAAGATAATCATTTGTAATGGATTTAGGGTAAAATCTGTATGATTTGTAACAGATTAGAATGTTTTTGTAATGAATTATGGGTTACTCTCAATTCGCCACGCAATGCATGACGAATTGAGAAATAAATCACTTTAACTTATCAAAAATTATCTTGGTTTCATTATCACCTATAACTTTTGATAAATCTGACCATTTTTTAAAATCACTCCATAATTTTTGTTCATTTGGTTTCATTTTAGAATAAACATCAACTAGTTTATTAGTAAGCACTTCAATATCCAAATTTTCCAGATTTTCAATACCGTTCAGTTTCATCCATGTCTTTACACCCCCAAAAATTGTTGGTAATTTATCAAGTTTTCCAATCTTATCCAAAAGTGGTACTTTGTTTGCATTAATCCGTGATTGCTCGAGAGCTTGTTGGGTTTGGAGAGCATCATCTTCTTGTTTGCGAATAGCTATTGCCTTTTCAATTTGTCTTTTAAGCTCAAAATGAGACACTTCATCCGGACAATTTATTTCTGCTTTTTCAATACTGGAAACTGCCGCTTCGAAATCACCTTTTTGAAGTGAATTTGTAGCTCCTGAAATTAACTCTTTATAAAGTGATTGTCTTTGTTGAAGCTCTTCATGTTTTTTAATCTCAATTCGCCTTTGCTCCGCAATTATTTCTGCCTGGGCTTTTAGTTCATTTTCGATTTCTTTTTGGCGTTGAAGCTTTATCTCTTCAGCTTGTTGAATTTCCTGCTCGCTTATCGGTCGGAGTTTAACGAAACCCATAAGTGAAAATTGGTCGCCATTTTGGATTGCAATTTTACGAGATTTAGCGGATTCTTTACCTTGCATTTTACCCCGATTCTTTCTTTGAGCATCAATAAAATCAATAGAATAATCATCGAATTGCCAATCGCCCGTAATACTATGGAAACCACTTCCAGCAGCCATTTTTAAAATACAATATTCACCATTTACAGGAATTACTTTTAGGAGTGAATCAATACTTTCAATGATTTTATCCGTTTTATCGGTAGTGTATTTAGTGAAAAATGTTTTTTCTTTTTCCAAATATTTTCTTGTGTGTGCATTAATTACACTGAAAAGAAATGAAACCTCATTGTTGATAAGGTTTGTCTTTTTAGATGAAAATTGAGCAATCTTATCAGCATAATTTTTAAAAGCAATGTCGGCTATACTTATACTCATTATTGTTTTTTCGTTCGGTTCAATCACTTCGTATAAAGTATTAAATCCAGACGATTTAAATTGGGATGTTGTATTATTACCTCCATGTTTCCACCCACCTTCAGTAGTACTTTTAAGATTAAAAATTTTGGTATTTACCAAGTTCGTAGTTTCAAACTGTGCATCCGAAACTTTGAAAAACCGTAGAAATGCATCACCTTTATCTGGGCTTCCCAACAAATCATTTTCTTTTAATGTTTTTGTTCTCCTTGAATTATCATCAATCAGATAATCAACAAGAATCGAACGAATTGCTCCTTTAATTGAACTTCCAGGAACAATCGGTTTATTTGAAAGACCATTCTTGATACATGATTTTATAGCATTTGTTCCAAAGTAAGTACTGTTAAACACAGAATCAACACAATTATCCAAATTACCTGCCAGTTTTATAAGCAATGATGAACTGTTTTTTTCTAACAAAGCTTTAGTCAAATCGTCAATCTTTACAAACTGAGCAGCCATTTTTATATTAAGTATCTTAACTTTGTCTTCATGTGCCACAAAATCAGCTCCTTGTATCCAATCTTTCTCGCCACCAGCACCTACATGCAAGGGCGTTAAAACTTCCATTTGCAATAAATACTTTTTATTTAACTCATTCATAATCTGTACATTTTAAATTTTTACAGGAATAAAAAGCGACTTACCACTTCTCCATATCGGATGCTCAATCTTTGGCTCAAATTCTAAATCAGGCTTTAAATCTACTATCTTTCCCCGAATTTTTACAGCTTTTTGATTGTTGGAAAGCTTAAAAACAGAAGCAGGCATAAACATGTGTATCGTATTTTTACGAATCGTATTGTGAGGCGAATTTGTAATCCAACCACCGCGTTTCGCAAAATCGTAAGCCACATTTTCATCGCTCAGCATTTCCTTTAATTGCTTTTCCGTCTCGGGACAAAACATCGATAAATTTGAAACATATTCACTATCAGGTAAATTAATTTCAATCTCATCTGGTTTGAATGTAAAAAATCCATTCCCAATATTTCTGTCAGTTCCAATGCCTTCATCTTTTAATACTTCCAATGCTCCATCAAGCAGTTTTGTATCTCCTTCGGCAATAAAGAATAAACCCGAATTTTCTTTGAAATAAATCCTATCCATATAAAATGGCTTAGCATCTTCACTTAAATTTCGTGAAATCGTTACTCTTTGAGATACCTGTGAAGACATGAAATCACTTTCGATGTTGGAACCAGTCAAAAAATCACCTTTAATATGTTGTACATCATGTCCATTTTCAAAAAGAGTTTCACCAGCTATTAGTCTTTCGAAGTAAACAACATCATACCAAGATGCTTTTTTGATTGTTTTTCGATTAGTCATATCAGCAGGCAGTTTTTGTTTCAGTAATTTAGGAAAAAAGTAAACAGGATTATCTGTTTCGCTTTTTTGATAATATGGAAACAAACTGCTGATAGTGAAACCCAAATCTCCATCAATGGGTATTTCTTTGCCAACTTTTGCCAAACACGAAGTAAGAGCGGCATACATAGCATCCGACTGAAGAGTTTTCAGACTAATACTATAATCATCGCGCTCATCTCCAATGTGCAAAGGAGTTGTGAAGTGAAGTTTGTAAATTCTAAATTTAGTTTTCATTGTCAAAGTATTTATCGAAAGGTATATCAACTGTTACAAGTTGCGAAAATTTCACTTGACCATAACCACGTGAGCCACTACCACCTAAGTAATCGTTTTCTAAAGCCGCTATACCGTTTTTAAGTAATTCCAAGGATTTTTTGCCATCTTCGTCATTATCCCATACATTGATAACTATTTCAACATCAAACGTTACACCTGCAGGAATACGCTCGGTTTGACGAATACCACCTTTCTTAGTAACTCCTGTTTGTCTGTCAATAGTATTTTCATATTTGTTTTCTGTGTAAGGCATATCTAATGAATCGGAATTTTCAAGCAATTCAATTGAAGATTTAGCTAAGTAGGAATCTCTAAAAATAATTTTTGAAGGTTTCTCATCATTTGCAAATCCAAACAAATCAATAATTTCTTTTATCTTTTGTGGTTTATCAAGATACTTATAATCTTTTCCATCTTTCTTTGTTCCACCACCAACTTCGGCAGCTCCAGCTATTTGTTCAAGTAAACTCCTTATTTTTCCTTTTAATGAACTTCCAGGAATATATGGTTGACTATTTCTTGTGGCAATTTTGATTACTGGATTATCAATACCACCAATCTCAACATTATCTTTACTACCGCCAACATGAAGTCCTGTAATCAATTCGATACTTGAGGTTACTTTTATTTTTTTTATTAATGTTTTCATATTCGAAAATTTAAACGTTATAAATTTAATTACTCTACTGATTTATGATAAGCAACAATTGCTTCAAATATTTTAATAAAACGCTTAAAGTCAGCTTCATACTCGACGACTTTAATGGCTTCTGAAATCACATAGTTAAAATCATTAATCTTTGCATCTTTATCTGAAACTCTACCCACAGCATATGCTAATTTGGGACGAAGTAATGTAAATTCAGTTTTATCAAAGCCCTTGATCTGTTGTCTTTTAACCTCTCCAAAAAACTTTCTAAGTTGACTTGTTGTTAGCTTCTTTCTTTCAATCTTGGTTTTTGTTTTGCCTGTTTTAGTATCGACATATTCGCTCACATCATCTAATGCCAAATGCTTGCCAAATCTTTCTGCAAAATCTACAGTCCAACCCGTAATTTTGTCTTTAATTTCTTTCTCTGAAATCTTTTCAATCCATTTACTCATAATTTTCAATTTTAATAGTTTATAATATTTCTTTATTTTCTAACTCAGCCCAGCGAGCTGCAAGGGCAATTAATTCTAATTTTCGAGGATGTATTACATCCGTTTGAAGCGTTTTACAAAAATCAACAACCACACGATCTTTGTTTTCCATAAATCGCTTTAGATAATAAGCTGAATTCCAATAGTAGCTTAAATCTGGTGTAAATCCTTCTGTTCTCTCGTTTTTCTTGTTATTGGCCTGAATATCCGCAAACAACATCAAACGATGCAATATCCCTTTGGACATTCCATAATTACTTATCAATGAAATAAATTCATTTTTTTTGGATTTTACCGAATCAAATTCTTCGTTCCAAGATACGGTTTGACCTAAAAAGTTGATGGCATTTTTATTGCCTAATTTTACGCAAACAAACTCTTTTGCAGCATGTTCAGCAATTCCCGCTAACTCTGCTGCTTTGGCAATGGGATATTTATTACCAACTATTGTTATTCCTGCAGAAATACTAATATCTTCACGCCCAACGTATTTTCTAAACTCCTTCCGGATATCTTCGGCAAAATTGATTAGCAAATCCCAACGCCCAACAGCAAACACATCATCTCCACCCGAATAAAGTATATTGACATTGTCCTTGTACTTTTCGCGAATGGTATTCAAATAGCCAGAGAAAAACCAGTCTAAAGAGGATGACAGTGTGGCATAAGCCGAGAATGTTCTATGTTCTTTCTTCAATCCGTTGATAAAAATTTCACCCAAACCATCCACATCCATACGTAAAACACCAAAGTAAGTTTCGGTTTTTTCGTCTTCAATGTTTTTTCGAGTTAACTCTTCAAATGTGCGGTTTGTTTTTTCTTTTTCATTTTCTGCTTGCTTATTTCCACCGTAAAACTGAAATCCATAGCTAACCCTTTGTCCTTTTAATGGTGCTGCTAAAAAATTAGTGTCGTTTATTCGTTTCACTCTGCTTACATCTGCAGAAGTTATTTTTCTAAAATCAGCATCGTTATCTGTAAGTTCTTTTTGATCGAACAAATAATTTGCAACGCTATAAATTGTGCTTTTATGTTTCAGTCTGTTCGATAGATATTTTGAATTAGCTTCATCACCTTTAAAAGTTATCAAATAATTAACATCTTTCAATTTTTCACCTAATTTTATTTGGTCGTTTACACTCTTGGAAATTACTTGATCAGAATCTTTTAATTGGCTATCTTCTCCTTTTTGTAATTCTTCGCCCGTTACTGCACAAACTTTCACATCTCCACCCTTTGGCTTTGGTACGAAAAATTCAGCATAATTTGCAAGTAAGGTGTTTTTAAACTTCCTGTTTTTTTGATTGGTGAGTTTATCGGCAAGCGTTTTCCAAAGTTTACTTAAATCCTTTTCATTTGCTTTAGCACCGTCATAGTCAACTTCGTTGCTTTTACTTCTATAGGCAAAGGGTACAAAATCGAGATTTAATATTAGTTTGCCTTTGTGTTCAGCCCATATTTCTCTTTCAAATTCATTATACAGCTCATTTATAGCCACTTTCACTTTTTCGATATTGGGCAATAGCATATAAAACTTACCGCCCGAAGAATAAACCACATGACCAATAGTTGCATTGATATCAGGATGCGATATTATACGCTGTATTATAGAATCAATCATTAACTGCAAATAAAACGAGCGACCTTTTAAACTTGTAGCTGCTTTGCGAGAAGCGATATTGTATATAAACTTCTGAATACCAGAAATATCACAACCTAATAATATGACAGGATATTTATCATCTTGTAAACTAAGTTTCTTGTTTGTATTATCCCAATTAAAGTCAGTTTCATTTTCTATATAATATGCATAAATGCAATCGGCAAAAGCAGCAGTAGTTTTCAAATGATCAAAAAGACTTACATTTGCCATATCCATCGTGTTGGACGGGATACACCAGGTGTATTTTTTTAATAAATAAATCAGACTTTCCGTAAATCCATTTAAACTATCAGTGGGAAGGCTATCAAATTCTTTAATAAACTTATCCCACAAAACTTTGTATTTCTCCTGAGTTATTCCATCTTCTTTTTTTGCAATTGATTTCGGAAATGACTTTTCTGAAATATCAATCGGTTCAAGAGGAAAAGCGTGTTTTCCGTTACCATCTTTTATCGTATTGAAAATTGAATAAAGTGGAATTTGTTTATACCTTGTTTTCCCCCAATTAATTTTGGTTACTTTATCTTCGGCCTCATCTTTTTCGATTGATTCGCGTCTATCAATTCCAGCACTCCACCAATCTGCCATAGTTATAATAGCTTGTAGCTCACTTTTCGGTTTATGATGGTTGCAAGCCAAATTTACCATACAATCATCATCGTTCTTTACATACAAATTCTCTTTTAAATCATTGAGTTTAGCAAGTTTCAACTTAACTTTCTCAAAAAACTCATTTGTCCACACTACATGCTGATAGCCAAATCTTCCTGCATCATTTACTGGACAAATATCATTTGCGAGTTGCTTTGAATATTCACACAATTGCGCCTGCTTATCGCTAAATCCTTTATCCGCCCGTTGATAAAACTTACCAATATCGTGCAGCAGAGCCGCCAGATATATCAAATCTCTTTTCTTTTCCATAACTTTTTCTAATTATTATATTTTTTATTTCTTATCCCGTTTTTCCGCCACCATTCCAAACCCCAAGCTACTCCCCTTGCCAATGCCAATGTAATCGGGCAATGAAACGTTGGACTTAAATTCCACATCAAAACTCATCATTTTTACGTTTTTGTAGGTCATGGTGGTGGTTTCTATTATGTTGGTTATTTTACAAATTATCTCTTTCTCAAACTGTATATTTATACCCTTTCCCATCGAAAGCAGATTGCCAATTAATATTTTTTCAAGAAAAATACATTTGTCAGAAAGGCTATCTAACTTCATAAAATCTAAATAATTAGTTTGGTTCAACGCCAGCCACTTTCGCAGTTTGTATAATTATTTGATTTGCTTTTACATTGTCAATCTCCAATTCCACTTCTTTTTCACCTAACCTAGTGGTCAAATCGCCTATCGACAATAAATGACCAATCACCTCTGTTCCCTCATTGATGCAAACTATCGAAGCACGTTGTCCAATTCGTTTGTACTGTATTAATGGATACGAATACCGCAGGGCATCACCGTCATGATTGTGAAAAAGCAGATGGTTCTTTTCTTGCAGTGCATTGATGATGGCACCACGGAAATACACCAGCTCATTATGATGTATTAAATTCTTAAATCGCAGAATTAATATTCTTTCTTTGTTTTTTGTTGGCATCTGATTATGATTTATTCTTGAAAAATATTATAATTTTATTCGGTCAATATCATTTTAGCTAAACCCTATTTCGACCGTCCAAACTTCTTGCTGCTTCCATGTCCGGATTGGTAAACCCATTCCTGTATTTAAAAAAAAATCTTTTTCTACGAATTTGTGATATTTCAGGTAGTTTTGTTCCGGTCGCTGTGAATGTAATTGGCACCATTTGTTTTTACGTCCGTAACGAACGCACTAAACGATTTGATATACTTGTCTTTAGAGAGTAATATGCTACAGCCCGAAATTAACAGTACGTCCAAAAAGACCATACATATTATGCTGATAGTGCGGATGAACAAAGAAGGTTGTAAACGAGAGAATGCAAACATAAAAAAGTTGGTTATATAACTGTCTTGAGAAAAAAACATTAAACCATCTCCTCAATGATATATGGGCGAGTGAGTGGTCTTTCAAATCCGAAGGCTTAATCTTAACACTTTTTCTGTTCAATTTTTTTATAGCTTACATGGCCAAACAATGGTGGTGGAAGCTAATATAGTGGTGTTACAGCTATTAATTGAAGATGTATAAAGAGCTATTGTTTGGCTTTATTTAAATTGTGTGCGTAAATTTAATGATACTTTTTAGCTCTGTTCTACTTGTAGTATTTAAAAAGATGAGTGCAAATATATTAATAATTTTTCATAATCAAATATCAAATTGCAACTTTATAGAAATAAAAGTTATCTATTCTTCTTATTTCATGTAATAAATTAAAATAAATCATAGTATAGACTTTTATCTTTTTTATAATGGGTTAATGGCTAGTAAAATAGTCAGAAGACGGTTTTTTTAAAATTAATCATCCCTCCCAAATTTCCCATCAAATCTTCATGCTAAATACACCCTAACCTATAAATATCCGTTTGAAATTGACGTTGTTGTAAAAAGGGAAGTTTTCAATCTTTGTTTACTTTAAACTACTAATTCTAATATCTATTTTTTACGAGTTACGTATCCGTAAATAAGTAGGGCGAGGGCAGATATTAAACCGATGGCTACAAACACAAACCAAATATAATGTGCGTGAGAGGTGGCGGCAGTATATTCGGCAGTGGTGGCAAAGCCGCGAGGGTCGGGGCAGTATTTATCCAGTAAGAATCCCGATAGCCCAAATGCAAAAAGATAAGATACGAATGAATGTAAATGGCTGAATCCTAGATATAGTCCTTCTTCGCCCTTGGGCGCTTGCATCGAAAAATACTCCAAATAACGTGGCGAGATAAAGCTTTCGGCAATGGCTTGCATGGCAATTCCTACTATCATCATAAACGCAACTGGATGTAGTCCAAGTACATAATCGCTGCCAATAAGGGTGCCAAACGACATGGCCAAAGCGGACAATGGAATAATCAACATGCCAATAATCATGGAAGTAAGTGCAGTACTTTTTTTCATAAAGGAGGTCACAAAATTTACTGTTACAAAAACCACAAGTGGATTTACATTGGCATACCAACCTGGCGAAGCATCGGCTCCTATCATTCTTATCACATACTTGGGCATGGTAGCGTACATCTGACTCTGTACCATCCAAAAGCCACTGATAATCAATATAAGAACAATCAACTTGCCATTGGCTAAAACTTGAAGTAAACCTTGTCCCAACTCCGCAAATGTTTTTCCTTGTCCGTCGGTTTTTACCGATTTGTAGAAGAATAAAACAGTGATAAATGCCACCAAAGTCATACTTGCCGAAAAGAAATTCAAGTAAACCAATCCCTGGTCTCCTAAGCTTTTGCGTAATGGGTCTACCACTGTTTTGCCCATAAATGCGCCCATATTTACCATCATGTAAAAAAGTGCATAGCCCCGAGCCCGATTGGAAGCAGTGGTTTCGCGTGCTACAGTCCCGGTTATTACTGCTTTGATAAATGAGCCGCCAATGACAATAATGGTCAAAACGGGCAAAATTGTCCATCGTAGCGGGCTGGTATTTAATCCATAAAAAGTGGTCGTCATTTCATAATTTACCAACCCTGCACTTTCTAACATGGTGGGCAATAAACCCAATCCTCCATATCCCAGCGTGAGTAGTGCGAATGCAATAAGTATTGCCGAGCGGAATCCAATTTTATCGGCATAAGCTCCCGCAAAAGTAGGTAGAAAATAGAGCGTAGCAGAAAAAATACCCGAAATAATTCCAGCTTCAATATCTGTAAACCCCCGCATAATAGGCCAATCGTTCGAACAGCTCCACAGTGTTGGCCACCCAAAAAGCATTTGTAAATTTTGTCATGTAATTTTATCCTATAATTTTTATAATTTCTTGTGTTGATTGATACTGTACAAAGTTACAAAAAAACATCAAAATAGAATGCATCTTTAGTTTTTAGGCATTCATCATACAGGTTTTTTGGTGTAACCGAATGTAAATACAGGTTTTGACTACTTTTTCTTGGTCGTATACGTAGGTTTTCACTTGGATACTTCACTATGTACTTCTAAAATGTATTATAGGCCTTTCACCTTTTTTTTTAGTTCTCACCCTATTTGCTTTGTGGTAGATACTCTATTGAAAATCTGCGTATTATCCTTTAATTTTACATCGTAACAAATGGCAGAATTTGGAATCGGGATCCTTAATTTCTTGCACGGATTGAATTTCTACAAAGCGATATTAATTTGAAAATAACCTTACAACAACCAAAAATATGGAAACGAAAGAAAAAGAAATGTCTGCAATAGAATTTATGATC
>JFJP01040939.1_pt1 | contig 10419 bp, 10 predicted proteins | sample 431651 | NCBI WGS metagenome assembly JFJP01 (sample SAMN02602958, study PRJNA72255) | Microbial mat metagenome, whole genome shotgun sequencing project. | biome: fresh water; feature: sink hole; material: water; isolation source: purple microbial (photo- and chemosynthetic) mats found in... | reverse complement strand
CATTGTTCAGGCGTTAGCACCTCTTCAAGGTGCTTGCCTTTCCCTTCCGAGAAAAAAGTGGCTATGGCCTGTTCGCCCGAGTGTCCAAAAGGTGGGTTGCCCAGGTCGTGTGCTAAGCAAGCTGCCGAAACGATAGAGCCTATTTCGGTAAAATACGGATTGTTGGGGTATGCGTGTTGAAGCTTTTGCGCTACGATATTGCCCAATGATCGTCCAACGCAGGCTACTTCGAGGCTGTGAGTGAGGCGGTTATGAACAAATACGCTGCCAGGTAATGGAAAAACCTGCGTTTTATTTTGCAAGCGCCGAAAAGGAGCTGAAAAAATTAATCGGTCGTAGTCACGTTGAAACTCGCTACGGTCATCGTGCCGAGGTTCGTGATAGGCTTCTTGCCCAAAGCGTTTGGTTGAGAGTAGTTGTTGCCAATTCATGGGTTGGAGTTGATTTGTAGATACTTTTCATTCGTTTTTATGAAAACGAATGTTTAATTGCACCTGTTTATGCAAAAATACAAATCTTATTCGGAATATAGAAACGGTATAAACATGTTTGTAAATGTAATTAAAACACTTATCTTTGTAGCACTTTAAAAATTAATATCTTATATCAATACAGATGAAATTCACCAATCTTTCTCTCTTTTTATTGTGCCTATTGTTTTGTGCTAATCAGCTAGATGCTGCGGTGTTGAAAAAACTGAGTTCGCCTGATGGCGCGCTTGTTGCTACGTTCTTACGTAACGACGATGGTAGCTTATCCTATCGTTTGGAACGAAATAAATTGGAGCTCATTAAACCGTCTATTCTTGGGTACTCGATAGCCGAAAACAAGCAGATTCCAACCAAGAATTGGGATGTGCGTATGCTAGCTAAAACTACGCATAAGTCAGTTTGGAAGCCTGTTTGGGGTAAAAGGGCTGAAGTAAAGGATCATTATAATGAACTTTTATTTGAGATGAAAACTCAAGGCGAGGGTGACGTACTGCAACTGATTTTAGAGGCTCGTGCTTACAACGATGGTATTGCTTTTCGATACCGTATTCCTGAATCGGTGAAAGGCATACTAAGTCCACTGTCGGAATTGACAGAATATAATTTTGCTTCGAACTATACTGCTTGGTTTTATAATTTCGAGAATCACAATGTGGGTCCCGAAAAACTAACGGATTCCAATGGAAAACGGCACCCAGTAATGACAGTAAAAGCAGATCAGGGTGTTTATATGGCTTTGCACGAGGCCGATTTGGAATTTGGCGAACCACTTATTTTACAGTCGGTAAGCGGAAGTACGCTGTTTACAGTGGCTTCAAAACCGGGTGCTATGAAAGGGGGATATCGTTCGGCGTGGCGTGTTGTTTTATGTGGTCAATCGGTAGGTGCTTTGGTCGATTCGCACTTGATAGAGCTATTGAACCCCGAAGCAAAAGGTGATTTCTCGTGGGTGAAGCCGGGAGTAGCTGTTTGGGATTGGCGTATTAATGGTGCGCAGGTGGATGGCTTTACGTATGGCATGAACTATGAGTCGTGGGTAAAGATGATTGACTTTGCAGCTGAAAATAACATGGCACACCTGGTGTTGGATGCCAATTGGTATGGCCCAGAACACGAAACCGAATCAAACCCATTGGATGATCAAAAGAGTCAATCAGTGATTAAGATTATTCAATATGGTAAGCAAAAAGGAGTGGGCGTGTGGTTGTATCTTAACGATGTGGGTGGGCGTAAATACCCTATCGAAAACACCTTAAAGCAATACAGCGATTGGGGAGCTGCTGGTATAAAATATGGTTTTATGCGTGGCAGCTTAGTCGATAAAAATGCCTGGACGCGCAAGATAACAGCACTTTGTGCCGAAAATCACTTGTTGTGTAATTATCACGATGGTCCAGTGCATCCTTACGGTCAGATGCGTACCTATCCGAATGCAGTAACGCGCGAGTACTGTCAAGCGCAGCTCGATGCTCATCGTGTTTTCAATCCATCAACCTTTGTGACTTCAGTTTTTGTAAATATGATATCTGGTCCAATTGATATGAATAATGGCATGTTTGATTTGCGACAAGGTAACACCACGCGTGTTGATGAAAAGAAACCAGTTCCTTCAACCGTCGTTTCGGAGGCTGCTCGCACCCTGATTGTATTTTCGGGAGCAACCATTATTCCTGATATCCCTGAGTTTTATAAAAAATATCCAGCTTTGCTTCGTTTTATTTCGGCTCAAAAAATGCCTTGGCTCGAAAGTAAAACACTTGCTGGCGAAATTGGGGAGTATATTGTTATGGCACGAAAAGCTTCGGACAACACTTGGTTGGTTGGCGTTGCAACCAACGAAAAGGCACGTGAGCTTACCATTCCGATGCATTTTTTAGGGTCAGGAAGTTTTGAAGCTACGATCGTTGAGGATGGTGAAAATGCACATTATCTCACCAATCGTGAGGTGTTGAAGGTTGAGCATAGAGTTCTTAATTCGAGTGAATCCGTATTGGTAAAACTAGCTCCTGGTGGAGGGGCTTGTTTATTGCTAAAAAAGAAAAACTAGTTGGTGTTAAAATTGTGTTTCAGGTAAATAGCGTTTTGTACGCTGGTTTTAGTTGTAATTACGATAAATAAACACAATCTTATCATTCCTTAGAAAAACTGCTTAACAACATGCTTTATACTCTAAAATAAAGTAAATTTTTTTGTTACTTTGCGGCTCATCAAACAAACACAAATTATAATTCAAAAAAAGATTATGGAAGTTCAGGAATTAAAAGTAGCATTTCAAGAAGCTTATGGAAAAGCATCGGAAGCAGTTTATTTTTCGCCAGGTAGAGTAAATCTTATTGGTGAGCATGTTGACTATAATGGGGGCTCGGTTTTTCCATGTGCGTTGAGTTTTGGTACTTATCTTTTATTAGCTAAAAACGACAAACAAGTTATTAATTTTAAATCATTAAATCAACCTGAGATTATCTCATTGGGTTTTGATCAGTTAACAACTCCTCTTGATAAATCGTGGGTAAATTATCCACTTGGCGTTATTGCACAATTTGTAAAACGTGGTATCGCTATCACACAAGGTTACGATATTTTAATTTGGGGTAATGTGCCTAATGGTGCTGGCCTTTCGTCGTCGGCTGCATTGGAAGTTGTTACAGCCTATGCTTTTAACGATCAACTTGGTACTGAGTTCAACCGTACGGTATTGGCTCAAATTGGTCAAAAATCGGAGCACGAATTTGCATTGGTAAACTGCGGTATTATGGACCAGTTTGCTTCGGCTAACGGTGCTAAAGATATGGCCATTCACTTAAATTGCGATACCTTGGAGTTTGAGCACGTACCTGTAAAATTGGAGGGTGTAAAAATTCTTATTTCAAATACACACAGCCCACATAAATTGGACTCAGGTGCTTACAATCAACGTGTAGCAGAATGTAAATTGGCTGTTGAGCAATTGAACACTGTTCGTCCGTTGAAATATCTTGCTGAATTAACAGAAGCTGAATTCAAATCAATCGAGTCGGCTATTACCGATCCAGTAGCTCAAAAACGTGCGCGCCACGTTGTGGGTGAAGTACAACGCACGAGCGATGCTGTTCAAGCCTTGAAAGCTGGCGATCTTACTTTGTTTGGTCAATTGATGAACGCATCACACGTATCATTGCGCGACGATTACGAAGTAACTGGCCCTGAATTGGACTGCATGGCAGCCGAAGCTTGGAAAGTGGAAGGCGTTATTGGTTCACGTATGACTGGTGGCGGTTTTGGTGGATGTACTGTATCGTTGGTAAAAGATGAGGCTATCGATGCCTTTATCAGCCAAGTTGGTGCAGCTTACGAAGCAAAAATCGGTATCAAACCAGAGTTTTACATTGCCGAAATTGGCGATGGTGCTTGCAAAATTGACTAAAATGGAAAAATTAATTAACGGTAAGCCCGTATCGCTTTATACAATTGTTAATGCCAATGGCATGTCGTGCGATATTACCAATTACGGTGCTAAAATTATCAGGCTGTTAGCTCCCGATCGCAATAAAAACTTTGAGGACGTGGTGCTTGCTTACGATAATATCGATGAGATAATTGAGAAGGAAGAGTACTTTGGTGCTGTTTGTGGTCGATTTGCTAACCGCATAAAGGATGGTAAGTTTACCATTGATGGTAATGAGTATACGTTAGCTATAAACAATGGTACCAATGCATTGCATGGTGGCGTTGACGGTTACAATAGTCGTGTTTGGGATGTGATGGAAGCTGGCGAGCAGAAGTTGGTATTATCTTTATTATCGCCTGATGGCGACGAAGGCTATCCTGGCAACTTGCAAGTTACGTTAACTTACGAATTAAACAACGACAACGAATTGAGCATTCACTACGAAGCTACAACTGATAAAGCAACTATTGTTGGTTTAACGCAACACTCTTATTTCAATTTAAAGGGTGCTGGCAATGGTACTGTGAAAGATCATTTGTTGCAAGTAAATGCTGATTTTGTAACCGTTTTGGATGAATCATTTGCTCCTTCGGGCGAAATTATTCCAGTGGATGCTACTGATTTCGATTTCCGTCAGCCGACACTTATTGGCGATCGCATTGACGCCGAAGTGTATGTGCCAGGTTGGGGTATGGATAACAACTGGTGTTTGCGCAAAGAGCAACAGGGCGATTGTGTGTTAGCTGGATTTATTTACGAGCCAGTTAGTGGTCGTAAAATGGAAGTGCTAACAACGCAGCCAGGTATGCAGGTTTATACTGGTAACTGGATTGAGAAACAAGTAGCCAAGGATGGTAAAACATACGACCGTCAGGATGCTGTTTGTCTTGAAACGCAAGGTTTCCCTAATTCACCAAATATTGCTCATTTCCCAAGTTCGCTATTGCGTCCGGAACAAAAATACGATGAATGGTGTGTATACCGTTTTTCGGTAGAATAACTTTTTTCACGCTGTATATTCAAAATCAAAAATGGATGCTATCAACTCAGGTTGAGGCATCCATTTTCTTTTTATGAGTAGTGTTTTGTAAAGCTTTGTTTGTCAGTTTAATCGCGCCAACGTTTTGTTAAGTCGTCGAATGCGTCAATACGTCTATCACGGAAGAAAGGCCACCACCGACGTACATTTTCAGAGCGTTGCAAGTCGATGTCGAGTACCAAAACTTCTTCTTCGTTACTTCCAGCTTTTGCCAAAAACTCACCCTGCGGCCCAGCCACAAAGCTATTTCCCCAAAACTGAATTCCGTTAGTAGTGCCCGATGGGTCGGGCTCGTAACCTACTCTGTTGCACGAAAGCACATGTAGGCCGTTGGCTACGGCATGCCCACGCTGTACGGTAATCCACGCTTCGGTTTGACGTTGTTTTTCGGCCTCTAAGTCGGTGCTTTCCCAACCTATAGCTGTGGGGTAAATCAGCAGTTCGGCACCAGCCATAGCCATTAGGCGAGCAGCTTCAGGGTACCACTGATCCCAACAAACGAGGACTCCTAATTTGCCAACCGACGTTTGGATGGGTTCAAAACCCAAGTCGCCAGGTGTGAAGTAGAACTTTTCGTAATAAGCAGGGTCGTCGGGGATATGCATTTTGCGGTATTTGCCTGCGAGAGTACCATCTGATTCGAGTACCACAGCAGTGTTGTGGTAAAGGCCTGCGGCACGTTTTTCGAACAACGAGAGTACCAGTACAACGCCAAGCTCTTTTGCCAATTTACCAAAACTATCAGTAGATGGGCCAGGTATTGTTTCGGCTTGTTCAAAAACCGAAGTGTCTTCGGTTTGGCAAAAGTACAAGCCATTGTGCAACTCCTGTAGCACAATTAGTTGAGCTCCCTGCGCTGCAACTGTGCGTATGTTTGCCTCGAGTTTGCGTATGTTGTCGGCTCTATTTGCCGTGTTTGATTGTTGTATTAACGCTACTTTCATCCGATTATATTTGACACCCTAGCCCCCGAAGGGGGAATAGAGATGGGATTGTAAAAAAAATATACATACCTTCGTGTATTCCAGTTTCTAGGCTAGGAATATCAAAGCTTTATCCGAGTGTTTATTTAGGATACTGCATTGTTACGCAATGCAAAGAGCCATGTTGCTTAATAAGCACAGAGCAGTCAATGCCAATAATCTGGCGATCAGGAAATGCTTTTTGAATTTGTGCTATTGCAATGGCATCTTTATCCGAATTGTATGTTGGTACCAATACCGCTCCGTTGATAATCAGAAAGTTTGCATATGTTGCAGGTATTCGTTCGTCTTCGTAATACACGGCATCGGCCATAGGCAATGCAATTAAGTTGTAGGGTTTGTTGGTATCTAAAATCGTAAACGATTTTAATTCGTTTTCCATTTTTTTGAGTGCGGAGTAGTGCTCATCGGTTTCGTCGTCGCATTTTACGTAGGCTATGGTGTTGGTAGAACACAAACGAGCAAGGGTGTCAACATGGCTGTCGGTGTCGTCGCCAGCAAGGTAGCCATAATTAAGCCAAAGTACTTTTTTTATGCCGAAAAATGATTTTAGTTTCGATTCAACATCGTCTTCCGAGAGGTTGTTACGATTATCAGACAGTAGGCAGTCGGCAGTTGTTAATATAGTGCCTTCGCCATCCGATTCGATGCTGCCCCCTTCGAGTATAAATTTATAGCAGTTGCGGTGACCTCTTTCGCCAAAAATACCAGCTTCGTAGAGTTTACGTGTAATTTGGTTATCGTAGTTCGCTGCAAATTTCAAGCCCCAGCCATTGAAAGTAAAGTCGTAAATCACCGCTTTGCCGTCTTCAAAAACTGTAATGCCACCGTGGTCGCGTGCCCAGGTATCGTTGGTAGGCATTTCGGCGAAGGTGATTTTCAATAGCTCATCTTCGTCGAAAAATGTTTCCACTTCGTCGCTATCGGTACAAACAATTAATAAATTTTGGAATTTAAGAATTGCTTTTGCAATATTAATAAAGCATTCATTTACCTCGTCGAGCATATCAGCCCAATCGGTGTTTTCGTGTGGCCATGTTAGTTGAACAAATTCTTGTTCGGCCCACTCGGCAGGAAATATTTTATTTTTTACAGTTTTCATCAATGCAAAATTACAAAAAAAGATTTAGATGAACTTCGAAATTTACGGATGAATATAAAAAACAATGTTTTAAATGAAGTATTTATCAGCAGAAAGTGATTTATTCAATTTTGATAAACTTTTTAGAGTCTTTATCGTAGTTGAAAACTTCGCCTGTTTCGATAATATAGTACCACCCTAAAATGTCCAATTCGCCAGCCTTAAATTTTTGGGCAATATATGGATACGAAAGCAAGTGATTCATTTGTTCCACAATATTTAGTTGCTCTGTCATCCATTCACGTATGGCCGGATTTTCAATGCGCAAACGGTCCATTTTTAGTCGCACAGGCTTGGCTAGTTCAAGCCATTTAGCGGTGTGCGGAATTTTAGCTGCTGTTTTCTTATCCATAAACAAAGCACTGCAGCCACCACAGTTCGAATGGCCGCAAATGAGTATTGATTTTATATTGAGCATGTTAACAGCATATTCAATGGCTGCCGTTGTGGCTAAATACTCTTCCGACTCACGGTATGGCGGTACCAAGTTGGCTATATTGCGAATTACAAAAAGTTCACCTGGTAAAGTATTCGTTATTAAATTGGGTACTACGCGCGAATCGGAACAGCCAATGAATAAAGTATGTGGTTTTTGGCTACGCCCAATTTTTTCAAATAACTCTTGATGCTCTAAAAAGTCGTTCGTATTAAAGTCTTTTACTCCGTCAAATAGCGATTGCATTCAGTTCTGTTTTTTTAGTTGTATTTTAAATATCAACAATTATTTAATGCTAATGTTTAATGAATTTGAATGTAAAAATAGTCATTTATAAAAAGCGTAACAAGCATTTTAAAGTTTACTTGGCTCTTTTACGCTTAATTCAATCACTTCTAAGTTTTGAATTTTTTCACCATCAATATCAAATCGAATAAGTGTTTGCACTTTATGGAAGCCGTACTTTCCGGCAGCACCAGGGTTGATGTACAACATATTTAGTGTGCGATCGAACTGAACTTTGAGTATGTGTGAGTGACCACATACAAATAGTTTTGGTGGTTGTCGATACAAGTCGTGTTTAACCAATGCATCGTACTTGCCTGGATATCCACCAATGTGTGTAAGCCATACTTTTATACCTTCGCACATAAAGCGGTTGTGTTGTGGCCAATCACGGCGAATTTCATGGCTGTCGATATTGCCCCATACGGCGCGTAGTGGTTTAAATGCTTGAAGTTTTGCAATCACTTCAGGCGAGCCGATGTCGCCAGCATGCCACACTTCGTCGCAGTTTGCAAAGTGTTCGAGCACGCGCTCGTCGAGCATGCCGTGTGTATCTGAAAGTAAGCCTATGCGAGTCATTTTTAAAGAAGTTTCGAGTTCTGAGTTCTGAATCGTGCGTTTTGATTGGGACTTTTAGGCTCCAATTGTTTTTTCGAAAGCGAGCATCTTTTTCTTGATATCAAGACCCCAGCGGTAGCCGCCAAGTTCACCATCTGTTCGTATCACGCGGTGACAAGGAATCATAAAGGCAATAGGGTTTGCTCCAACAGCCGAGCCTACAGCACGTACTGCTTTTGGTTTTCCAACTTTGTCGGCAATGTCGGCGTAGGTAGTTGTGGTGTTTACAGGTATTTCGGACAGTGCTTCCCACACCCGCATCTGAAATTCAGTTCCTTCGAGTTGCATAGGGAGGCGCTCGTGTTTATTAAAAATCCGATTAGCCATCTCACTTGCTCGCTCATTGTTTTGTGTAATTTTATTTCCAGCATATTTTTCTTTAAAAATAGCGGTTTCATATTCAGCGCTATCAAAAAACGACAATTGACAAATTTTGCCATCAAACCACGCTAAAAAACATTGGCCGAAAACACAATCGGCAAATCCGTACGAAATTTCATTTCCTGATACCTTCATAAGCTTTAAACTTTGCTACAAATATAATTCTAAAATTTGATGTTTCAATTTTTTTATTTCCTGATACTTATCCTAAAAAGTAGGCGGCATGTATTGCAATGGTTTTTTCGTCGAAGTATTTTGTTTGCTGATCGTTCGAAAGTAGAAATACTTTCTTTATCGGTTTGTCGAGAATTTCATCTAGCCGAAACAAATGCCGTGCATCGGTATGATTTACTTTTTCCATTAACAATAACTGGCTTGAACCTAGTAGTATGTAGCGAGGTTCGTCCCACTGATCGTAGGTAGATTTGATACTTTCGATAAGTTGAGGCTCTTTTTGAACTTCATCTAATATAGCATTAGGGTACAGTGTTTTCCACTGTTGTGCTGTGAGGTCGGCAAATGTTTTTCGCATCACAGGGTCTTCAATGGAAATGTATGTATAGTTAGCAAAAAAACGGCGAACCAAAGTCGTTTTTCCTGTTTGGCGCGCTCCTGTCAAAACAAGGATTCTACCGAATTTTGATTCTGCTTTTTTTAATATATTTGCTACATCGTGCCGGTTGTGCATGTTGTTTGGTGTTGAAATTTTCGGTTCTAAAATGATGCATATATAGCATATTTTTTACTGTATTCCAAATATTACGCCGATATTTGGAATTGTATTCCAAAATTTACGCCTATAATTGGAATTACATTCCAATATTTACGTATTTAAAAAATCGGATGATGTACGGAATTTCTATTTTTTTGAACTAATAAATTTGATTATCGTTTAATAGATAGCTTTAAAAATTTAATATCAATTCTATGTCCAATGCCCTATTTTGGTTTCGACGCGATTTACGTTTTAATGATAATGCAGGTCTTTTTGAGGCATTAAAAAGTGGTTTGCCTGTAGTTCCAGTATTTATTTTTGATACCGAAATTCTAAATCAGCTCGATAATAAGCATGATAAACGGGTGCATTTAATTTATCAGCAATTAGCGTTTATGCATGCGCAGTTACAAGCATACAATTCGGGCTTAGTGGTTCGGTATGGGAGGGCGCAGGATGTGATGATCGATTTGTGCAGTGAATTTAGTGTGTCGCACATTTATTGCAACGAGGATTATGAACCACAGGCTATTGTACGCGATACCACGATATTGAATATTGCGGCAGCAAACAATATTACATTTACAAGTTTTAAAGATCAGGTAGTTTTTGCCAAAAACGAAGTTCTAAAACCCGACGGAACGCCCTATACGATATTTACACCCTATTCTAAAAAATGGAAATCGCTACTTGCCGAAACGAATATTGTAGACTATCAGTCGGAATTATTATTAAACAATCTATTTAAGGTGGCCAATTTAGCGCTGCCTTCGCTTGCTGATATTGGTTTTGAACCAACTGATGTTTGTTGGGCTGAGCCTCTATTATCAGAGCATGTATTGAAGAACTATGCCGACACGCGAAACTTTCCGGCCTTGGAGAATGGAACTTCGCACTTGAGTG
>JFJP01001707.1_pt1 | contig 10419 bp, 11 predicted proteins | sample 431651 | NCBI WGS metagenome assembly JFJP01 (sample SAMN02602958, study PRJNA72255) | Microbial mat metagenome, whole genome shotgun sequencing project. | biome: fresh water; feature: sink hole; material: water; isolation source: purple microbial (photo- and chemosynthetic) mats found in... | reverse complement strand
TTTACAATTCATGTAACTGTTTTAATTTTATTAAAAGGTGTATTATATGCACGTAGTTCGAAATTAATTCCGGATAAAGCAAATTTAGGTTTCCGTTTCCCGTGTGATGGTCCGGGTCGTGGTGGTACATGTCAAAGTTCAAGTTGGGATCACGTATTTTTAGGCTTATTCTGGATGGTGCGACCCGTTGAGAGCGTAAGATTTGCTTCGGTAAATGTATAAGGTTCTCGTACTTCTTTTAGAGATCAAATACTAATTTTTAAACTTAAAATTTTTTCACAAATATTTTACTAATCCTTGAAATTAAATTTCATTTTTATTTTAAGAGGAGTCATTCTATGTTTGGAGTTAAAATTATTAGTGCTATTCTTTTGTCTATTAATGCTACAGCTTCTAAATTGAATCAAACAATTCATGGTTCTAGTGAGTCTGCTATGAAAACTACACAGTATATCAGGTCTGGGTCTACTGCTATTATGACGGCGAAAGGTGTTAAAGACTGTGTAGTTGCATATCAGTGTAACGATTATATATGCTTAACAATTTCTGGTATTGGTACAATTGCTGATTTGAGCACTCACATTTGTGGAAACATACCAGGTCTAAAAAAAGTTACCCCTCTGACTGCGTATATGTCAGTTGGCTGTAAGTCATTTGTTTATATGTGTCGTACAGGTAATATTACTTTTTCCTGTAATCAATTAGATTAATTAATATAGTAAGGTAGAAGGTTTAGTAATAACCGTTGTTAAAAAAAAAAGTATTTGAAATTCAATTTTAACGGGTTGTACGAACCCATTAAAATAGATCTAAGAGAATTATAACTGTATTTAAATGGGGTTAAATTCCCCCGAGGCGCCTGTGTCTCGCCCAGGTTTCTTACCGAAGATGATGTGGTGTCATACTAGGGTTTAGCAAAGAAACTTGGTATTCTCTCATGAATAAATTGTTGACTTCCATGTTGGAAGTATGTATTTCAGCACGTTGTATTCGAAATAAGAGAAGCTCTCATTAGCTTAGCTCAATCAGAATCTTCTAAAGTTAGATACCATTTGTTAGCTTTTCATAGCTTAGCTATTATAACTCCCGCAAATGCCTTTGAACGACTAATATTCGTCCATATTAAGTCGACAGGAACCAGCGGATTAACCGCAAAATGGGTTCGTGTAATATACAATTCTAAAAGAGAAAAGATTATTTAAATACGGAACGGTGGAAAGCGGATAGCAATGCCTTCTTTGAAAGGAGGCGGGCAACCAGCTCATATTAAGCTATTCCGTGAGGGACCCGTAGGAGAAGCATGTCGAATGTACTAACAAAGCATTGGAATACGCCAACGCCTATGGGGTCCAAGATTTTATTTATGTAAAAAATTCAAATGATAACATATGAGCTTTATAGCGTGGAAAGACGTAAATTGGCCGTTGGTCAATTCTCGAATACTCCGATATCAAACTAGAATTTTTAAATCTTCCAGGGATAATAATATTCCCAAGGTTAGATGTTTACAGAAGCGTCTCCTAAATAGTTTAGATGCCAAACTTGTGGCCGTAAGACGAGTTACGGCCTTAAACAAGGATAAAAAAACTCCAGGAGTTGATAAACAAGTATTCGTTACAGACTTACAAAAAGGTAAATTAGTAAAAAGATTAAGACTGGATGGTAAAGCTTTACCAATCCAGAGGGTGTACATTGATAAATCAGGCAAATCAGAAAAACGACTTCTTGGTATTCCCACTGTGGAAGATAAAGCAAAACAAGCCTTGTGCAAACTAGCTCTTGAACCAGAATGGGAAGCACGTTTCGAACCAAATTGTTATGGGTTTCGCCCAGGGCGTAGCTATCATGATACCACGGAGGCTATTTTTCTATCTCTTCGTAATGATTGGGGGGATAAAGATTACCACAAATACGTTTTAGATGCCGATATATCTAGATGTTTTGATCAAATTGACCATGACTATCTTGTCAAGAAACTTGGGACTCTTCCTGAAATTGAAAGGCAATTAAAAGCATGGTTAAAAACTGGCATCCTAGAAGAATTTTTGGACATAAGAAAGGAAACTAAGATTCTAGAAAACGTTATGGGTACACCACAGGGAGGAATTATTTCTCCTCTTTTATTTAATATTGCTCTTCATGGGATAGAAAATCACATGAAAGAATGGATTTGTACCAAACCTTCGTTTGCAAAAACAAATAGTTATAACAAAGATGCAAAACGAAAGTCAATTGCGCTTATACGTTATGCCGATGACTTGGTACTAATACACAAAGAAGAAATCATTATCCGTGAAGCGAAGGAAGAAATTGCTAAATGGCTTTGGGATGGCCCACGTCTCAAACTTAGCGAAGAAAAAACTTCCATCCGCAACACTAGTAATGGCTTCGACTTCTTAGGATTTTCATTTATAACTATAAAGAGGGGTGATACTTTAAGAATTAAAATTTACCCGAGTAGAAAGTCCCAGAAACTCTTACTATTAAAAGTTCGTAGTATTATACAAAATAACCGTAGCGCTTCGGCCTACAATCTTATTAACTTGCTTAGCCCATTTATAATTGGTTGGACTAATTATTTTAAGTACTCTGAATGCTCAGAAGTTTTTCATAAACTATCACATCTTATCTTCCAAAAGCTTCGTGCGTGGGTATTTCGAAGAGATACCCGTAACGGAAGAAAAGTGATAAAACAACGTTACTTTCCAAGTGGTAAGTCTTATACCTTCGGAGGTATTAGACACCACGATAATTGGGTTTTAAACGGTAAACAATTGAGTAAAAACGGTACTTGTAGAAATAATTGGCTTCCAGATATGATTTGGGTAAAAAGTGAAAAATGGGTAAAAATCAAAGGGACAAGATCGCCTTTTGACGGAGATAATTTGTATTGGGGAAAACGAACACAAAATAAGGGCAATGGACTTTACAACAACGCAAACTAATCAAATTGCAAGATGGATTTTGTCCGGAGTGCAAAACAAAACTAGATTTCTAGTGGATTCAGTAGCGGAAGTTGACCCTATATAGTTCCTCGCTCTATGGGTGAAAAAGACGAATACGCAAATCTGCAGCTTCTTCATAAACACTGCCATGTCGAAAAAACGAAAGTTGACGACTTTAGGAAGCAAACAAGATAAATCTTGGGCAGGAGCCGGATGAGGTGAAAGTCTCACGTCCGGATCTGTCGACGGGGGTTAAGGTAACAAGACCTCTAGTTTAACTACAATTCAATCTCGGTTGTAATTTTCCATTTTAGTTGGAAAATGCAATCCGATGTATGGGGTACAATTACGCCAGATGGCAGTATTTCACATATAACTGGTGGAAACTTTGCTCAAAGTTCTATTACTATTAATGGTTGGTTACGTGATTTCTTATGGTCACAAGCTTCTCAAGTAATTCAATCTTACGGTTCTGCTTCATCAGCTTACGGTTTAATTTTCTTAGGTGCACACTTTATTTGGGCATTTAGTTTAATGTTCTTATTCAGTGGTCGTGGATATTGGCAAGAATTAATTGAATCAATTGTTTGGGCACATAATAAGTTAAACTTTACACCAACAATCCAACCACGAGCTTTAAGTATTACACAAGGTCGAGCAGTTGGTTTAGCACATTATTTACTTGGTGGTATTGGGACTACATGGGCATTCTTCTTAGCACGTGCAGTTTCGATTAGTTAAGCTTTTCGACTAGATTTTTGGATAATTATATTCAAAATTTATTTTTATAAGACGAGTCTAAAGTAAAAAAATTTATAACGTTTTCATTCATAATTAATATTTATATAAAAAGGCATCTAACAATTATGGCAACTAAATTTCCAAAGTTTAGCCAAGCCCTTGCACAAGATCCAGCAACGCGAAGAATTTGGTATGGTATCGCTACCGCACATGATTTAGAAGCACATGACGGGATGACTGAAGAAAATTTATACCAAAAAATTTTTGCATCGCATTTCGGTCATTTAGCAGTAATTTTCTTATGGACAGCAGGAAATTTATTTCATGTAGCTTGGCAAGGTAACTTTGAAAAATGGGTAGGTAACCCATTAAAAGTAAAACCAATTGCTCATGCAATTTGGGATCCACATTTTGGAGAATCAGCATTAAAAGCTTTTAGTAAAGGGAATACATATCCTGTTAATATTGCTTTTTCAGGTGTATATCAATGGTGGTATACAATTGGTTTCAGAACTAACCAAGAATTATATTTAGGTTCAATTGGTTTATTAATACTTTCATCTGTTTTATTATTTGCTGGTTGGTTACATTTACAACCAAAATTCCGACCAAGTTTATCATGGTTTAAAAATAATGAATCACGTTTAAATCATCATTTATCTGGATTATTAGGTGTAAGTTCTTTAGCGTGGACTGGTCATATCGTTCACGTGGCAATTCCTGCTTCACGTGGAGCTCATGTTGGTTGGGATAATTTCTTAACAACACCTCCACATCCAGCAGGATTAGCTCCATTCTATTCAGGAAATTGGACAGTTTACGCTGAAAATCCAGATACTGCAGGTCATGTATATGGAACAAGTGAAGGTGCAGGAACAGCGATTTTAACATTCTTAGGTGGTTTCCATCCTCAGACACAATCATTGTGGTTAAGTGACATGGCGCATCATCATTTAGCTATTGCTGTTGTTTTTATTATTGCTGGTCATATGTATCGAACAAATTTCGGTATTGGCCATAATATGAAAGAAATCTTAGATGCACACCGTCCTCCAGGAGGTCGATTAGGTGCAGGTCATGTAGGATTATTTGAAACAATTACAAATTCTTTACATATGCAATTAGGATTAGCTTTAGCATCTTTAGGTGTAGCTACATCTTTAACAGCACAACATATGTATGCATTAACACCGTATGCATTCTTATCTAAAGATTTTACAACTGAAGCTGCGTTATACACGCACCATCAGTATATTGCTGGATTCTTAATGGTAGGTGCTTTTGCACACGGCGCAATTTTCTTTGTTCGTGATTATGATCCAGAACTAAACAAAAACAATGTTTTAGCTCGAATGTTAGAACATAAAGAAGCTATTATCTCACATTTAAGTTGGGCTTCATTATTCTTAGGTTTCCATACATTAGGATTATATATTCATAATGATACTGTTGTAGCTTTCGGACAACCAGAAAAGCAAATTTTATTTGAACCATTATTTGCAGAATATATTCAAGCAGCTTCTGGTAAGACAGTATATGAACTTAATGTTTTATTATCTTCATCAACTAGTCCTGCAACTGTCGCTGGTAATCAAGTTTGGTTACCGGGTTGGTTAGAAGCTATTAATAATAATAAGAATGATTTATTCTTAAAGATTGGTCCTGGTGACTTTTTAGTACATCATGCGATTGCTTTAGGTTTACATGTTACAGCCTTAATTCTTGTAAAAGGTGCATTAGATGCTCGTGGTTCAAAATTAATGCCAGATAAAAAAGATTTTGGTTATAGCTTCCCATGTGATGGTCCAGGTCGTGGTGGTACATGTGATATTTCAGCTTGGGATGCATTCTATTTAGCAATGTTTTGGATGTTAAATACTATTGGGTGGGTTACATTCTATTGGCATTGGAAACATATGGCAATCTGGGGTGGTAATCCAGGTCAATTTGATGAATCATCGAACTACATTATGGGATGGTTAAGAGATTATTTATGGTTAAATTCATCACCATTAATTAATGGATATAACCCATTCGGTATGAATAATTTATCAGTATGGTCATGGATGTTCTTATTTGGCCACTTAATTTGGGCAACAGGATTTATGTTCTTAATTTCATGGCGTGGATATTGGCAAGAATTAATTGAAACTTTAGTATGGGCACATGAACGTACACCACTTGCGAATTTAGTTCGTTGGAGAGATAAACCAGTAGCTCTTTCAATTGTACAAGCGCGATTAGTTGGTTTAGTTCATTTTAGTGTTGGGTATATCTTAACATATGCAGCATTTGTTATAGCTTCTACTTCTGGTAAATTTGGTTAATAACATTTTTAAAATTAAAATAATATATTTAGCAAATCCAATTGCTAAATATATTATTTTAATTTTAAAAATATAGCCCTAACATATCAGGAAAAAATCGATTTATTTCAATAATAAATCCCGCAGTAAATGTCATCCAAAGTGTTAAAAGAACAGGAGCAGTTGATAAATATTTTTGAAGATTTTCCATAAAAATTTCAGTTAAGTAAATAAGAAAATAAATTTAACGAGGTGATACTGTCACTTCATCTTTTGGAACTACTAGCTCATTACTTATTAATTCTTGCCAAGCAGATATTGGCCAAATATAGCCAGTTGTCATAATTTTTAACGCTAGTGGAACATTAATAATAATTTCGCTTTCACTCGGATTTTTAGTAGTACTTACCGCACGTAAATATTTTCGTCCTACCCAACCTATCCATCCAGAAATATAAATAAATCCGAAACCTGGAAGAATAAATTCAGCTGCATGACTCCATCGACCATCAGCAACTAAATGTGGCAAACCATCCGTTCCACATAATAAATCTGATCGACTATATTTATCAAATCGGGCTTCTGTTCGTTCAATTTGTTGTTTTAAAGCTAACGCAGGTGGCGAATCAGCTTCATATTTACTCATTCGTTGCTGTAATTTTTTTACACTTCCGTTTAATCGTTTAGTAAAAGCTGGTGAATCGCTACATTTTGTTAAACCACCAATATCAGCTAAAGCTTCATTAGGAACAAGTGTTAATAATACTATGCACAGTAAAGTTATAAAATTAAAACGTTTCATTACAAAATAAAAATTAAAATTGTTAATTTAGTAAAAAAGTTCAAATATGTAAAAACTTATATTACTATATATAGTAATATAAGTTTTTAATAAAAAATATTTTTTATTAAAAATCAAAGAAAAAAATATGTATATTTTAATTATTAGTTAAGTCAAGCAGACAATAATGGATGTAAAAGATATAGTACTTAAATTAAATTCTACCATTTAAGTTTCAGGTGAAAATGCGGACATTGTTAAATCAGGTTATAACTTGTAACTTAGCAGTTGACGGTGTAAGTACATACAATACAGCTGAGAATTATCTCTGTAATGATAAAATTTGTTTTGTATTGCCATGTGTTAGTGGGTCCTGTAATCTAATATCAACAATTTGTGGTAATATTCATGTTACTAAGAAAATTACTAGTGTAACTATTCGAGTTTCAGTAATGTGTAAATCAACACGCATTTACTATAAAAAATATGGTACAGTTCCTGTTTGTTCTAAATAAACGTAGATTTTTAAGTAAACATTACATTATAGAATCCGACGTCATTCACAAGCAAATGTGTCCAGATCGAATTCAAGCAAAATTTATTTTGTCAAATCTTCCTGGCCTAATTAAATCAAATATCTCAATGTTACTAGGTTCTATTGCTTGATATCTAATTTTTTTAAAAGTATGACGGGTATCTATTGTATATTATAAAACTTAATATTACCACCTTTGTAATTGGAGAAACAAATACTTTTGCGTGTTGGATTATTAGAATGCCAATAAGCTCGGTTACAAAAATTTCAGTAAGAATTATTCTTCCCTTAGGATCTTTAACAATTTTAAAAGTATCAAATATATTTTTCTTCAGATCGCCGTTTTTGAAGGTAATCCTGCAATTCGGCATTTTGGTTTTAAACCTATTCAGTTCATGTTTTAAAGAGTTAAAAAATTTATTAACGGATTCCGAGTTCGTTTTTCAGTAATTAAAAAATCAAAAGTTAATCCTAACAGACTAAAGAAAAATTTAATAAAGTTTTCCAATTTTCTAGCCGTACTGTAAAAAAGGTGTCTAATATAAGATTAATATATAAAATTTTGAAATTTTCACCAATTTTTTACGGAATTGATGAGAACCATTCGAAAAAAATTTTTTTTTAACACAGAATAATACCTAAAACGAATTTAAAGAAATTTATTTTTTAATAAATTTCTTTAAATTATACCTATATACTTAGACTATTCAAGATCTTTACGATTTGGATTTCGTGAAGGATCACTTGAAAGGAACCCAAAAATAAATAAAGAAAGAAAGAAGATAATTGTTGTATAAACTAAGATTTTTAAAGTTAACATTTAATTTTTCCTAGAGACTATTTTTAATAATATTAATTATACTAAAATATAATAAATCTGAATTATTTAATTATAGAAAAATTATTTTAATTCTTCTATATTATTAGATTTTCTTTCACTATTTAAAAAAAGTGGATAAACTTTAAAAACAGTTATTTCTAAATTTTTTAAAGTTTTACTACTTACATTATCTAATTCTTTTTTCTTAAATGCTAAATATCCTTCAACAAGAATGTAATCATTAATGCGGTAGTAATTAGCAACATCGTACGCAAAATTACCCCAAAACACTAATTTAATAATTGTTAGTGCTTGTTTCTTTCGAATTTGGGTTACTTGAACGTGAAATTCTGTTCTATTAATAGTATTATTAATCAAATCTAATTTAGGGGTTTCTAAAATCCGAACTATGCCACCTACATAATTCATATTAATTATGTCCTTATATAATTAAATTTTTCTGCTTTTGAACATCTTCAAAATTAATATCACGTAATCGTTTTAATAAACGAATAAAATATTCTAAAAAGTAATCATCTAATTGAATAATTTCAGATGGATCAATTTTAAACATTTTATACAATTCAAAAGTAGATTTTGAAAAATTATTTTCAATATTTAATATTTCAACAAAAGCTAATCTATCACTTATATTTTGACCCCATTCGAAAAAGCCAAAGAAGCGACTAACAAATTTTAAAATAAATGAAGGAACTTTTTGAACTTTTGCTGATTGACCTGCTAATTGCTCACATAAATTAATAATCTCTGAAGAAACCCAACCTTTTAATCCACTTAAGAAAAATGTTTGGTTTACTGTCTGAGGAAGTTGTAAAGATCTTAAACAAAATTTTGCAATATCTTGTGTATCCATATAAGACACAGAAGTATTTTCATTTGTAACCCAAATTGGTAAATTTTCTAAAATAGGTATTGCATATTGTTCAATTAAACCTTGATAAAATCCAGTTAATCGAAATATAGTATATGGAATTCCTGATTTTTTCAATTTATTCTCAATACCATATTTTAACTTCATTAATGGAATGTTATCAAACTGTTCGACATTTTGCGCAGAAAAGAAAATAAATCGCTGAATATTTGCAGCTTTTGCAGCTTCAATTAAACATAATTTACCATTCCAATCAACCTTTTTTAATGAATCTAATTCATTTGGACGACTAGTCGAAGCATCAATAATGGCACTAATTCCTTTTAAACAAGGAGGAATTGTTTCAGGCCGACTTAAATCACCATAAACTAATTCTACACCCCATTCTTTTAAAAAATTAGCTTTCCGAAAGTTGCGAACTAAACAACGAACTTGATAACCTTTTGTTAAAGCTTGAAGAACAATTTGGCGACCTAACGTTCCTGTTCCTCCTATAATAAGTAGACTCATATATGTTTTTTATTCTATTAGAGAATTTTCTTAATCAAAAATTGTACTTTGTAAAATATCATTTGCTTCAATATTAACTAATTCTTTTTTTGTTAATACTTGACCACGACTATCAAAAATTCTGTTAGCTTGACGCATTCTTGCACGATCTAATGCATTTTTAACACTTCTTGCATTAGCAAATAATGGTTTTTCTTTTCGTTTTGTAATATACTGAGTTAACGCAATTTCCGCATCTGGGGTTAATTGATATTGTTGCTCTTCTAACATCATTTTTGCAATTTTTAATAATTCTTCAACGCTATAATCAGGAAAATCTATATGGTTAGCAATACGCGAAGATAAACCTGGATTTGATTCATAAAATTTATCCATTGGCTCTTTATAACCTGCTAAAATAACAACTAAATCTTCTCTTTGATTTTCCATTACTTGTAATAGAATTTCAATTGCTTCTGAACCATAATCACGTTCATTATCCGGTTTATATAAATAATAAGCTTCATCGATAAATAAAACTCCACCCATTGCTTTTTTAAGTACTTCTTTAGTTTTTGGTGCAGTATGTCCAATATATTGACCAACTAAATCATCACGTGTAACTGTTAATAAATGGCCTTTTTTAATATAACCTAATTGAAATAGGATATCAGACATTTTTAATCCAACCGTTGTTTTTCCAGTACCAGGACTTCCAGTAAAAGACATATGTAAGCCTGGGCTTCCAGCTGTAATACCTAAATTTCTTCTTAATTTATCAATTAATAATAAAGCAGCAATTTCTCGAATTCGAGCTTTTACAGGTGCTAATCCAACTAACTCTTCATTTAATATATTTAAGATTTTTGCTATTTCTGTTTTTGCATACTCTTCCTTCAAATTAACGGGT
>JFJP01046682.1_pt1 | contig 10421 bp, 21 predicted proteins | sample 431651 | NCBI WGS metagenome assembly JFJP01 (sample SAMN02602958, study PRJNA72255) | Microbial mat metagenome, whole genome shotgun sequencing project. | biome: fresh water; feature: sink hole; material: water; isolation source: purple microbial (photo- and chemosynthetic) mats found in... | reverse complement strand
ATGAATTAGTTAATAGGACTATTGATGTAAATAATAAGGAGAACTAAAATGTCATATATAATACAAAAAGATGAAGTTTCGTGTGGACCAATTGCTATACTAAACTATATGATAAATATTAAGGTGGATATACCTGAGTTACACGAAATATCTGATGATTTGTATACTAGTAGTACTACTGGTACTAATCTAGAACACATGATTTTTTATTTATCTAAGATAGTTTTCGTAAAGGCGATAGAAGTGATAAACTCCATAAGCTATAACATACCTGAAAAGTTTATAGTTTTGTATGCGCCTAGAAAAAATCGTTCCGAAGCACATTATTGTTTTATATTTAAAGATAAAAACCGTTATGTGGCTACTAAAAATGTAATGATATTATAAACCCTATTGTAATAGTATTAGGAGAATAAAATGAAAGTAATATACAAAACACCAATTCAAGAACTAATAAGACTTGAGTACGAGAAGGCTAAATATGAAAGAAGAATTATAGATCAAATTGTACTAACACCTAGTGAGTTTAAAGAATTACACGACTGGCTATATAGTGATAACATGTGGTGGAGCGTAGGTAGTTACGTTGTAAATGATGCTGAGTTTTATGTGTTTGGTATAAAAATTATTAGAGGTTAATATGATAAAAGAATTTGAAAAACTGATGTTCAACGACAATGATTATGTTTCGTGCGGATCGTTGTTTGAAAATAGTGTTATAAAATTTGCTGATGGTATAGGAAGTTTATTCTACACTATAAATCCTATAGACTGCATGTTAGACTACGGATTTAAGGAAAAAGACAAATACTACTACTTAACACCACGCAGAGCGGATATAAATGTTTCACGCTTTAGTAACTTTATGTTTGAAATGGACAATATAAGTCTAGACGATCAATTAAAAGTTATAAGCGGCTGTAGCATCCCTTTCACCGCCATCGTCTACAGCGGTAACAAATCTTACCATGCCTTACTAGCCTTAGATGGATGCTTAGGCGGCTGTAACACTAAAAACGGCATCGACAATTATAAAAATGTTTGGAAAAGAATATCCTTAAAGATAGAAGAATACGCCAACACGCTAGGATTTTCAAACGTAATTGACCAGTCTGGAAAAAACCCTTCTAGGTTTACACGGTTCCCCACGACCATCAGGGATAATGGTAATGAGCAAGCGATTGTTAGCTTGGGTAGCCGTATTAAGCTATCGGACTTTAACAATCTTTTAAAATCATGTCCTAAAGTATTTACGGCTGTAGCGGCTTTTTCGGGCGGTATAGATGCGGCATCTGTGGAAGACTTTTTTGAAAAAGCTCCGAGAGCGTTGGTGGATGAATTTAAATATCCTACGAACATTTCTTCTCATGGACAATATGCGAGAATTTTTAGATTGTCTATGTGGTGTGTAGACCTTGGCGTGTCTAAGGAGTTATGTTTACAACTTTTTTGGTATAAGTTTTTTCTTCGGCTGGTTGAGGCTGGCTACAACGAAAACAGGTTAACTTTAGGGATCGAACACGCATATAATAAGAAGTAGTTGACAGATGATTTTATGTGTGATATACTGAGATATTGAGGAGAATTATATGAGTAATAAAAAAGAACTTTTACGAGCAAAATGTGATGCTATTAGTCTGACGTTTGTTATGGATTTTTGTCAGACTGAAGTATTTGAATTGGTTTATACTGAAATGGAAAAGGAAATTACTAAGCTTAATGTAGACATAAGGCTTCTTAATGAAGAAGTGCGTATACTTAAGGAGCTTTTAAATGAAAAAAACTAAAGGATATACAAATGAGTAAGAATAAAACAGTAAACAAAAAGACTAATAATGAAGTAACATTTATTGATGTATTAATAACACTATTAGTCATATTTGCTTTTATGACTCTTGGTACTGTTCTATACTATATAATAAACACTCCAGCACGAAGATTATATCAGGGAGAATGTTACATGCAAAAAGAACCTATTGCATTTTCCACAGTGTTTAAAGTTGAGAAAGTTAAGTCTACGATAGTTGTAATCCATTGGTTTAATGAATCAGGAGAAATAATACATAAAGAGAAGTTACCTATTAGCGGTGCTGAAACTAAACTGTGGTCAAGTTCAATGAGTAAGGTAAATTGTTATGAAGTATTAAACAACGAAGATATAAAATGAGAATAGTATTGAAGGAGCTTTTAAATGAAAAAAACTAAAGCAGCTATCGAAAGTACGGTAGAAATGCGTAATAGGATAAAGGGATATATTAAGCAAGGTCTTAATGTGGCTGATATAAAAACTAGAATTAGTCAAGAAACAATGTCTGGATTTATGAACGCCAATGATATATACGAATTTGTAGAAGGGTATATAAAGGACTATCCAGATTTTGATCTTATTCAGACTATTATGAATAATAAATTAGTTGTGGATTCTGAAAAGAAAAGTGATGTTATTTATATTACTAATTTGAAAAAAGGTGTACTTAGAGTAGTTCAAAAACATATAGTAGGCACGTTGTTTAATAAGGTAGATTTTTCAGAAAAAACATATTCGTGTTCGTTTGTGTACAATCCGTATAAGTTTAAGGTATTACTTAGGTACTGATATACCTGTTGTTAAGAACATTCCTGTAATCTATAAGGATTTTTTAAATCACTTGGTGTCTAATGATGAGAAAAGTTTTAACTATATATTAGACTGGATAGGGTTTGCAATCAAGAAAAGAAACTACACTGTTCTAACTACCATTGGCGATCAGGGAATAGGTAAGGGCGTTTTAGGCGATATAATAAAAGCATTAGTAGGAGATTCCAATTTTACTCTTACAGATAATAAATTAATCCAGAAAGATTTTAATGCTCAATTGAGAAACAAAAGAGTAGTATACTTAGATGAGATTTTAATTAAAACATCTGGAGAAACTAATAAGTGTAAAAGTCTTATTAATGATACTGTAGAAATAGAAGGAAAGGGCATTGATGCGGTAACTGTTAAAAATTTCGCATCCATTTATGCATCTAGTAACGATCTTGATGCTATAAATTTGCAAGGCGATGATAGACGGTTTAGTATTGTAGAGTTGACTGATGTAAAGCTTAAGGATAATTTTAGTCATAATATAGCCGATCTTATTTCTCAGAATAATATAAATGAGTTCGCTAGATTTTTATGGCATCGAGATATTGACGAAAAGAAAATGTTAAATGTTTTTACTTCTACTAGGACTGAGGAAGTAAGAGAATCAACATTGAATACTTGGCAAGACTACATGCTTACTCAATTTCTATATGAGCATAGTGGAGAAACATTGCTAATGGATTCTGTTTGCGAGAGCATAAAAACATATATGGATGACTACAATTTTAAAATAGGTAGGGCGGCTATTACTAGGTTAAGTAAAAAGTACCCTAGTAGATTTTCGGTGGTTAGACCTGATGTAGAAAAAGGCAAGCCTAGAAAGTATTATATAAAAATTAGTAAAGATCAGAATTAGTTGTTGACAGTTGGTTGGTATTAGCGTATAATGTAGGTAATAGGAGTAACTAATGAAAAATATCGTTCTACTAACTGTTTTAGCAATTCTTTTATCCTGCGGAAAAATAGCCGATCTTAGGCAAATACCTGATATACACTATTCTGATTCGCATTTTGACCAGTTTAAATTAAGTTTTAACGACATGTCTAATAAAGTACTCGGAATTGAGTATGATTTATCAATACCCATCTATTATGACTATTTCGATGCTGACAGTATGAAAATTGCAATATGCGTTATGCAAAGTTTTACATATATTTCCTATAGCACTAAGCATAATGGTTTTTATAAAAAAACAGTGCATAGAAATGAAATTGTAGTAAACGGAGAAAGATTTGATAAACTGTCTTTCGTAATGCAGGACTATGTTATAAAACATGAATTGGGACATTGCATATTAAATAGAGATCATGATGATAGGGTTTACAGAAATGGAAATTACTATTCTATGATGAACTCAGTTTTGATGAGTGAGGGTGCATATTTACAAAATTTCGATGCATATCAAATTGAATTATTCAAAGGAGCTATATAATGAAACAACGATGTGAAAATTGCAATAAAGTTAGTGAAGAAGTAGTTACTAGGTATGGTTTTATTATGACATTTTACATAGAATGGGTGTGCCGTAAATGCTTTGAAAAGCTAGAAGGTGTTTCTTTTGATGAATACTCTAAGGTAGATTATGAAAAATCTAATCCGAGTAAAGAGTGAAAATAAATATGAAGGATTTTACTAAAAGTAAGGAATTAGTCCTAAACATGTACAGTAGAAATCCTGACAGAGTTATAGAATTTTGTGTTATGAGCTTTATACCGTTAGTAGTAGCATATAAAGTTTTAAATGCTGAATTTGGATTATTTGAAATAGAACTGAATAGACTTGTAAAATTCTATTCATATGTTATAGTTGATTAATAGGAGAAAATATGGTAACTACATTTATATTAACAAGTCACAAATATAGCATGTATTCCATATCTGTAAATGATAATGAACTTATTAGAAGAAGATTTTTTTGCAGGCAAGAAGCTGAATTGTGGGCAAAAGCTTACGTATCTTCATGGACATGTTTTCGTTTAATATGTGACTATAGGGGCTAATGTGTATTGGATTGGTGTAATTGGATCGGCTTTATTAGGATTATGCGGTTTACCAGAGGTTATTTTTTCGATTAAGAATAAAAAGTGCAATTTAACATGGGGTTTGTTGATTTGTTGGGGTGTTGGAGAGTTGTTTTTGTTGATTTACATAGTTCCGTCTATGGATATACCATTGATATTGAACTATTTGACTAATTTTGTTTTTGTAGGAATAATGGTATTTTATAAGTTTAGGAGTAGGTTATGAATGATTTAGTTAGATGTAAAAAATGTGGTAAGGTATTTTTGGCAGTTTCGCTAGATTTTGCCACTCATGAAGTAGAAAAGTTTAATAGTTATTTTGATACTCTTACAGATGAACAGAAAAAAGAATATTATGGAAATAATAAATCATCGTTGGAAGATTATACTATTTGTTTCTATTGTGGAAATTCGTATGTAGATTTTGCAGAGTTTAATAATGAGGTAAACATTAATGGATGTACTATAAATCCTATACTTCATTTCGATGAGGTAGTAACTGAGGGAGTAAATGAGGGAGTAAGCGAGGTAGCGGATGATTAATTTTAAAGGCATATACAAGGGAAATGACCTAAGTAATAGCGACTATCATGCAGAAAAGGAGCATTTAAGTTCATCAAACTTGAAAGTACTGTTAAAGGATACTGCCAAGTTTTACGAAGAGAAAGTACTCGGCAATAAAGTAAACGAGACAAAATCATGTTTTGATGAGGGATCTTTTGTACATGCTTTAATACTTGAGCCTCATTTGGTTAATGAAGAATTTGTAATGTTTGAAGGTTTTAGAAAAGCTGGCAATGAATGGGACAATTTTTTAAGTTTGGAAAGGGCTGGAAAGAATAGAACAATTTTGTCTAAACCTGCGTGGATGCGTTGTATACGTTTAGTAGAAGGGTATAGAAATCATCCAATAGCTAGCGACATGGTTAAAAACAGTGAAAAGGAATTTAGTCTATTTTTGGACTTTCTAGATGTGCCAATTAAAGTACGTGCTGACGCTATTGATATACACAATGGTATTATAATAGACGTTAAAACTACGTCACATGCTATAGACAAAGACAGTTTTACCTATACAGTAAAGGACTTTGACTACGGACTATCTGCGGCTTTGTATACTAAAATGTTTGAAGAGTACTATGGAAAACCATTCTCCTTTTACTGGGTAGTTTTGGGTAAAAAGGACTTTTCGTGTGAAGTATATAAGATGAGTGAAGCAACAAGAGAAGCTGGAAATACAAAGATTTTAAACGCTATTTCTGTATATAAAGAATGTAAAAAAAGTGGTAATTGGACAAAGAAAAGCCTTGACACGCTTAAAAAGATAGTGTACAATGGTATATATGAGATAGTTGAGATTTAAAAAGGAAGTAACATGGACGATAGAAAGAAGTTAAACATATCAGTAATAGTAGATATTAATGAATTAAAAAGTTCTTACGTAAATGAACAAGAGCTACATATAAAAAATCATGCAAAAAAATGTTTAATGGAAGAATATGCGTATAATTACATACAAGAAAAAATTGAGTTAGAATATACAAATATATATACAGGAGACAGTATGTGGGTAGATGAAGAGTATATAATACCAAGAGGATTTATATTGTCAAGTAAGCGTATAACATATACATTATAATACTATAAAAAAGCCTTGACACACTTAAAAAGATAGTGTACAATGGTATATATGAGATAGTGGAGATTTAAAAAGGAAAGAAATAGAAATGAATACTTGCGAGGATAGTTTAACAGTAAAACAGGCGGCAATCCAGTCTCAAGATGATGGTGCAAATCCAATCTCCTCGCTCCATTTTAAGGCAAGAGATTTAACAATATCTATATGTTCACTAGCTGATGTTAGAGAGTTTATTGAAACACATCATTATTCTAAAAATGTAAATGGAGTGAAAATATCATACTGTTTTAAAGTTGAGTATATGGGAAATTTAGTTGGTGGGGTATTGTTTGGAGCAATGTCAACTACTGCATGGAAGAAGTTTTCTAACAGTGAGGAGAGAGTTTTGGAATTACGTAGACTTGTGCTGTTAGATTCAGCAGGTAAAAACTCTGAAAGTAGAGTTATTGGATTTTGCTTACGACATATAAAGAGAGTATCTAAACAAATTGAAGTGATAGTATCATATGCAGATCCGTATCATAACCATGAAGGTATAATATATAAAGCATCTAATTTTGAATATATTGGATTAAGCGGTAAAGATAAAGGATTTTTAGATAAAGAAACAGGAAAAGTATATCATTCTAGAGCATTAAGAACTAAGTATAAAGGAGACTATAAACCTTTCGTAAAAAAACTTAGAAAGAAGTTAGAGATTGGCGTACTTATACCAATAGAATTACCACAAAAACATTGTTTTGTTTATAAGTATGATAGAAGTAAACTAGAATTAAAACAAAAGACTTGACACGCTTAAAAAGATAGTGTACAATGGTATATATGAGATAGTGGAGATTTAAAAGGAGCATTACATGAAAGAACAAGAAGCAATGATAAGAATAAAAGATTTACTGTTAGCTAGGGATTTATATAGTAAGTTTTTAACAGATAGTTTAGGTGTGTTTTTTGGCGATAATTTATTAAAAGAATTATTGAAAAAGACTGATAAGGAAATATTTAGACTAGAAGAATTATTGTATAATGGTGAATTAGAAGATTCTAAAGGTTCTTTTTAATAGGAGGTGTGTGTGAGTAATTTAGCTATGTGCCATCTTTGTGAATTTCAATTTTTGTCAACTTCTGCGGAGCCTTGTAAGTATTGTATAAGTCAGGAAGGGAATATCATGTTTCAACAAAGAAAGATAGTTACAACTACAGAGCCTAATACTGGATTTACAAAACATGATAGTGACAAATTACGATATGATTTAGTTCCTGTAAAACCATTAGAAAGAATAGTAGAAATATTAACATTAGGTGCTAAAAAATACAGCGATAACAATTGGGTAAAATGCCCATCGCTAATGAGATACTACGCTGCGGCTCAAAGACATCTTAATGCATGGGCATCAGGTGAAGACTTAGACGTAGAAAGTAATAAAACTCACTTAGCTCATGCAGCTTGTTGCTTAATGTTTATGATGGAAATTCAAGACATAAACGCTAATGCAGACGATCGATATAAGAGAAAATTTAAAACTCACGATGGACTAACTGATGCGGACTTAAACGCTATGGAAAAAGAACATTTAGACAAAAGTAAGAAATGTAGCAAACTAGATAATGTAAAATGGTATGCATATCATTTTTTAAATAATGATGTTGATGGTAATATAGTAGGTGTAATAGAGGTTAGTGATACACGGACTGAAATGGTTAATACTATTTTAGATCATTATGATGAAGATGTATGTTGTGAATCTGGACTACACTTAAATAGAACGTATGGACAAAAAATATCTATAGACTTAGATTAAATAAAATGCTCAATAACGAGTATTGTAAAAGACGAAAAAGGAGAAAAAGATGACAAAAGAACGAAAATTTGAACCAGTGAAAGGGGAATCAGCTAACAAAATTACTTTTATTAGAGCAAGTTCGCTATTCGACGAAGGGATTACTGGGGAAATTGTGCAAGGAACATTTGTTGGCGCAGTGCCAAATAGCATTGATACTAAAAAGGATGATTTTAAAATCGAGAAGGAAGACGGTTCTATAGTGCTAGTGAATGGCGCAGGTAACTTAGGTTATCAGATGAAACAAGTGGATATTGGCGAGTATATCCAGATTCTTTATCAAGGTAAGCAAGAGATTAGTAAAGGTCCACAAAAAGGGAGATTAAGCCATAATTTCCAAGTAAACAGAGAGAGCTAGTAGTATTGACCTAGGCATGTCTTGAAACTGCCTTTCTTTAAAAAGGAAGTGAATATGAAGCTTTTAAGGGATTTTATAGATGAGAATAAAGAAATTATGGCAATTTTAAATCGTACAATTTCTGCTGATGTTGCTCTGAGTGTTGCAGAGTTATCATATTTTATGGGATGTTTAGAAAACTCCAGTGATGAGTCGATGGTAGATTCGTGGAGAGATTGTGGAATAGTTAGTAAAATATATATTGCTAATATAAAAAGGATAATGAAATGATCGTTAAAAAAGATGTTCATATAAGTGTGGTGCTTGATTTCATATTGCAATCTGAAATATTATCATTTGACATTGAAACAAATAGTTTGAACGTAAGGAAGGGGTCTATAATTGGGTTTGGAATTTCAAACAAGACTGATGGATTTTATATTGCCCATTCTACATGGGAAAACGGAGTTACAAAAACACTCGTAAGTAGAGAAGCATGTATAAAGGTTCTTAACGCATTAAAAGATAAAAAGCTTATAACATTTAACGGTTCATTTGATACCCGATTTGTGTCCATATTTTTTGGAGTAAATCTTATTGATTCTATTTGGTGTGATGCGATGCTTACTAAACATACTGTAGATGAGGAAATGCCATTTAGATTAAAAGAAATAGCTAAGAAATTATATGGTACTGAAGCTACTGAAGAACAAGCGGAAATGCTTGCGTCTATTAAGGCAAACGGTGGAACTGATAACGAGTATTTTAAGGCTGATTTAGATATAATGGCTAAGTATTGTATACAAGATTGTTTGTTGACGTATAAGATTAATGAACATTATCTAGAAATTTTAAACAAGGAAGGGCTTAATAACTTTTACTTTAGGGATGAGGTAATGCCTTTTTATAAGTTAGTAGCTATTCCGATGGAACTTAACGGTGTTCCTGTGGATGTTGTAGCATTAAAACAGGCTCATTATAATATATCAATAGATATTAAAGTTCTTGAAAAAGAAATTCAGAATGAGATAAAACCATTGCTTAAGGAATTTGAAGAATGGTATTTGTGGAATAATTTCTCTCCAGTATCTACTCCTTCATTGTTTAAACAGGCTTTATGTACATATGCAGGTCTAGACCTTCCACTAACTAAGAGTGGTAATTTTTCAATTACTAAAACTAATATAGAAAATTTAGAGGATAGTGTATATAAAGATTATCTGTTGCATGGAACATGTCTTTCAGATTCTACTATAGCAGAGATTCAGTTCATGATGTTTAGAGAAACAGGTGAAGAGTATATGTTTAACTTGTCAAGTAAAGATCATTTGAAAAGACTGTTCTTTAAGAAATTAGAAGAATCTCCTATTTGACTGGGTAAGAAAGTTAAGAAATTTAAATAAGCTTAATAAACTTAATAGTACTTACATAGAAGGAATTTTAACCTCTCAAGAAGATGGTATATTTTATCCAAGTTGGCTAATGCACAGAACAGTTAGCGGTAGGTTGGGATCTAATTTACAGCAATTAAGTAGACCAAAAGAAGCAGGTCAGTTGGATGAAGTTGTTTTAAAATATAATAATTTAGTTAGAACTTTTTTTATCTCTAATAAAGGTTACAAATTTTTAGATGCTGATTACGTTAGTTTAGAGCCTCATATATTTGCTCATGTGTCAGGAGATGATGGATTAAAAGATATATTTATTAAAGGACATGATTTCTATTCTACTATAGCTATAAAAACAGAAAAACTACAAGGTGTTAGCGCAAATCCTACAGATAGTAATTATTTAGGATTAGTAGATAAATCTAAAAGACAAAATGCAAAAGCTTATAGCTTAGGAATTCCATATGGTTTAGGGGACTTTGGATTAAGTAAACAATTAGACATACCTCAAGATGATGCTCAAGGTTTAATAGATGATTATTTATCTGCATTTCCAGATTTAAAAAAGT
>JFJP01020632.1_pt1 | contig 10422 bp, 3 predicted proteins | sample 431651 | NCBI WGS metagenome assembly JFJP01 (sample SAMN02602958, study PRJNA72255) | Microbial mat metagenome, whole genome shotgun sequencing project. | biome: fresh water; feature: sink hole; material: water; isolation source: purple microbial (photo- and chemosynthetic) mats found in... | reverse complement strand
CTGATGGCATGGAACGAGACGACGATCGTCGGACTGCTGCGCCGCTATCCCGACCTGCTGCTCGGCCATGACGATCTCGGCGCCCATGTCGCGCAGTTGCCGTGGTCCGCGGCCTTCGACATCCAGCAGGCCAAGTACGATGGCGATTGGAACGGCACCTACTATCGGCTCGGATCCGGCAACAACCTCTATGATGATTGGCAGGCCGGCTGGGTCGGCGGCGGCATGACCACGCTGCCACTGCTGGCTGATGGCACGCGGACGCACCAGGCCCGGGCCCTGCGCAACCTCGATTGGATGGTCAGCGAAGGCCAGGGGCCGGCGGGATGGTTCCATGGCATCATCGCCCAGGGTCGGTTGATCGGGGATGGCTTCGGACGGCCCGGCACGACGACCTGGCATCTGGTGCGCAAGAGCGCCGACGTCCTGCTGTTCCTCGGCAAGCAACTGGTCATCGCCGAGCGCGTCGCCCCGGCCCACCCGGGCCTGCCGCGGTGGCGCGAGGGTCTGCGCCGCTGCGCCGATGCCTTCGCCGCCCTGTGGCGGCAGCACGGCCAGTTCGGCCAGATCGTCGATGTCGAGCATGGCGGACTGCTGGTCGGCAACTCGGCCTGCGCGGCGATCGCCCCGGCCGGCCTGGTCCTGGCCGCCCGCCTGCTGGCGCGCCCGGAACTGCTGGCCGTGGCCGAGGAGGCAGTCGCGGCGCATCACCAGCGCTGGATCCTCGCCGGCCTGTCGACCGGCGGCCCTGGCGAGATCCTGCAATGCGCGGATTCGGAGTCCGCCTTCGCGCTGCTCGAGAGCGCCGTGGCGGTGGCCGAGGTCAGCGGATCGGCCGCCGCCTGGCAGCGCGCCGCCGATGCGGCGGCGCTGGCCGCCACCTGGGTCTTCGCCTACGACTTCGCCTTCCCGCCGCATTCCACCTTCGGCAAGCTGGGCATGCGCAGCCGTGGCTCGGTGTGGGCGAATGTGCAGAACAAGCACAGCGCACCGGCCATCTGCACGCTCTCGGGCGACGCCCTGCTGCGCCTGGCCAGGGCCACCGGGGACTGGCGTTGGCTGCAGATCCTGCGCGGGATCGCCCGCGGTCTGCCCCAGTACCTGTCGCGGGCCGACCGCCCGATCAAGGACCTGCCGCCGGGCTGGATGTGCGAGCGGGTCAACACCAGCGACTGGGAGCGCACCTGGTGCCCGCCGGGCGAGGTCTTCCGCGGCAGCTGCTGGTGCGAGGTCTCGCTGATGCTGACCTGGTCGGAAGTGCCCGGCGTCTATGTCCGTCCGGACCTGGAGAGCTGCTGGGTGCTGGATCAGGTCGAGGCCAGCCTGCAAGGGGATGCGTTGGAACTGGTCAATCCCACGACCTTCCCCGCCACCGTCCGCGTGCTGGTCGAGGATGCGGCGATGGCAGCCCGCCCCCTGGCTGTCGATCACCTCGCCGGCGTCCTTCAGGTAGCGGTGCCGGCTGGTGGACGCGTGCGCGTGCCGTTGGCGCAAACCATTCGACGCGTGTGAAGCGGCATGCCACGATGCACATGCGCATGTATGGAAGACAGGGAAGATAGCTCGCCATGACCGCTCCCTGGCTCCATTCCTTCGCCGAACCACCGGCCAAATCCCGCCCCATCCCGTTCTGGAGCTGGAACGAGAAGATGGAACCGGACGAGATCCGGCGGCAGATCCAGGCGATCAAGGCCGGCGGCTGGGGTGGAGCCTTCCTCCATGCCCGCCAGGGTCTGCGCACGCCCTATCTCGGCGAGGAGTGGTTCGCGGCCTGCGGCGTCGCCGTCGAGGCCTGCCGCGACCTCGGTCTGCAGGTCTGGCTCTACGACGAGGAAGGCTGGCCATCCGGCATTTCTGGCGGCTCCGTGCCCCTGGCCGAAGCGGAATTCCGCATGAAGGCGCTGTTCGCCCGACCCGTGGGCCAGGTCCCGCCACCAGGCAGCGTGCCGTTGGGCGAGCCGCAGTACGGGTTGCAGGTCTACGCCTGGACCTCGCCGCTGGGTTCGTGGCGCTTCAATGGCGCCTGCTTCGCCGACCTGCTCAGCCGACCGGCCATGGCCCGCTTCCTCGACGACGCCTACGCCAGCTACCACCGCCGCTTCGCTGCCGACTATGGCACGACCATCGCCGCCGAGTTCCTCGACGAACCCTCGGCCATGGTCCCCGTGCTCGTGCCTGGTGGAGCCCTGCCCTGGACCACCGGGCTTGGCGAGGCCTTCGCTCGCCAGCACGGCTACGACCTGACGTCCAGGCTGCCGCACCTCTTCACCGACCACGCGGACAGCGTCCGCCTGCGCATCCACTTCGCCCGTACGGTCAGCCAGTTGTTCGAGGACAACTTTACACGGCAACTCGGTGTCTGGTGTACCGCCCATGGCATCGCTCTGACCGGCCATTTCATGGAGGGGGGTCTGTACAGCCAGCAGGCAGGCGGGAACCGGGTGATGCCCAACTACCGCCACCTGGCGATCCCCGGCATCGACCACCTGTGCTGGCAGGTCAGCGAGATCATCACCGCCAAGCAGTGCCACGCCGTGGTCAACCAGTACGCCAAGCCGCAGATGCTGTGCGAGGCCTTCGGCGCGGCCGGCCAGCACCTGACCTTCGCCGACCGCTGGTGGATGGCCATGCACCTGGTCTCCCTGGGCGTGACGCGCTTCGTGCCGCATCTCGCCCTCTACTCGATGACCGGCTGCCGGAAGCGCGACTTCCCGCCCAACCTGTTCCACCAGCAGCCGTGGTGGCCGGTCAACACGGTCATCGACACCGCGCTGGCCCGCCTGGGCGTGGCCATGTCGCAGGGCCGGCCACGGTCAGAAGTGCTGGTCCTGCATCCGCAGGAGACGGCCGCTGCGCTGTTCCGGCCACGCACCGATTGGGCCGAGCCCGCAGCCCTGGTTACCTGCGTCGACGTGACGAGCGAGGCGATCAAGGCCTTTATCGGAGAGATCGACCGGGATTTCCAGGAGGTGGTATCGACACTCCTGGGAGCGCAGCGGTTGCTCGACCTTGGCGATGAGGAGATCCTGGCCGAGACCGGAACCGTCGCATCCGCTGCCGGAACCCCGCTCCTGTGCGTCGGGGCGATGGCCTATCCGGTGGTGATGCTGCCCTCGATGCTGACGCTGGCACCGAGCACCCTGCGCCTGCTCACGGAGTTCCACGCCGCCGGCGGCATCATCCTCTGCGCCGGCGAAGTGCCGACCCTGGTGGATGGCGAACCGTCACCGGCGCTGACCAGGCTGCTCTCGGGCTGTCCGCAGGTCGCCCCCGCCGCTGCGCCCCAGGCCTTGGCCCAGGTCCTGCCGCCGCTGGTGCGGCTGTCCTCTGACCAGGGACTCGACCAGGTCTTCATCCAGGTGCGCGATCTGGGTGACGGTGATCGCCTGGTATTCCTCGCCGATCGCCGGCGGAGCGGGCCGCCGTTGGCGGCGGTGCTCGCAGCGGTTGGGAGTTTTTCCGCCGTCCACCGCCTCGATCCGCTCAGCGGGCGCGAGACGGCCATGGCAGGGGACCCGGCGGCGCTGCCGTTGGAGTTCCATCCGGCCAGCGGCCTCCTGCTGCGCCTGTCGCGCCAGCCCCACGCCATCCAACCCCCGGCCCCGGCTTCCCGCCGCATCGTGCTGCCGCTGCCGCCCGAGGCCTGGACGGTCGAGCGCTGCGATGACAACGCCCTGACCCTCGACACGGTCCTGTGGCGCGAGGGGCCGGACGAGGCCTTCACCACCGTGCCCATCCCGGTGGTCGCTGTCCAAGGCCGGCTGGATGAACTGCGCTATCACGGACCCCTGACCCTGCGCTATCCCTTCGCCACCGCCGGCCTGTCCCCAGGGCGGCCGGTCCATCTGGTGATCGAATACCCCGAGCGCTACCGCATCGTGGTCAATGGGACGGAGGTCGCGTACGCCGGTCTGCCGCCATATCGCGATCATCATTTCAAGCCCATCGACATCAGCGGACTCGTCCGCGCCGGTACCAATCTCGTCGAGTTGCACCTCGCCACGTTCCACTGGGCAGAAAACGATGCGCCGCGCGAGCGGCAGGCCGACCGGACCGGCACCGAGATCGAAGCGGTCTACCTGGTCGGCGACTTCCAGGTCCGGGCCGAGCGCATCCAGGATGGCCCCGATCCGGTGACCACGGTGGTGCCGTTCTCCAGCGGTCCGCAGGATGTCCCGCCCATCCACCTGCACTACCTCGCCTCCGCCTCGCTCGCCCTGAGCGATCCGGCAACGCTGGCCTGGGGCGACGTCACGTCGCAGGGTCTGCCGTTCTATGCCGGCCGGTTGCGCCTCGTCACCACCCTGCGCGAGCCGCTGGGGCCGGGGGCGTGGGAACTGGCCCTCGCGGATCACGATGCAGCCGTCGCCACGGTCGAGGCGGACGGGGTCGCGGTCGGCGCCCTCTTCGCCCGGCCCCTGACCGTGGCCCTCCCGGCCGGCACGCGGACGATCGCCCTCACCCTGTTCTCCTCCCTGCGCAACCTGCTCGGGCCGCACCACCACGAGGCAGGCGAACCGGTCAACCTGGCGCCGTGGTTCTTCCTGCCCTATTGCGGGCATGGCGCTGAACGGGCGAGCAACACCCGGGCCTGGGGCGAGGGCCGCTTCCACCCCGCGAACCATCGGGACTCCTACGCATGTGTCGGGTTCGGACGGGTTGATGGCCTTCGCCTGCAGGGTGAAGCACCCACTGGCGCATGACGGCCTCCCCATCGCTATAGGCAGAGGACCGAGGCGGCCTAACGTGAAGGGTCATGAGCGTGTCGCCAGCGTCCCGGACAGGAACAGGCAGGGGGCGGCGCTCTGAGCAAAGGATCCGTCCGTGCCTGTGGTACGCCGCGTCCTGCTGATCACCGATGATGAGACGCCGTCGGATCTGACGGTCTCCGCCATCCGCCGCGAGGTGGCGGTGCATCCTGGCTGGCAACTCCGCCTCCAGAACGGGGCGCCCAGCGCCGCCATGATGCCCGTCCTGAAGGCCTGGCGTCCGGATGGCATCCTGACGCTGATCGAGGCGCTGCCGGCGGCACTGGCCGCCATGGGGCCGGTGGTGACGCTGCGTGGAGGATCGGGGGAATTCCAGGTCGCCTTCGACGAGGAGCAGATCGGGGCGACGGCGGCCGAGGCCCTGCTGAACCTCGGCCATCGCAACCTCGCGGTGATCAAACGCAGCGGCGTGCCGGACACCGGCTGGCGCATGCTGCGCAACCGCGGCTTCGTCAGGCGGGCGCGGGCGGGCGGCGTGGTGCCGGCGACCATCGCGGTCAGGGATTCGCCCGATGGCGACCATCTGCAGACTTTCGTCCAGGGCTTGCAGGCCCTGCCATTGCGCCCCTGTGCCGTATTCACCGGCAATGACACCTTCGCCATGTATCTGCTCGAAGCGTGCGAGAACCTCAGGCTGCAGGTCCCCGACGACCTCGCCATCCTCGGAGCGGACGACCTGCCGGCGATGGAGGAGCAGAGCGTCGCCCTCTCAAGCGTGCAGTTGCCGCATGACGCCCTCGGCGTCCAGGGCCTGCGGCAACTGCAGGTCATATGGGATGGGGTCAGGGCCCCTGCCATCCTCCGCCTGCCGCCCGCGGGCGTGTCGCTGCGGACCAGCACCGAGCAGATGCCGAGTTCAGATCCGGCGGTGGTCGCCGCCCTCAAGTTCATCCAGGCCCATGCCGATCGCGCCATCGGTCTGGACGAGGTTGCCGCCGCGGCCGGGATCTCGCGCAGCACCCTGGCCATGCGCTTCCGCACCGCCCTGCGGCGGACGGTCAAGGAGGAGATCGACCGCGTGCGCGTGGCCCGGGCCATCGTCCTGCTGACCGCCCGGAAGATGTCGGTCACCGACGTGGCCCTGGCCATCGGCTGTTCGGACAGCTCGCATTTCACCAGGCTGTTCCGCCGCGTCACCGGCCGGCGACCCTTCGGCTACCAGCAGCAGGAAACGTGAAACCAGGCTGCGGGTCGCGCTGGTCGGTGTCCTCGGACTACCGCACGGGCTGGCGCAGGGCGCGATAGCCGTTGTCGAACCACCGCTGGTAGAGCGTGGTGGTGTCGGCCAGGCCGTTGCCGCCCGCCGGGGTCATCACCACGCTGCCGGTCGCGGCATCGACGCCGGTCGGCACGTAGCAGTCGCCATCGGGGTCGAGGGCGAGCACCACCTCCTTGTTGGCCTCCGCCACGACGGAACCGCTCAGTTCATTGAACACCTGGCCGCGCACGATGACGCGCCAGAGGTGGCTCTTCCGCTCGGCGAAGCGGTTGCCCATGGTGAACTGGCCGGTCAGGCTGAAGTGGGCTCCGGCCTTGATGGCCGGCCCTCTGCCGGTGCCCAGGACGCTCGACGGATAGTCGAAGTTCACCATCTGATAGCGGGGATAGGTCTGCGAGCCGGGGATCGTGCCGCAATCGGAGGGCGCAGAGCGCAGGTCCGGTTCCAGGGCATCGACACCAGGATCGTAGACCATGTCGTTGTCGCTGTCCCGCCAGGTCAGGTGGCGGGCCGGGCGCAGCGTGGTACCGGGCAGTTGGGCATAGGTGCTGACGTCCGCATCGCTCATCTTGGCATAGGCGCTGCACATGGCGTAGCCGTCGCCATCGAAATCCAGGGGGCGGAAGTCGACGTAGTCGCGGCTGGATCCGAACAGGCTCAGGCGCCAGTCGTTCAGGGCCAGTTCCATCAGGCGGGCGCGGCGGTAGTTCAGCGAGCGCAACTGGACCTTCTGCTTCTGGATCTCGTTGGGGATGGCGATGCCGGCCAGGGTGGGCTGGGAGGCGGGTGGCGCAGTCGCCAGCAAAGCGGGATTCCCGGTGGACACGTGGCCGGCGGTATCGTTCTGGGTCCACGGGAAGATCAGCCATGGCAGGGTGTTCAGTCCCCAGGGCGTGAAGTCGGTCCAGTTGCCGCTGGAGTCGGTGGTGAAGTCCATCGTCGCCCGGTCCGGAGCGAAGCGGAAGCACTTGGGCCCCGGTGCGGGCAACGCGTCGATGGTGGGGACGTCCCCGTTGGCCGGGGCCCGCGGGTCGAACTCCTCGACGGCATAGAGCATGCCCAGCATCATGCCGCGGATGTTGAGGAACGGCCACGTCGTATTGCTGCCCGAATTGCCATTCACCTGAGCGCCGGAAATGTTCACTCTCGCGGCGTTGTACGCCTGCCCGACGGTGACCAGGCCGGGATAGGTGATGGCCGGTAAGGCGTAGGTCGACAAAGTGGTCGCCACATTGCCCAGCTTGGTCGCCTTTTCATCGGGCGCAGGCCAGGTGCCGGAGGCGAGCGGCGCCGAGGTCCCCATGACCGGGCCCGCGGGCACCCAGAAGCGCAGGAAGGCCGGACGCTCGGCGCCCTGGGGATCATCCCAGCTCGAGCCGGTGGTGTAGCTGGGGCGTCTGTCGAAGTTGATCCGCGGTTTGAAGGCGAAGGTGCCCATCGGCACTGGGCCGTGCATGAGGTGGGGTCGGGCGTTGCGCGCGCCGGGCACCTGCTGGCCATTCGCGCCCTCGCCAGCCGGGGCTTCACCGAGCAGGAAGAGCATGTTGCGGTCGACATCCTGCAACTCGAACCGGCGCCCGCTGGAGGCCCCGTCAAATGGCGAGGTCGGCCAGCTATCGAGAATGCCATCACCATTCTGGTCCGTGTTCGGCGCCGGTCGCGTGCCGCCAAGCGTGTTTGCCGAATTATAGGGATCCCACTGCCACCGCGCCATGGTGAGCGAGGCCTCGGTCGCGGTCTCCAGGTCCCAGAAGTAGGAATAGACGTGGCGCAGGTGGGTGCCGCCCAGCTTCGCCCGCCATCGGCCCTTGTCCGGATCGCCGGCGTAGGCGGGGAAGGCGACGTTGCCCGGGGTCACCGGGGAGCCATAGCCGGCCACCGTATGCGTCATCCACCAGCCCAGCGGTGGTCCGTTGAAGCCCCACTCGGGCAGACCGAGCTGGTTGATGCGGTACTTGGGCGTGTTTCCTGCCGGATCAGGGTCATAGTTGAAGGCGTCCGGTTGACCGCCGTCGGTACTATCGAAAGAGCAGGGCCAGCCACTCGGCTGATCGGAGCCCGACTTGAAACCCAGACCGCGGCTGCCGGCGAACCAATACGGGTGGCCACGGCCCGACAGCCGGTACTCCAGGGGCAGGTACTGGCCCTCGGTGTTGGTCCAATCCTTGCGGTCATCATCGGCCAGGGTGAGCGAGGTGGTCGGGTTGTTGCGCGGCAGCCATTTGCCGTTGCCGTTGGCATCCGGGTAGACCTTCACCACCCCGTCGTAGCCGGCGAAGAGGGTGGCATCGAACTTCTTGGTCCACAGGTCGCTGCCAGCCGGGATCATCTGGTCATCGCTGACGGTGATGGTCACCGAATTCTTCACCACCCAGTTCTCGTTCAGGCTGGTCGCTGACGGCGGACTGGCATCATCGTCGTGCTCGAGGTCCTCCTGGGTGACGCCGACATCCTTGGCCCGCACCGATACCAGTCCGTTGGTCATGCTGCGCAGGGTCGCCGCCGTGGCGGTCAGCAGGTTGATCTTCCACGGGGTGGCGCAGCGGCCGGCATCCCAGGCATTGCTGGCGTTGGCGGCGAGCGGATCCTTGGCCGGACGCGCGAAGGGCGTGTATTGCCACCAGGCCACCGACTCGATGGCAGGCGTGTCCCCGGTCGAGGCGTCGCCGCTGCCCTTGGTGGCGGTGACCGCCTGGCCCCAGCCGTGGTGGACCCCTGAGGTGCCGCGCCAGACGCCGGTCCTTACTCCGCTGTTACCCTGCCAGTTCCATGCTAGGCCGACCTCGCGGCCGGGATTGTTGCCGTTGTCCCAGGATTCGGCGACGCGCTCGTAGGTCGCCAGGTTTTCACCGGAGCGCGCCAGGCGGATGGTCTCGCCGTTGCGGAAGTTCGCGAACGGCGTTGGCGACTGGTACGCCGACGTGGTGCGGGCGAAGGCGATCGACTGTTCCCAGGGCGCCCAGCCGAGACCGAGCCAGGAAGGCCAGATCGACTCCCCGCGGATGCGGATTTGGTCATGGGTGAACGACCCCATGGCCCGCAGGCTGGGGGAGTAGCGGCTGGCCAGGGCGAGATCGACCTCGTCGTTGGTGCCGGCCAGCGTCCCGTTGCGGTCCGCCAGATACGAGCCTTGCGGGCTGATCCCGAGATGGCCCTGCAGATCCTCCAGCATAAGGGCGTAGCGCAGGCGGTAGACGGCCTGGTGGCGGAAGAGGACGGGCTGCCATTGGGCATCGAAGTAGAGGGCGCGCACGCTGGGGATCGACACCGTCGAGACCACCGCGCCGGTCTTGTCGAGCTTCGGCACGCCCGCGGCGGATTCGGTTCCGGCGGCCTCGTCAGGGGTGACGTAGTTCACGTCGAAGGGCGTGACGCAGCGCGCGGTATCGGACCCGAGGGTGTAGGACTCGTAGAACGCCCCGGGTTCGAACCAGCGGGCCATGCCGTTGTTCTGGGTGACGCCGATCTGACCGGCCAGCACCTGCCCGGTGCCGACGTACTGGCCCATCTCGACCTGGCCGCTGAGCGGGGCGAGCAGATCGTTCTCGCACTTGACGTCCATCTCACCCCTGTCGCCGGGCGACAGCGAGGCCCCCATGGCCGGGTAGTAGGTCGTGTCCTTGGTGCTGAAGTTCCACGGATTGGTCGTGGCATTGATCGGGGCGACATGGGTGCGCCAACTGCCGTGCATGGTCGTCGGCAGGCTGGGATTGCGCAGGTAGTCGTCGATGAGGATGCGCTGGGCGTGGGCGACGCCCTGCTCGGCGGCGATGCGCGCCTGCTGCTGGCCGATGGCACCCGAGGCACTGTCGCGCTCGCCGCGCATGGCGATGACGAAGGCGAAGGCGAGCACCACTGCGGTGGTGATCAGGGCCATGGCCAGCAGCAGCATGGATCCGCGAGTATGGGTCATGGTTTGGCCGGTGGGGGCGGCGGCAGCAGGGTCGCCGTGGGGAAGGAGTAGGAGAACTCCTGGGTGATGCCGGTCTCGGCATCGGCCAGGGTGAAGGCGACCCGCACCAGCGCGGGCCGGACGCTCTGCGCAGTGGAGCCGTTGGCCACCTGGGCCTGGGAGGCGGCCGCGTCCGTGCCATCGGCGGCTGCGGTGTAGGTCGTCATGGTGGTGGCCGCGGCCACCACCCGGGCGTCCAGCCAGGCGCCATCGACCAGCAGAGTGTTCACCACGCTGGAGAAGCCGCTTTCGACCGCACCGGCTGCGGTGTTCGAGTAGGGAGCCCAGCGCACGACGCGGAAGGCCGCACCGGAACCGGTGTCGATCGAGCCGGCCTGCACCGTCGCGGCCCGCCGATCGACCCAGCCGATGCGGAAGTCGGTGACGCTGGGGTGGACGACGCCCATGGCCTGGTCCAGCACGGTCCCATCGCCGGGAGTCCGCGGCACCGCGTAGGCAACGCCGGCCGGCAGGCCCTCGGC
>JFJP01006099.1_pt1 | contig 10422 bp, 10 predicted proteins | sample 431651 | NCBI WGS metagenome assembly JFJP01 (sample SAMN02602958, study PRJNA72255) | Microbial mat metagenome, whole genome shotgun sequencing project. | biome: fresh water; feature: sink hole; material: water; isolation source: purple microbial (photo- and chemosynthetic) mats found in... | reverse complement strand
TGCGCGACTCCATTGCGGCGGGTGTCATCACCTACAAAGATGTGCTCAAGGTGCAACCCTTTGGCAACACCGTCTGCACCGCAGAACTGACTGGCAAAGAAGTGCTGGACTACCTGAACGCCGCCGCCAAAATGAGTCCGGGTTCGGGGGCCTACCCGCAGTTTGCCGGCGTGGAACTTGAAATTAGCGCGGGCAACGTTGCCAATGTGCGTGTCAAAGGTGCCCCGCTGGATGCCAGCAAAACCTACCGCATCGCGGTGAACAGTTTTCAGGCCGCCGGAGGTGATGGTTATCCTAAACTGGTGGCGCACCCGAGTTTTGTCAACACGGGTTTTGTCGATGCCGATGTGCTGCGCGCTTTCATTGCAGCCAAGAGTCCGATTAAGGCGGCTGAATTTGAGCCGGGCCAGTCGGTGCAGCGCCGATAATTGCAACAGTTTTAACCCAGGAGAAAGATCATGGCAAAAGGTCAGCAAAACAACAAGATGGTCAAGAAACCCAAAAAAGACACGTCACCGCCCAAGCCAGTGTCTGCCGATGCGGTGCGCCCGACAGTGACCACGGTAGTGCCAGTGCGCGGCAAACTCAAAAACGCTGCGCGCTGATTGATCGCCCGCCTGAGCAAGCCGGTGTAGCCGCTTGCCTGGCTAGTGCTGTGACCGCCTTGCCTGGATGAAAAAACCCCTGCATCACGCCAGACCTGTCGAGGCCTCCGAACAGCCGCACAAGCTGCTGGGCGGACCAAAGCGACCTGCCAAAACGGGCATAAACACCGCTTCCACAGCACATCTGGTTGAAGATCTGCGGCATTCGCAGGCCGAACTTGAGATTCAGAACAAGGCGTTGCGTTTCAGCCAGGCCGCCGCCGAAGGGGCCTCCGAGCGCTTTGTCACGCTGTTTTCCAGCGTACCACTGGCCCTGATGGTGGTCGATGCTCATGGCCAGATTCTGGAACACAACGCCAGGGCGTTGGCGCTGATGCGACCCCTGGAAGACGATCCACCGCTGAATTTTTTGTTTCCACTGGTCAGGGACGTATCGCCCGGTCGCCCGCCTGCCTATCGGGTGATGCAGGGCTTTGACACCGCCAGCGCACAGGGCACCTGCGAGCTCAGTGAACTGGAGTTTCTGGGCGGCTCCAACGGCGTGTTCATTGGCGACCTGCATATTGCCCGCATCGAATCCAGCCAGGACGACCTGGTCAGTTTCATTTGCGCCATCATTGACCAGGGGCCGCTGCTGGCGCAGCGTCAGGCCCTGCAAACCAGTAGTCTGGCCCTGCAGGAGCGCAACAACGAACTGTTGCAAAGCAAAACCCGCCTGAGCGCCATCATTGACTCGTCACTGGATGTGATCATTTGCGTGGATGCCAGGCAGCGGGTGATTGTCTTCAACCCGGCGGCTGCAACCCTGTTCAAATGCGCAGCCGACCAGGCACTGGGTCAGCCACTCACCCAGTTTTTACCCGATGCCGAAAGCGCCCTGTCTTATGGTGACATCACCCGCCATGCCCAGCTTGGTGAAATGAGCGCCATCACCAGCAGTGGCGAACGTGTGCCGATGGATGTCAGCCTGTCATTCGAAAAACACCCGAGCGGCGACATCATGACGCTGTTTGGGCGTGACCTGACGGCCAGCAAAAAAATGGAAGGCCACCGTGCAGCACTTGAAACTCAGTTGCGTGAGTCGCAAAAAATGCAGGCCATTGGCACCATGGCCGGTGGCATTGCGCATGATTTCAACAACATCATCAGTGCCATCCTGGGCAATGTCGAACTGGCCCGGCAAGATGCCAGCGCCAACGCGGCGGTGACGACCAGCCTGTCCGAAATTGACAAGGCAGGGCGGCGTGCGCGCGATCTGGTGCATCAAATTTTGACCTTCAGCCGCAACGAGCCGCCACATCGCGTGCCCCTGCAACTGGCCGATGTGGTCCATGAAACCATGCGCCTGATCAGGGTGACGTTGCCGCCGCAGGTGGATCTGACGCTCGACATGCCGGCGCTGCCAGCCCTGGTGTTGGCCGATGCAACCCAGATTGAACAGGTGCTGCTGAACCTTTGCACCAATGCGATTCATGCCATTGGACACAACGCTGGCTCGATTCGTGTTGCATTGACACAGCAGCATCAGCCAGCCCAGCAGTTGGTCACGCTCGGCGCTGAACTGTCAGGCGCGTATGTTTTGCTCAAGGTCAGCGATACCGGTTGTGGCATGAGCGAGGCCACGCAGGAGCGTGTGTTCGAGCCCTTTTTCACCACCAAACCGGTTGGTCAGGGGACCGGGTTGGGGCTGTCGGTGGTGCACGGCATCATGCGTGCGCATTCGGGTGCCATCATGGTACACAGCACACTTGGCACAGGCAGTGAATTCAGCCTGTTTTTCCCGGTAGCTGACAGGCCTGCCCTGTCACCCTGCGTACCCATGGCCGTCACTCCCCCGGCCAGCGGCCAGGGCCAGCGTGTCATGTATGTCGATGACGACGAAGCCCTGGTTTTTTTGGTCAAGCGCCTGCTGACGCGCAAAGGCTATGTGGTCGTGACTTTTTCAGACCCTCGGCAAGCGGCCAAGTCGCTGCGCGAGGACCCGCTGCAATGTGATTTGCTGGTCACTGACTTCAACATGCCTGGCTACAGCGGTGTCGACCTGCTGCGCGAGGTGCGCACGATACGGCCCGACCTGCCGGTGGCGCTGGCCTCCGGCTATGTCACGCCCGACATCGAACGAGACGCGCTGGCCGCCGGTGCCCGCGCCCTGATTCACAAACCCAGCGATGTTGACGAAATGTGCCACATCGTGCAGCAACTGCTGGCAGACAGCCCGCATGGCGGCGCTGCCCTTGCCTGATTTTTCTGTCATTTATGCAGATGATGCGCTGCTGGTGCTGGACAAGCCTGCCGGACTGCTCAGCGTGCCGGGCCGGGGTGACGACAAGCAGGACTGCCTGAGCCGACGCGTTCAGCAACTTTACCCGGATGCCTGCATCGTCCACCGCCTTGACATGGCTACCTCGGGCCTGCTGGTGATGGCGCGCGGCAGCACAGTGCAACGTCAGTTGAATGCCGCTTTTGCCAGCCGCGCCATTCACAAACGTTATGAAGCGGTGGTGGATGGTGTACTGATACCCTCAGACCCGCCTGACAGCGAGGGCTGGTCGGTGATCAAACTGCCAATACTGCTGGACTGGCCCAACCGCCCGAAAAGCAGGGTTGATGCGGTTCACGGCAAACCCAGCGTCACCCGCTGGCGCGTGCTGGCAACCCATGCCGCCGAACAAACCACGCGGTTGGCGCTGGAACCCGTCACCGGTCGCTCACACCAACTGCGCCTGCACCTGTCGGCAGTCAGCCATCCGATTCTTGGCGACGGTTTGTACGCCCCGCAACCGGCAATGGCAAAAGCCGGTCGCTTGCTGCTGCATGCCACCGGGCTTGCACTGCCCCACCCCAACACCCAGGAGCCGATGCGCTTTATCAGCCCGGCTCCGTTTTAGCTCAGGTGCGGGCAACGCGCCCGAGGGTGCTGTCAATCAGGCGGCTCATTTTTTCCGCAGCACCTTCGATGGCCTGGTTCAAATTGGCACCCTGGTGTTTCAGCGCCAGCGGTTGATGCCCTTCAAGCCGGGCCTCCATGGTGCATTGAATGCTCTCAGCGGTGTTTTTCTTGCCGGCGTTTTCATCGCGCAAATGAACCTCCACACGGGTAATCTGGCTGGCAAAGCGATCCAGAGTTGTCTTGACCGTGTTGCTGGCCCATAGCGCCATGGCCTCTGTGCCTTCAATGTGGTTATCAGTATGAATCTGGACTTGCATGTTGTTTTCCTTTTAAAGTAGGCACCTTGAACGTTTTTCATCATAGCCGTCGAGACAACTGATTGAATTGACTCCGATCAACACTCTGGCAAGTTCTTCATGACAACCCACCTCTACATCATCACCGGCGCCTCACGCGGCCTGGGCCTGGCCATGGCGCAGCAGTTGTTCAGTCACCGCCACCGGCTGTTGTGCATTTCACGCCAGGTATCTGCCGGTTTGACTGACGCAGCATGTCAGGCCGGTGCCGACCTGACCCAATGGCCAGCCGATTTGGCCGATGCGGTGCCAATTGCAGATCGTCTGGAGCACTGGCTGGCAGCACAATCTGGCCCAGATATCGCCAGCGCCACCCTGATCAATAACGCCGGTGTCATCCCAGGCATTGTTCCCTTGCGAGCCGCTGAACGGTTTGAGTTGGCGCGCGCGCTGCGCGTTGGTCTGGAAGCCCCCATGTTGCTGACTGCTGCGTTTCTGAAAACAACCCAGGCGTGGACCGCCACCCGAAAGGTGCTGAACATCTCTTCGGGCTTGGGTCGTCGTCCGATGGCATCGCAGTCAGCCTATTGCGCGGCCAAGGCGGGTCTGGACCATTTCACCCGCTGCCTGGCGCAAGACGAAGCCTTGCAAGCCAACGGTGCCCGGGTTTGCGCACTGGCCCCGGGCATCATTGACACCGACATGCAGGTGCAGTTGCGCAACGCAGCGCCGGCAAGCTTTCCGGATCAGCCCAATTTTGCCCAGCTCAAACAAACCGGCCAACTCTCCAGCCCCCAGGACACCGCCGCACGCGTGCTGGCTTATCTGCAGCGCGCTGATTTTGGCAGTCAACCAGTGGCTGACGTGCGTATTTGAGTCTGCGCGCCTGGCACACACCCTGTTTTAGCGATCCCGGTTGAAGCCCGGCCAGCCGGTCCGGCTAAGATCGTCGGGTTTTCACCCTTACACTGAACAGGAGGCTTTTGATGAACCGCGAAGTTGTGATCGTGAGTGCCGCACGCTCGGCCATTGGCACCTATGGGGGTAGCCTGAAAGACCTGGCCCCGACCGACCTGGCGGGCCAGATCGTGCGTGAGGTCTTGTCACGCGCCCAGGTCAAGGGCGACGAGGTGGACCATGTGGTGTTTGGCCATGTGATCAACACCGAACCCAAAGACATGTACCTGGCGCGCGTGGCAGCCATGCATGGCGGCTGCCCGGTGGGAGTACCCGCCTTCAATGTCAACCGCTTGTGCGGCTCCGGCTTGCAGGCCATTTTGTCGGCTGGCCAGTCGATTATGCTGGGTGATGCCGACATTGCCATCGGCGGCGGTGCCGAAGCCATGAGCCGGGCACCCTACGCCAGCCTGAATTTGCGCTGGGGTGCCCGCATGGGCGACACGCCGATGGTGGACATGCTGGTCAGCACCCTGCACGACCCGTTTCACAACATTCACATGGGTATGACGGCCGAGAAAATTGCTGCCAAATGGGGCATCAGCCGTGCCGACCAGGATGCCCTGGCAGTAGCCAGCCACAACCGGGCCCAGCACGCCACCGAAGCCGGGTATTTCAAGAGCCAGATCATGCCGGTGACACTCAAGACCCGCAAGGGCGAGGTGATTTTTGACACCGACGAACACTTCCGCCCCAATTGCACACTGGCTGAGCTGGCCCGGCTAAAGCCTGCTTTCCTGAAAGAAAACGGCACTGTCACCGCCGGCAATTCGTCCGGCATCAACGATGCAGCGGCGGCTGTGGTGCTGATGGATGCCAGCACCGCCAAAGCCCGGGGCATCAAGCCGCTGGCCCGGCTGGTGGCTTATGCCTATGCGGGTGTGGACCCCGAATACATGGGCATTGGGCCGGTGCCTGCATCACAACGGGTGTTGAAAATAGCCAATCTGAGCGTGGCCGACCTGGATGTCATCGAAGCCAATGAGGCCTTTGCCGCGCAAGCCTGCGCCGTCAGCCGCGACCTCGGGCTGGACCCCGCCAAAGTCAACCCGAACGGCTCGGGCATCTCGCTGGGTCATCCAGTCGGGGCCACGGGTACGCTGATCACCGTCAAGGCGCTGTATGAACTCGAACGCATCGGCGGACGCTACGCTTTGGTCACCATGTGCATTGGGGGTGGCCAGGGCATCGCGGCCATTTTTGAGCGACAGGGCTAAGCCCTTGGTCAACCAGCAGCCCTGACACACGCCGACCAGCAGATACTGGAACCTGGGGTCCGGGTGCCAACCGGTGCCTGTGACAGTTACTGCCACCGAACAGGGCTTGCGTTAGCCCATGCCCGGCGGCCGCTTGACCGTCAAATACCAACGCTCAGATCAAAGGCGTTCGAAAATCACTGCAATGCCCTGACCGCCACCGATACACATGGTGGCCAGGCCATACTTGCCGCCGGTACGCTCAAGCTCATACAACGCCTTAGTGGCGATGAAGGCCCCCGAGCAGCCAATCGGGTGACCCAGCGCAATGGCGCCGCCATTGACGTTGGTCTTGGCCGGATCGAGACCGAGCGCCTTGCTGACGGCAAGCGCCTGCGCGGCAAAGGCTTCGTTGGCTTCAATCACGTCCATCTGGTCGAGCGTCAGGCCAGCCTTCTTGAGCGCCAATTTGGTCGATGTGATCGGGCCTTCGCCCATGATGTCGTTGGGCACGCCGGTCACCGCATAAGAGACGATGCGGGCCATCGGCTTTTGGCCGGCCTTGGCGGCCGCATCGGCACTGGCCAGCACAAAGAAAGCGGCGCCATCGTTGATGCCAGAGGCATTGCCGGCCGTCACCGAGCCGTCTTTCTTGAACGCAGGTTTCATCTTGGCCAGGGTTTCCATGGTGGTATTGGCCTTCACGTGCTCGTCGGTGTCAAACACCACGTCGCCCTTGCGGGTTTGCTGGACGACTGGCACGATTTGTGATTTAAAGCGGCCATCGGCAATGGCAGCCGCAGCGCGGCGATGTGATTCGCAGGCCAGTGCATCTTGCTCCTGACGCGAAATATTCCACTTGGTGGCCAGATTCTCTGCCGTCATGCCCATGTGACCGGCACCAAACGGGTCAGTCAGAATGGCGACCATCAAGTCGATCGATTTGGTGTCGCCCATGCGGGCACCGTTACGCATGGCCGGCAGCGTGTAGGCACCGCGTGACATGACTTCAACACCACCACCGATGCTGTAGTCAAAATCACCCAGCATGATGTTTTGTGCGGCGGTCACAATGCCCTGCAAACCGGATGAGCAAAGACGGCTGACCTGCATGGCAATCGAGTCCATCGGCATGCCAGCCTGAATCGAGGCAACCCGCGACACGTAGGCATAACGACCATCGGTGGGAATGCAGGTACCAACCACAGCATTGCCGATCAGCGCCGCATCAACGCTTGAGCGTGCGATGGCTTCTTTCATGACCACTGTGGCCAGATCGGCCGGTTCCATGTTGGCAAGTGAGCCACCAAAGGTACCGATGGCAGAACGAACTGCGCTCAAGACTACAACTTCTTTACTCATGGGAAATCTCCTTAAAATTGAATTTACTGTCTGACTGATTCGCGAAATGCCAGAAAAATGGCGGTTGCAACCATAACACTATTTACTTCAGAAAAAATCCGTCGGGGAATAACGTTGCAGTTTTGGTCAGCCGAATATCATAAAGGATTAACATGCGGGGGAACTTACGGCTTGCGAATTTGCGACGTTTGTCCATCTGCCCGCCTGTGCCCAAAGGTCCATTTTTTGTGCAAATGTCAAGCGAACGCGGTCCCAGGGGCGGCACAGCCCTGTGCTGGCTTGCGCGGCCACCACCACGGATATCCTTCACCTTGAATTGAATGCGCCCGCATGTTCGGCAAAGCTCCCACCAAAAAAAAACCAGGCCCACTTGACACATTTGCTGACAAGGTGACAACGCCAGCCCTGGCTGTCACCCACATCCGCAGCGGTGACCATGTCTTTGTCGGCAGCGGCTGTGCGGCACCGCGTGCTCTGCTGCAGGCTCTGGAGTCAATGCCCGGGCTACCCGCCGATCTGGAGTTGCTGCACTTTTTCACCATCAAGGCGTTTGACCATGATGCCGACGGCCACAGCACCACCCGGCTGAAACACCGTACTTTTTTTGTCAGCAGTGACATGCGGGCAGCGGTCAAGCAAGGCATGGTGGAGTATGTGCCCATGTCGATTGCACGGGTGCCAGACATGATCCTGCTGGGACGCATCCCGGTCGAAGTGGCGCTGATCCAGGTGTCGCTGCCAGACGATTTCGGTTATGTCAGCCTGGGCGTATCGGTTGACATCATCCCGGCGGCTGTGGCGCGTGCCAGGCTGGTGATTGCCGAGGTCAACCCGAATATGCCGCGCTCCATGGGAGACTCCACCCTGCATGTGAGCCGCATTCACTATCTGGTGCCGGTCAATACGCCGGTCACTGAACTGCAACGCATGCCGAGGCAAGATCAAGACGTGCAGCGCATCGCGCGCTACATTGCCGGCATCATTGACGATGGCTCAACGCTGCAAATCGGCATGGGGCAACTCGCGCATGAAGCGCTGCAATACCTGACAGATCGCAAAGACCTGGGCATTCATTCCGATGTGGTGTCGGATGCCATCATTCCCTTGCTGGAGCACGGTAGCCTGACCGGTGCCAAAAAAACCCGACATCCGTTCAAGATCGTCACCAGCATGGCCTTGGGCTCACGCCACTTGTACCAGTTGATCGATCGCAACCCGCTGTTTTCTTTCCAGCCCATTGACAGCGTCTGCAATCTGCTGACCATCTCGAAACAACACAAAATGGTATCGATTGCACAGGCTTTTGCCATTGACCTGACCGGCCAGGTTTGCATTGACCAGTTCGACGGCGAGTTTTACAGCGGCATTGGCTGCCAGGGCGAGTTTCTGCTGGGGGCCGCACAGTCACCGGGTGGCAAGCCGATCATTTGCATGACCTCCACCACCGACGACGGTCTGGTTTCACGCATCCGCCCGGCGCTGCAAGAAGCCGAGTCGGCCACCATTGCCCGCACCGATGTGCATTACGTGATCACCGAATATGGCATTGCCTACCTGTTTGGCAAGTCCATCCGGCAGCGCGCTACCGCCTTGATCGAACTGGCCCACCCCAAGTTTCGCCCCGAACTTTTCGCCAAAGCGCAAGCCATGGGCTACCTCTCTGCCGACCAGACCCTGCACAACCTGCGCGCCTATCCGGTGGAAGAAGAGCAAACCGTGACCCTCAAGGACAACCGAAGCGTGCTGCTGCGCCCTGCCCTGTCGAGCGATGCCCAGGGCATTCGCGCGTTGTTTCACCACCTGAGCAAAGCCGATGTTTTCACGCGGTTTTTCCACAACGTGCGCGGGCTCTCTGATGCCGAGGTGGAACGTCTGTGCAACGTCAACTATGAGAACGAAGTGGCCTTTGTCGCCATCAGCGGTAGCCGCGAGGAATCCACCATCGTCGGCCAGTCCTGCTACTTCATTGACCCCACCACCAACCTGGCCGATGTGGCCTACATCGTGCACCCGGACTGGCAGGCTTGTGGCCTGGGCAGTGCCTTGCAGGCCTGCATGGTCAAACACGCCACCAAAAGGGGGCTGCGCGGCTTTGTCGCCGATGTGCTGCTTGGCAACACCAAAATGCTACAACTGGCACGCAACAGCTCGCTGCATGTTCAGGCAGAAAAAAACCAGGACGCGGTTCACATCACCATCTTGTTTTAGTTGACTGGTTCTTTGGAACCAGGCCGCTACAAGCTGGGGTAGTTCCATTTCGGTGCGGATCGTCAGCATCTGTGCTTTTACAGTTTGCTTCATGGTTTGGATGATGTTTACCGGGATTGGCATCCCGATCAAAAAATCACAGGGCCTGAACGCCACCGAATTTGGTTTGCAGACCGCCAGGCCGGTGCTGACGGGCTGGCTGATTCGGGTGCCGCTGGGCATCTGCCCGGCCCATTATTAAGGACTTTGTCATGAGCCAGTTAACCACCTACCCACTGCGCCTGCCACGTTCCATCCGAACCGGTGTCTAGCGTTTCAGCAATCAAGATGGCATCAGCATCAACCAGTTTGTCAGCATTACCTTGGCCGAAAAACTGGCCATGCTGCAAGCCGAGGTCTATTTTGCCGAGCGCAGCGCCCGCGCCGACATGAGCGCCTTTGATGCGCTGACGCAGGTGACCTATCAGGCTACGCTGCAGGGCTATGAGGTGCGTTACGTGGAGGCCGATAGTGCGTTTACGCACTATTGTCTGGCCAGTCCAGGTGAGCAGACCCAGCTACTCTGGAGCCCGATGTGTTGGTGCTGGACGATTTGTTTCTGGCCCGGCGTATTTCAGACGCAGCCGCCGAATTGCTGCAGACGCTGGTGCATCGACGCTACAATTTGGGGGGGTCACAGGTGGGGGAATTTCAAGTGGCCATCAGGGCGAGGCCCTAAACAAAGAGGGCCAGTGGCATTCGTGAAGAATGCCGGGCGGTATCAGAACTGATGGCTGTACATGAATTGCCAATTGGTTTGGGCATGGGAGATGTCGTAACCCTGAGGCGTCGTCACAGTCACCTTGGGGGCCATGGTCACAGAGGCATTGAACTCACCGGCGGGCGACAGCTTGTAACCCAGACCCAGC
>JFJP01006363.1_pt1 | contig 10423 bp, 9 predicted proteins | sample 431651 | NCBI WGS metagenome assembly JFJP01 (sample SAMN02602958, study PRJNA72255) | Microbial mat metagenome, whole genome shotgun sequencing project. | biome: fresh water; feature: sink hole; material: water; isolation source: purple microbial (photo- and chemosynthetic) mats found in... | reverse complement strand
TATGTGGCCGGTGACGATAGTTTGCCGTGTGTTGCACGATGTTCTCGATGGGCTGGGGTTGTTGCGACGGGCGCGGCGCTTCTGGTCGTTGGTTGGCTCGCGTCTTCAGTGAACAAGTGCCTGTTTGCCTATCCATCACAAGCTCGCCGCGGCCCGCGCCGCCTGGTCGTACATGCCAGAGAGCACGCGCAGCAGCCGGGCGAGTTCGCCGATGTCCTTGTTCAGCGCGTCGTCGGCTTTCAGGGCATCGATCAGGCAGGCCTCGCGGATTTCGCGGTAGCGCTGCACCCGCGCCTGTCCGTCTTCGGTGGCGCGGTAGGTCACCTCTTTGCCGTTCTTGCTGGCCGCCACCACGCCCAGGCTTTGCAGCTTTTTCAACGAATAGTTGATCAGGTGCGTGTCTTCGATGTTCATGATGAAGCAGATGTCTGCCAGCCGCTTGTCGCGTGCCCGGTGCGTCACATGGTGCAGCACCAGCACGTCCAGCGGCATCAGATCCTTCAGGCCGGCGGCACTCATGCAGTGCACCACCCAGCGGTGAAAGGCATTGCCGGCGACGATCAGGCCAAACTCGAACTCGCTCATCTCGGCGCTGCGTGGCGACACCAGGTGCGCCGATGAGACGATTGGTGTTGGCACCAGGACGCTGGCAGTCGGATCAGACATAAAACCCTCCTGATGTTGAATGGGGTCACATGGCATCAAATTTGCTCATGCAACGCGTGTTGATGCGCCCATCGGCCCCTGCCGATCTGCTGTGTTGCAAAAAGTATAGGTAATTTGACGAGTTTTTGTTGACGATTTGTTGCCAATTAGGGAATGTCCTTATGCCAAAATCATCGTGGCAAATTACAGTGTGTTTTCCATCCATCCCCATCACCGTGGAGTTTTCATGAAGCGTCGTACCCTGGCTCTCAGCACCCTGGCTTTTTCACTGTCACTGGCAAGCGTGGCCGCCTTTGCCCAAACCAAGTGGGACCTGGCCGCCGCCTACCCGGCCACCAACTTCCACTCGGTCAACATTCAGCAGTTTGCCGACGACGTTGACAAAGCCACCGCTGGCAAGCTGAAAATCACGGTGCACGCCAACGCCTCGCTGTTCAAGGCCCCTGAAATCAAGCGCGCGGTGCAGGGCGGGCAAGCCCAGGCGGGTGAAATCATTTTCGCCAACTTCCAGAACGAGTGGCAAATCTACGGTGCTGATGGCCTGCCGTTCCTGGCCGACAGTTATGACGATTCCAACAAGCTCTACAAGGCGCAAAAGCCGTTGATCGAGAAAAAACTGGCTGAGCAGGGCATGCGCCTGCTGTACGCCGTGGCCTGGCCGCCGCAAGGCATCTACACCAAAAAGCCACTGGCCTCGGCGGCTGACCTCAAGGGTGTGAAGTGGCGCGCCTACAGCCCGGCCACCAGCCGCATTGCCGAACTGGTGGGTGCGCAACCGGTCACGGTGCAGGCCGCTGAACTGTCACAAGCGCTGGCCACTGGCGTGGTCGAATCGACCATGACCTCGGGCGCTACCGGTGTGGACAGCAAGCTGTATGAAAACCTGAAGTACTACTACGACACGCAAGCCTGGCTGCCCAAAAATGCCGTGTTGGTCAACAAGGAGGCGTTTGACAAACTCGACAAGCCGACGCAAGACGCGGTGCTCAAAGCCGCTGCTGACGCTGAAGTGCGTGGCCTGGCCGCCAGCAAAAAGGTCAATGTGGATACGCTTGAAAAACTCAAGGCCAACGGTATGCAGGTGGTCACCCCGTCGCCACAGCTCAAGGCTGACCTGAAGAAAGTGGGCGACACCATGCTGAAAGAATGGCTGGAAAAAGCCGGGCCTGAAGGCAAAACCTTGCTGGATGCTTTCAACAAATCCTGATGCCATGCGGCGCGCCTTGAACGCCCTGTACGACGGCGCTGCCGTTCTGGCGGCGCTGTGTTTGGTCGGGCTGTTGGGCATGGTGGTGCTGTCGGTGGTCAGTCGGCAAATGGGCTTTAACGTTAGCGGTATTGATGCTTACGCCGGCTACCTGATGGCCGGTGCCGGTTTTCTGGCGCTGGCGCACACCTTCAAAAAGGGCGAACACATCCGGGTCACGTTGCTGCTGAACCATTTTGGAGAGCGCACGCGCCACTGGCTGGAACTGTGGAGCCTGGGGTTGGCATCGCTGCTGGGGTTGCTGCTGGCCTATTACAGCTGCAGACTGGCCTGGCAGTCGCTGCAGTTCAATGACATCTCCACCGGCAACGATGCCACCCCGCTGTGGATTCCGCAGATCAGCATGGCGCTGGGTGCGGTGGTGTTTGCCATTGCCTTTGTTGATGAACTGGTGCTGGAGCTGCTGGGCCAGCGCCGCAGCAGCATCAGCGGCGAAATGCTGCGCAACGAATAAGAGGGCTCACGATGCCACCCCGACGCATGAAACTCTGTAGGAGCGGCGCCCTCGCCGCGAATGGGTGTTGCCGCCATGAACGGGTTCGCTGCGAGGGCGCAGCTCCTACAGAACATACGGCGTTGTTGCACGTTAACCCATGAATGACCTGCTGATTACCGCGCTGCTGGTCGGTGCGCTGTTTCTGATTTTGGGCAGCGGTGTCTGGATTGGGCTCACCCTGTCAGGCGTGGCCTGGCTGGCGATCCAGATTTTTTCGGCACGGCCAGCCGGTGATGCCATGGCGGTGACCATCTGGGGCGCGGCTTCGGGCTGGACGCTGACGGCGCTGCCGCTGTTTATCTGGATGGGTGAAATTTTGTTTCGCACCCGACTCTCAAACGACATGTTCAAGGGTCTGGCCCCGTGGATGCAGGCGCTGCCCGGGCGCTTGTTGCACACCAATGTGGTGGGTTGTGCGATTTTTGCGGCGGTGTCCGGTTCCAGTGCAGCCACCTGCGCCACCATTGGCAAGATGACGCTGCCCGAACTCAAAAGCCGCGGTTACCCCGAACATATGACCATCGGCACGCTGGCTGGCGCGGGCACGCTGGGGCTGTTGATACCGCCGTCGATCATCATGATCGTCTATGGCGTGGCGGCGGATGTGTCAATTTCAGAGCTGTTCATCGCAGGGGTCATGCCCGGCATCTTGCTGGCCACGTTGTTTTCGGGCTACATCATGGTGTGGTCGCTGCGCCATCCAGAGCAAATTCCGCCGCGTGATGCGCCGATGAGCTTGGTCGCCAAGCTCAAAGCCTCGGGCAGCCTGATTCCGGTGGTGTTGCTGATTGTGGCGGTGCTGGGCTCAATTTACGCCGGTTTTGCCACCGCTACCGAAGCCGCTGCGGTGGGGGTGGTGGGCGCGCTGGTGCTGTCAACGTTGCAGGGCAGCATGAACTGGCGCACGTTTACAGGAGCGCTGATGGGGGCCACCCGGCTGTACTGCATGATTGCGCTGATCTTGTCGGGCGCGGCGTTTTTGACGCTGGCCATGGGCTACATCGGCTTGCCGCGCCATCTGGCCGAGTGGATTGGCGGCCTGGGCTTGAGCCAGTTTGGACTGGTGCTGGCGCTGATGGTGTTTTTTATCGTGCTGGGCTGTTTTCTGGACGGCATCAGTGTGGTGGTGCTGACCATGGGCGTGTTGATGCCTACCGTGCAAAAAGCCGGCATCGACCCGATCTGGTTTGGCATCTTTGTGGTGCTGGTGGTGGAGATGGCGCAAATCACGCCACCCGTCGGCTTTAACCTGTTTGTGCTGCAAGGCATGACCGGCAAGCAGCTGCCCTACATTGCGCGGGTGGCGATGCCGATGTTTTTCCTGATGGTGGCTGCGGTGTTGCTGATCTACTTTGTGCCCGGCATCGTGACCTGGCTGCCGCAGCAGATGCGGCATTGAGCACCGCGACCGAGCGACGCTTTCACGTGAAGCACCGCTGGATGGTCTGTAGGAGCTGCGCCCTCGCAGCGAACCGACGCATATCGGCATCAACCATTCGCGGCGAGGGCACCGCTCCTACAAAGTTTCATTCTTCGGGGTTGGCTTTAACGTGAAGCACCGCTGAATGGTCTGTAGGAGCTGCGCCCTCGCAGCGACCCAGCGCTGCGCCTACAAAACAGTTTTGATCGGCTTACACCTCAGCCGCTTCCACCAAAAACCGTACCTTGCGCTCCCCGCGCCAGCTCTCGGCATCCAGCCGAAAAGCCAGTTTGACGCGCGCGGGCAAGCTCTCGGTGTGGCCAAACCAGATGCCGTCCACCGGCTGGCCCTGGTGTTTGAGTTTCAGTGACAGGTGTTTTTCGCCGACCAGGCGCTGCGACACCACCTCAACTTCTTCGCTGAAGGTGGGCGCGGCAAAGCCCTGGCCCCACACCTCGTGGTGCAGCGCATCGACCAGGTCAACCCGGCGGTACTCGGGCTTGAGCGGGCCGTCGGTGTCAAGCCGGCGCGTCAGGGTCGCGGCATCAAGCCATTCCCGGGCCACTTCGCTCAAGGCGCGCTCGAAGGTTTCAAAGTGTTCTTCGGCAATGGTGCAACCGGCTGCCATGGCGTGCCCGCCAAAGCGCAGCAGCACGCCGGGGTGGCGCTTGGCCACCAGGTCGAGCGCGTCGCGCAGGTGAAATCCGGCAATTGAGCGGCCCGAACCTTTGAGTTCATGGCTGTGGCCGGTGGCACCGCTGTTGGCAAACACAAACGCCGGGCGGTGCAGTTTGTCCTTGATGCGCGAGGCCACAATGCCCACCACGCCTTCATGAAACTCGGGATCAAACACGCAGATGGCGGGCGGCGCTTGCGTGGCATCGTCAAACAACGACTCAGCAACCGCCAACGCCTGTTCGCGCATGTGGCCCTCGATCTCGCGGCGCTCGCGGTTGATGGTGTCGAGCGTTTTGGCGAGTTCCAGCGCGCGGTTGGCATCGTCGGTCAGCAGGCATTCAATGCCCAGCGTCATGTCCGATAAGCGACCAGCGGCGTTGATGCGCGGGCCCAAAGCAAAGCCGAAGTCGAACGTGGTGGCCACCTTGGTATCGCGTGACGCTGCTACGAACAATGCAGCTAGTCCCGCAGGCAGCGCCTGGGCTCGCACCCGTTTTAACCCTTGCGCCACAAGGCGCCGGTTGTTGGCATCGAGCTTGACCACATCGGCCACGGTACCCAGGGCCACCAATGGCAGCAGCGCATCGAGCTTGGGTTGGTTATGCGCATCAAAAACGCCACGCAAGCGCAGTTCAGCCCGCAAGGCCAGCAACACATAAAACATCACGCCGACACCGGCAATCGATTTGCTCTCAAAGCCGCAGCCAGGCTGGTTCGGGTTGACGATGACATCGGCTGCGGGCAGGGCAATCTGACCATCGACACTGGCGCACAGGTGGTGGTCGGTCACCAGCACCTGCAAGCCCAGTGCGCGCGCGGCGGCGACACCGTCAAAACTTGCAATGCCGTTATCGACCGTGATCAGCACATCGGCGCCGCTGGCCTTGACGCGTGCCGAGATCGGCGGGGTCAGGCCATAGCCGTCCTGCACCCGGTCCGGCACGATGTAGTCAACCTGCCTGGCCCCCAACTGGCGCAGGCCGCGTACCGCCACGGCGCAGGCAGTGGCTCCGTCGCAGTCGTAGTCGGCCACGATGCACAGTTTTTTGTCCTGCGCGATGGCATCGGCCAGCAGCCGGGCTGCCGCGTCGGTGCCTTTCATGGCGGCAGGCGGCAGCAGCCGGGCCAGCGCCGCGTCAAGCTCCTGCGGGTCTTGCACGCCGCGCGCGGCGTACAGCTGCGCCAGCAGCGGGTGAATGCCGGCTTTTTCGAGCGCCCAGAGGCTGCGGGGGGGGATGTCTCTTGCTATTAACTTCATAACTGGTGGCGCAACGGGGATGTGGGCTGGAGGCCGAAAAGGCTTGAAATGTCCTGTCGCCGAAATGATCAGGTCAAACTGTCATTCCCGCGCAGGTGGGAATCTGGTCTGCATTGGATTGCCTGTCACCCTCGCGCAGGCGCAAGCAGCGCGGGAATGACGAATGTGGAATCTTCGCTGGCGCGGTAATGAGTAATGATGCGTGTTTTTAAGAGAAATAAGGCTCTAGCCCTTATGCAGAAAGCGCTGGCAGCTACAAATATAGTTGTATTCACGGCTCCAGAACATCGGCAAACAACTGTGCTGCGCTCAGCGTCAGCGCCACGCTGGCCAGCGTCACCGGCTCGTCTTTGGCGAACGGGTGCAGCACCCACAGCCCGTCTGACCCTTTGCGATAGCAGTCGGTGTTGCGCGTCTCGGGGTCAATCAGCACATATTCCTCCAGGCTTTGCAGGCCACGGTAGTAGCTGAATTTGAGACCGCGGTCGTATGCGGCGGTGCCGGACGACAGCACCTCGATGATGAGTTTGGGCTCGGTCTTGAAGATCGGCCGGGCCGCATCGCCAGCGCTGCAGGTCACCAGTACATCGGGGTAAAAGTAGCTGTTGGCGCTGGCCACATGTACGCGCATGTCTGTGATATAGGTGCGGCATGGGCTGCCACCAAGGTGCTGGCGCAAAGCCATGGCGATGTTTAGGCTGACCGTGACATGCCGGTCTTCGGCCCCTGCCATGGCGAACACCTCACCATCCATGTACTCATGGCGGTCAAGTTGCGAAGGCTCCCACGCCAGGTACTCGGCGGCGGAAAAAGTCGGTTTGTGTGCAGGTTGACCCATGCTGTGACCTCGGGTTTGGAGTGGTGTCTGGATTATGAACGCGCTCAAGGTGCCAGCGCCCGGTCAAGGTCGGCGTTGTTGCGCTCGTCGGTGTAGGGCAGGGTGGTGCGGGCGTGGCTGGTTTGGTAACAACTGACGATGACATTGCTCAGCGGCTTGTCCTTGTGCAGCACCTCCACCGCGCAGCGGCCATAAACGCGCTCGATGGTGGCCAACAGGTTGCGGGCGTAGGGCGTTTCAAGCCGCCCATCCAGAATCAGGTTGATCAGCAACACACCTTGTGGCTGGAGCGCGCGGCGGGTGTCTTGCCAAAACTCCTGCGTGACCAGATGGCTGGGAATCGAGGTGTGGCTGCTGAACACATCCACCACCACCACGTCAAAGCGCTTGTCGGTACTGCGCACAAAGCGGCGTGCATCATCGACCACAAAGTTGCCCTGGATCTGCCCTTTCAAAAAACGCTGTTCGGCAATGTCCTTGATCTTTGGGTCGATATCAACAAAGGTGTAATGGTTGCTGGGCTCCTGGTGCGACAGGCTGAAGCCACCGGCACCCAGCACCAGGATGCTGCTGGCCTCCAACTTCAACTCCTCCAGAATGATGTGGCGCAAATGTTGGATGTAACGGGCGTAATGTGGCGGCTGGCTGTCGTCCTGCAGCGATGCCACCGAGTTATTGATAAGAAAGGCGCGCAAGTTGATGTCTTGCGCGCGGTTCAGCGGTTTCACGGCGTAGTCGGCGTAGGCGGTGTCGGCGACATCGCGCGCCGGATACAGGTTGAGGCTGGTCGTGGCCACGCTGACCGCCAGCACCGGCAGCCAGCGCTGCCAACCCGGCTGGCTGTGCAGCAGCAAGCTGCCCAGGGCCAGCAGCAGCGCACACACCAGCACTGCGGCCGACACCCCCAGCCACTGCATCACCAGCAGTGACAGGCTCACAGCACCCAAAAACGAGCCCAGCGTGGAGCCGTACAGCGCATAACCTGCGGCCTCGCCGCTGCGGCTGTGCCGCATCAGGTTGGTCAGCACCGGCACCGTTTGCCCCAGCAGCCAGGCCACCGGGCACAGCACGCCGCCCACAAACAGCAGGTAGGCCAGCCAGGTGGGCTGCACCCAAGTGAACAGACCATCGACGCTGATGCGCGCTAGCCCGAGCCCGGCAATCAGTGCTGACAGCAGAAAATTGCGCGCCACCACCTCGGTAAAGCGCGCCGCCACCCGGGCACCTGCGGCGTAGCCCAAGGCCAGCGCCAGCAAAAAAAAGCCGATGGTCGGGGCAGTCACCACAATCGCGCTGCCAACGTGCGGCACCAATCGGCGCAGCGCAATCACCTCTGCGCCCAGCGAGCAAAAGCCTTCGATGAAAACAATCAGGTACAGCAGCCGGGTGGGCATGTTGAACTACGCTAACTGGCATGGGCAAGAAGCCCACCCCGAAGTATGAAACTTGGTAGGAGCGGCACCCTCGCCGCGAACTCTGGCCTTCGCATTCGCGGCGAGGGTGCCGCTCCTACAGAACGTCCGGTGTTGTTTCATGATAATAGTTATAGCTGCTCAAGCACACCCGATATGGGCTGCGAGGCAAAAAGGCTTGAAACTTTGCGCCACAGACTGGTGCGCTGGACGGTCCAGCTCTGGCTGTGGCGCTCGCCGCACAGCGTGAGCTGCACCGGCTGGCCATGATCCAGCGCCTGCAACAGCGGCGGGATGTGGCTGGCCTCCAGCGCTTGCCAGGCTTGCGTCCAGGCTGACCAGTTTTCAGTCAGGGCAGGCTGGCGCAACTGGTCGGCCACCAGCGGCTGGGCTTTTGCAGCGGGCAACTGGTAGCCCGCAGGCAGCGCGCCGCTGCCGCTGAGCCAGAACGAGTTGACCGGTGGCAGGCCACGCGCTTCGCGGGCATCGTTGACCGGGTGGGTGTAGAGCAGCATCTGCATTTCGTTTTGCAGGCGGCGCAGTGGCGCAGCGGCTTTGGCCTCGGGCATCCAGGCGGCCAGGTTGCGGCCCACCACGCGGTCGGTTGAGGCGCTGGCAATGGCGGCAAACAGCGGCGCTTGCGCCAGCCAGCGCCCGGGCTGGTCGGCGTGCAGCGCAATGCCGTCTTCTTCAAAATACGGGCAGTTGGTCAGACTCGGCGGCGGTCAGCTCTGGCAAGGGCAGCTGGCTCATCGCCACATGGTGGGTGTTGACTTGCCAGTGGCACAGGGTGATGAAGGCCCAGGCAGCGTCTGTGTGATGGTCCGGTACACCAGCGTTTTGGGCTTGCAGTGCCGCCCAGGGAATTTGGCCGTCGCTGGCGGGCAGCTTGAGTGCGCACGCCAGTGCCCGTTCGTTCGGGGTTGACAGATTCGCCGCGTCGCCATGTTGAATTGCTTGCGGCATCAGGCGGGTCAGCAGCTTTTGCAGCTGTGGCAGCTGCAGGTTTTGCAGCGCGGTTTGGCATCCGTCCGACAAGTTGCTGGCAAACGGGATGATCAAATGCATCTTGAATACCTAAGCCGGACCAACCGGAATCGAGGAGCCTTCGTCGCGAGGGCGCGACTCCTACAGGACAGCCGGCATCGGTTTGAACTTGTAGGAGTCGCGCCCTCGCGACGAATGAATTTAGATGCTTGAATTCTTTGCATATCCTGTAGCGGCTTCACTTGCGAGTGCCTACACCATGTCCTCGAACCCTGCTAGTGGTACTGGGCGGCCAAACAGGTAGCCCTGGCAGGCGTGGCAGCCCAGTTGTGCCAAAAAGTCGCGTTGCGCCTGCAGCTCCACGCCCTCGGCGATGACCGACAACCCCATGCTCTCGGCCAGCGCGATGACCATCTTGGCAATGGCGGCATCGTTGGGGTCGGTCAGAATGTCGCGCACAAAGCTTTGGTCGATCTTGAGCTGGTCCAGCGGCAGGCGCTTGAGGTAAGACAGTGACGAGTAACCGGTGCCGAAATCATCGAGCGAAAAGCCGACACCGATTTCCTTGAGCGTGACCATTTTGGTGATGATGTCCTCGACATCGCTGATGAGCAGGCTTTCGGTGAGTTCCAGCTTGAGTCGCTCAGGCCGTGCGCCGGTGTGCTCCAGCACCGCCATGACACCATCCACAAAATCTGGGTGACGGAACTGGCGGGCACTGACGTTGACCGAGATCGTCAGGTGCGCCAGCCGCGCGTCGCGCGCCCAAAGCCTGAGTTGGTGGCACGCGGTTTCGAGTACCCAATGGCCCAGCGGCAAAATCAGTCCGGACTCTTCGGCCAGTGGGATGAATTCGGCTGGCGACACCATGCCGCGCTGCGGGTGTTGCCAGCGCAGCAGCACCTCGGCACCAAACGGCCGGCTGTCTTGGTCCACCTGCGCCTGGTAGTACAGCAGGAACTGGTCTTTGTGGACAGCGTCGCGCAAATCGCGCTCCAGTGCCGCGCGGGCGCTGGCCACTGCATGCATATCAGGGTCAAAAAAGCGCAAGGTGTTGCGCCCCACCGCCTTGGCCTGGTACATGGCCAGGTCAGCGCGCTTGAGCAATTCGTCGATCGAGGTCTGGTGTCCGGAAAACAGGGTGATACCAATGCTCGGCGTGCTGCGGTGGGAAAACCCCGCCAGGTGGTAAGGCTGATTGAGTGCGCTGAGAATCTTCTCGCCCACCATGCGCGCATGCGCTGCCGCATCGGCGGCGCTCGGGCTCATGTCTTCGAGCATGATCACAAACTCGTCGCCGCCAAGCCGGGCTGTGGTGTCACCTTCGCGCGTGCAGGCACACAGGCGGCTGGCCACCTGTTGCAGCAGCAGATCGCCAATGTGGTGGCCCCGGTTGTCGTT
>JFJP01006087.1_pt1 | contig 10423 bp, 15 predicted proteins | sample 431651 | NCBI WGS metagenome assembly JFJP01 (sample SAMN02602958, study PRJNA72255) | Microbial mat metagenome, whole genome shotgun sequencing project. | biome: fresh water; feature: sink hole; material: water; isolation source: purple microbial (photo- and chemosynthetic) mats found in... | reverse complement strand
CTGCGTCCACTGATCACACGCAACAACACCATGACGATCGCGACGACCAGCAAAATGTGGATGAAACCACCCATGGTGGTGGCGGTCACCAGACCCACCAGCCAGAGAATGAGCAGCACAACGGCAATGGTGTAAAGCATGACGATTCCTTGAGGTTTATTTCAAAAAAGAGGGATGGGGCCGTGAACGGCTCCACCACCAGGCGACCCCACCGAGGGTGATCACCGCGAGGGAGAACTTTGGATGGCGCCGCACCACGGCCATCGCGCTGCCAAGCACCTGCCATTCCAAAGCTTGCGAGCCGCTTCTGTCGGGCGCGGGCTGCAGCAGGGCCTGGACCAGCGCACCCAACCCCAGCGAGGCAGCGGTTTGGTGGCGCATGCCATCAATCAACGGGAGAACCGTACGCGCCGCCCAAAGGCCCAGGGATGGCTGGATGTGAACTGCGGCGTCCTGCGCCAGCCATTCGCTGAGCAAAGCGCGGTTTTTCACCAGCCGGCCACTTGCCGGGCTCATCACCGAAGGAGCACCCTGGTGCGCTTGAACTGAAGCGGACTTATTCACCGCACGGCCACCATTTTCAGCAGCGCCGCATCCTCGGTCAGTTGCAGCCGCACACTGGCGAACGGTTGGCGTGGTTCGCGCTCGCGAGCCATCCACAGCGCCCACAGACCAGCGGCCGCGGGCACAGCGGGTGTCAACAGATACAGCCACGGAGCTCGAATATCGACCAAGGGCCAAGAGGCCCACAACAACAGTGCCACCCCGACCAACACAGCCGCCACCAGCAAACAGGCAAAACCCACCAACTGGTAGGCCAGGCGCCGTTTCAAATATGCGCTGTGGGCGCTCAACGCCTCTGACACCAACTCCGCATAAGCCGCTGCATGCTCCGCCAGCAGCAGCGGCTGCGAAGCGGCCAGACGGAAGACTGGATGGATCATTTCGGCCAAGCCCGGGCTTCAGCGACCCGAGCCACCTTGACGACTGAAGAGCGCCACCAGCCCCATGAGAGCTGCACCCACGGCTGCGGCGATCAGCACCGATTTAAATGGCTCGTGCTGGATGTAGGTGGCGGTTGCGCTTCTCGCATGCTCCGATTTCTCGCGCAGTTGATGGGAACCTTCGCGCACCGCGTCCATGCCTCGGTGGGTCAGCGACTCGGCGTCGCGGGCCAGTTGCTTCAGCGCGGAACTGGTTTGCGCCTGCGCATCGCTCAGCCCATCGGCCATGCGATCCAGGCCCTGCAGCGCCGCGCGCTGCGTCGACCGAAGCGAAAGCTCGGCACCTTGTGCCGCGTCGTGGGCCAGATGAGAGATGTCGTTGCCGAGGGTGTTGACAGGGTTGTTCATGGGGTGTGTCTCGTTGGTTGGTGTGGGCTGGGCGTTACCGCTCATTTCTTGGGTTCAATCTGACTGCCGATGAGTCCACCGACAGCAGCGCCACCCAGGGTGCCCAGCGTGCTGCCGCCGGTCAGCACCGCGCCGCCCACAGCACCAGCGCCCGCACCCACGGCGGTGTTCTGGTCTTGCTGTGACATGCCAGCACAGGCACCCAGGCCCAGGGCCAGGGTGAGCGAAAACGCCGCGGCAATGCCGCGGGACAAGACAGGCTTGTTCGAGTTCATGGGATGCCTTTCAAACGGAAAAGAAGAAAACAGCATGACGGCCGTCGATCACTTCAGGCGCATGTCATTCTTGACAGAGCGCACACCGTCGATACCCCGGACCAAGGCAACAGCGCGCTGGATGTCGGCCGTCGAATTGACGAAACCGCTGAGCTGGACTGCGCCTTTGAAGGTTTCCACGTTGATCTCGGCAGACTTCAACGAGGCGTCGTTGAAGATCGCTGCCTTCACCTTGGCGGTGATGGCGGTGTCGTCCATGTACTGGCCGGTACTCTCCTGAGTCGCGGTGGAGGCGCACCCGACAACGCTGGTGAGCGCGGCAGCGGCGAGCAAGAGAATGGAGAAACGTTGGGTGGTGGTTTTCATGGAGAACTTTCTGAGACAGGGTTGAGAAAATCCGCGCAACCTGCGGCTACACGGCATGGCAAGTCGGGTTCGTTTTCATTGCCATTGCATTCACGGTAATGCTGGTGGAGATGAATGTCTGTACGCAGCCGCACACAGTGGGTTGTGGTGTTCTCGGAGGTACGCGGGTGAACAGATCTGCACGCCGCCGAAACAAAATGGTCCAGCGCAGGACACGGCAAACCTGGCACAGGGGCAGCCCCAGCATTCGCGCCAACCGCTGGCGATCCGGGATCGAGCGGATGCGTATCAGCGTCGGAGGAACGGCCGAACGGGCACGACCACGGTCACCGTTCGCCCTCATCACCGGCAAGGCCGTCCAGCAGATCGGCCAGTTCGTCAGCGTGCTGCTCTTCAACCGCCAGGATTTTCTTGAGCAAATCGCTGGTGGTTGGGTCTTGATCGCCGAGATAGCGAATCATGTCGCGGTAACTGTCGATGGCGATGCGCTCGGCCACCAAGTTCTCGCGGATCATGTCCGGCAGTGTCCTGCCTGGCAGGTATTCGGCATGACTGCGCTCGCTCAGGCTGTCGGGCGAGAAGTCGGGCTCACCGCCGAGCTGCACGATGCGCGCAGCCAGCAGGTCGGCATGGCCTTGCTCTTCGTTAGAGTGCACAAGGAACTCCGCGCCCACACTCTGGCCGTGGATGCCGCGCGCCATGAAGTGGTGTCGGCGGTAGCGCAGAACGCAAACGATTTCCGTGGCCAATGCTTCGTTGAGCATCTTCAACACCTTGGGGCGGTCGGCGTTGTAACCAGCGGTCACGGCACCCTTCTCAAGATGTTTGCGAGCCTGGGTGCGCAGTGTTTTCACCGCGGTGAGTTTGTGTGAGGTGGTCATGAGCGTGTGGGCAGGCTGGTGATGCTCATTGCTTGATCATGAGTTCGTTTTTCACGCTGCTGGCGCCCTCCGCGGCACGGGCAATGCGGCTGGCCTGATCGATCTGGCTCTGGTTGTTGACAAAGCCAGTCAGTTGAACCTCGCCTTTGAAGGTGACCACGCTGATGTCGAAACTCCTGATGTCGGCATCCGCCAGCAGGGCGGTTTTGACGCGACCTGTCACGGCCGCATCGTCCATCTTGGTCCCGACCGTGCTGGGGCTGTCCTTCAGGGTGACGCCGTTCTCGACGCTGACCACACCCGAGACGCCTTTGGTCAGGGCCATGGCCTGATCAATCTGGGTCTGGTTGTCCACGAAGCCACTGAGCTGCACGACGCCTTTGCGGGTCTCGACCTGCAGGTCAAAACTTTTGATCAGGCTGTCGCCCAGCAGTGCCGACTTGACGGCGGACGTGATCACGGCGTCATCCACCTGGGTTCCCATGGTGATGGGCGCCGTGGCCGGGGGCGCAGCCTCCGGCTCAGCCGTTTTGCTGCAGGCACCGATTGCCGCGAGGGCCGAGAAGCTGGTGGCCAGGAAGGCGATGCGAATGGGGTGGCGATAGGTCATGAAGTTCTCCAGTAAAAAAGGGACTCAGCGGGCGAGGTAGCCCCCGTCGATGGGGCAAAAAGAGCCGGTCACGAAAGAGGCCCGGCTGGAGGCCAGCCAGACCACCAGCTCGGCCACCTCCTCGGGCCGACCGAGCCGGCCCATCGGGTGGGCCGCGATCAAGCCGGCTTTGAGGCCGGCGTCTTCCTCCAGCGCGCTGATCATGGGCGTGTGAATGAAGCCCGGACCAACCGCATTGATGCGAATGCCCTGGGCGCTGTAGGCGATGGCAGCGGCCTTTGTGAGGCCGACCACGCCGTGTTTGGCTGCGGTGTAAGCAGGGGCAGTGGCCATGCCCACCGCGCCCAGGATGGACGCGGTGTTGACGATGGCGCCACCCCCATGCAGCAGCATGGCGGGGATCTGTGCCTTCATGCCGAAGAACACACCCGAGAGATTGATGTTGATCACCTGCGCCCAGGCATCGAGCGGGTAATCAGCGAGCAGTGCGCTGGCGCCACCGATGCCGGCGTTGTTGCAAGCAACGTCAAGTTGACCGAAGTGGGCAACAGCACCTCTGCGCCCAAGGCGCGTATCTGCTTCAGGGTCTCCTGCCCCGCGTGGGCATCGACATCGGACAAGACGAGACGCGCACCTTCGCGCGCGGCGACGAGCGCAATGGCTCGCCCGATGCCCGAGGCAGCACCGGTGACCAACACCACTTTGTTTTTCAGCATAAGGATCCGTTGAGGGGGTTGCGGCAAAGCACTGCCCAGGTTGCGGGGCTCCTCAAACGCGTCAAACAGCATCCGAGGTCGAGATGGACTTTCGATGGTTGCGCGGGCGCCGTCTGTGCGTTGTCAGACAAAGGCTCTGCAGGCTTGGGGCGCATCCGGGCAGTCCTCCCCTGAATCCGGAAACAGGCAAGTGGCCGGCCTGGTGCGCCAGCGCACAGACGTGGGCTGGCAGCAGCGTTAACTTCGTTGTTGGGTGGCCAGTTGGCCGCCCAGTCTTTTCAACCATCCATCAGGAGTTTTTATGAACAAAGATCAAGTCAAGGGCACTGTCAAAGAACTGGCAGGCAAGGTGCAGTCGCAAGCTGGCAAGGTTGTGGGCAACAAGGAACAACAGGCCAAGGGTCACCTTCGGGAAGCGCAAGGCAAGGCCCAGCAGGTGGTCGGTGACGCGAAGAAGCTCGCCACGGATGCCATCGAGAAGCTCTGATTGCCGATGCAGGTGAGAAGTTGATTTGCCGAATACCCGATGCGTGCACCTTTGGTGCGCATCTCTCGAGACCACATCGGCTGGCCTCTGACGGAGGCGCGCCGATCTGGCACAGAGCGGTATCACAGGCGCTGGGCGCATACGCCGCGGGTTGCGCCCGACCCAGTTCCGACCCCTTTTTGGAATGCTGTCATGACACCAAGTCGCCAAACACCTGCCCTGCACGTCAATGACCCAAGCCCCTGGTTTCGAGACACACCGGCGCAGAAGATGTTCGCCTGCAACAACGTGCCGTCGTCTCTCCAATGGCTGTACACCTCTGCCGCGTTTGCCGACTCGGGGGGCATGATCAGTGGAGACACGCTGGCGCAGCGACTCGCCGACGCGGCGTCCCAGGCAGGCGATGTCTCCAGTTCGCAGACGATCTCACTGGTGGCGCGCTGGATCGTCTCGAAGGCCGTGGTGACAGTCATGGGCCCTCGGGGTTGCATGCTGCCGATGTTTCAGTTCGATCTGGCGTCATCCACACCCAAGTCCAGCATGGCACCGGTGCTGGCGGAGCTTCACGGCGTCTTCAACGACGTCGAGTTGGCACTGTGGTTTGTATCGGCCAACCACTGGCTCAATGGCGAGCATCCCGCTGTGGTGATGCACAGGAACTTGCCCGGTGTGTTGCAGGCCGCGCGCGCCGACCGCCTCATGGCCAGGGGACACTGAGCACGCAGGGCGCAGCACGGGGCCGACTACCGGCGAGAACGGTATGCAACGTCTGCCCACTCGATAAGCAAGACGTACGCAACCGGTCCATACGGACTGGGCCGCATGCGGCTGACCCGCACCGTTCACCCGCGCCCGCGGGTGGCCCGCGACCTCAGGTGAGCTCGCGCAGCGGATGCAGGTCGGTGCTCCAGGGGCTCACGAAAAACGCGGCCACCTGGTCTGGCGTGACCTGCTCGATGGCTGCCGGCTGCCAGCGCGGGGCGTGGTCTTTGTCGATCGCCAGGGCCCGAATGCCCTCCACGGTTTCGCTCGCGGCACCGGGACGCAGGTGGAAACAACGCTGCACCAGATCGCGCTCCATGCGCAGGTCGTCGGCGAGGCCAAGGCCGCGCGCGCGGCGAATCTGCTCCAGCGCCACGTGCAACATCAGAGGCGAGCGCTGGCGCAAAGCGGTCGCTGTGCTGGCCGACCAGTCATCACCCGCCGCTTCCAGCGCCGCCACCATGGCTTGCACACTGCCCAAGGCGAACACCGCATCGATGCGCTGGCGTTCGGCTGCACCGAAGGCGTCGGCGCGGGGCGGGTGCTTTTGCGCATGACTTTCGCACCAACGCTGCACTGCTTCGCCGCTCTCGAACGGCGTCTGCCCCAGGCTCTCCCACAAACCCGGCAAGCGCGCGCTTTCAATGTAGGCATCGGCCAGCCCGATCGCAAGCGCCTCGGCGCCGGTGAGCACGCGCCCGGTGAGCGCCAGATAATCGCCGAGGTGACCCGGCAAGCGGCTCAGAAAATAGCCGCCACCGACATCGGGAAACAGGCCGATAGCGGTCTCGGGCATGGCCACCTTGCTGCGCTCGGTCACCACGCGCAGGCTGGCGCCCTGGCTGATGCCCATGCCGCCGCCCATGACGATGCCGTCCATGAACGCGATGCAGGGCTTGGCGTAGGTGTGGATGAGGTGGTCGAGGCGGTATTCCTCGGTGAAGAAGGCATCCAGCGCCGGGTCATCAGCCAGCGCTGCCTGGTGGAAAAAGCGGATGTCGCCACCGGCACAGAAGGCGCCGAACGGGCCGTCTTTGCCCATGCCGCGCAGGGCCACAGCCAGCACCACCGGGTTGTCTCGCCAGGCGAGCAGGGTCTCGCTGAGGCGGCGAATCATGGCCAGAGACAAGGCATTGAGCGCCTGGGGCCGGTTAAGCGTGAGGCAGCCCACACGCCCTCGGATCTCGGCGGTCACAAACGGCTCGACGGCGGGAACGTGGTTTGTCATGAAGACTCCTTGGAGAACGGTGGTTCAGGGACGGCAGCAGCCGCTTCAAACACCTGAATACGGGGCGCGCTGGCGCGGGATCGCCAGCCCAGCAGTTCGTTGATGACAAGCGCGCCGAGCACCACGCTGCCGCCTGCCAGCACCTCGGACCCCAGGGCTTCATTGGCCCACAGCCAAGGCCACAAAATGCCAAAAACCACCTCCAGCAAGGCCAGCAGGGAGACCTCGGGGGCTTTCAGCACCCGCGCAGCCGTGACGGCCATCACGCAGGGAATGGCCAGCTGGAACAAGCCCAGCACGGCCAGCCAGGCGATGTCGCTCCCGGTAGCAACAAACGGCGTGGCCAGCGGCAGCGTGGCAACTGCAGAAATCACCGCGCCCAGCAAGACCGAGGGCACCAGGTCGATCTGCTGGCCGTGGCTCTGGCTGCGTTGCACCACCGTCCAGTTGACGGCGGCAGCAGCAGGCACGCAGAGGGCGATCAGCGAGCCCAGCAACAAATCGCGCGCCTGGGTACTGTCGTTACCGATCAGGGCCAGCATCTGCCCGCCGTACATGTAGGCCATGCCAGCGCCGGCCACCACGATGGTTACCCACACCCGCCAGGCCATCGGCTGGCGGGTGACCACCCGCGACAGCACCGCGGTCAGCAAGGGCCCGATGGCCATGATGATCAACACGTTGGCCACGCTGGTGAAGCTCAAAGCCACCATGAAGGCGGTGAACATCACGCTCCAGCACAGGCCCGATACCCAGAACGCGGGCGATTCGGGCAGCAAGCCCCAGTGCCGGTGCACAAAGCCGGCCACCGGCGAGCGCTGCGCCAATGGCTCCGGGTGGCTCATCGCCCGCTCGGCCCGCCGGCTGGCTGCCCGCCACAGGGGCAGGATCAGCAGCAGCGACGCCACGTTGAACGCGCTGCGCCAGAAAGTGACCTCAAAGCGCTCGGCCGCCTCGAGCTGACGGGACACCACACCCGCGATCGACCACAGAAACGCGGCCACGACCATCATCGCCACCGCCTGTGTGTGGCTCAACGGTTGGCGTTGGTTCATGGATGATCTGATCGCCAGGCAACAGCAAGAGCGCGAGGCCGCGGTTGGACGCCTTCGTGGCGCTTCAGTCGCGCGAGGCGCGCTTGCGCTCGTGCTCTTTCAGATAGCGCTTGCGCAGGCGCACGCTTTTGGGGGTGATTTCGACCAGCTCGTCGTCTTCAATGAATTCGACGCCGTATTCCAGCGTGAGGTCGATCGGCGGCGTGATTTTGACGGCATCTTCCTTGCCGCTAACGCGGAAGTTGGTCAGCTGCTTGGTGCGGGTGGCGTTGACCACCAGATCGTTGTCGCGGCTGTGAATGCCGACGATCATGCCTTCGTAAACCGGGTCGTTGGCGCGCACGAACATGCGGCCGCGGTCGTCGAGTTTGCCCAGGGCGTAGGTGAAGATCTCGCCGTCGTCCATCGAAATCAGCACGCCATTCTTGCGGCTGCCGATCTCGCCCTTGTGCGGTTCGTAGCTGTCGAAGATGTTGCTGATCAGGCCCGAGCCGCGGGTCAGGTTGAGGAATTCGTTGGTGAAACCAATCAGGCCCCGGGCTGGAATGCGGTACTCCAGGCGCACCCGGCCGCGACCATCGGGCTCCATGTTCACCAGCTCGCCCTTGCGCTCGCCCAGCGCCTGCATCACACCGCCTTGGTGGGTTTCTTCGATGTCGGCGGTCACCAGCTCGATCGGCTCGTGTTTCTCGCCATCGACCGTCTTGAACACCACGCGCGGCTTGGACACCGCCAGCTCATAGCCTTCGCGGCGCATGTTTTCCAGCAGGATGGTCAGGTGCAGTTCACCACGGCCCATCACTTCAAACACGCCCTCTTCGTCGGTCTCGTTCACCCGCAGCGCCACGTTGTGCTGCAACTCTTTCTGCAGCCGGTCCCAGATCTGGCGGCTGGTGACGAACTTGCCCTCACGCCCGGCCAGCGGGCTGGTGTTGACGCAGAAGTTCATGGTCAGCGTGGGCTCGTCCACCTTGAGCATGGGCAGTGGCATGGGGTTCTGCGCATCGGTCACGGTCACACCGATACCGATGTCGGCAATGCCGTTGATCAGCACGATGTCGCCAGGGCCCGCCTCGCTCACCTGAACCCGCTCCAGGCCCTGGAAGGTCAGCACCTGGTTGATACGGCCCTTGATGGCCTTGCCGTCAGGCCCTTCCATGACCATCACATCCATCTGCGGCCGGATGGTGCCGGCACTGATGCGGCCGACGCCGATGCGGCCGACGAAGCTGGAGAAGTCCAGCGCGGAAATCTGCAGCTGCAACGGGGCGGCCGGATCACCGGTCTGCGCCGGCACGTGGCTGAGGATGGTGTCGAACAGCGCCGACATGTCGGGGCCCCACTGCTCACCGGGGGCGCCCTCGGTCATCGAGGTCCAGCCGTTGATACCGGACGCGTAGACGATGGGGAAGTCCAACTGCTCGTCGGTGGCGCCGAGTTTGTCGAACAGGTCGAAAGCGGCGTTGACCACGAAATCGGGCCGAGCGCCAGGCTTGTCCACCTTGTTCACCACCAGAATCGGGCGCAGGCCCAGCGCCAGCGCTTTCTTGGTCACAAAACGGGTCTGCGGCATCGGGCCTTCCTGGGCATCGATCAGCAGCACCACGCTGTCCACCATGGACAGGGCGCGCTCCACCTCGCCACCGAAATCGGCGTGGCCGGGGGTGTCGACGATGTTGATGTGGGTGCCCTTCCAGGTCACGGCGCAGTTCTTGGCCAGAATCGTGATGCCGCGCTCCTTTTCGATCGCGTTGTTGTCCATCACGGTGTCCACGATCTTCTCGTGCTCGGCAAAGGTGCCCGACTGCCGCAGCAGTTGGTCGACCATGGTGGTCTTGCCGTGGTCCACGTGGGCAATGATGGCGATGTTGCGGATTTGTTTGCTCATGGTGTGAGTTCCGATTCGGTTTCCAGGATTTGCTGTATTTCGATGGGGCTCAGCAGACGCCCCGGGATGAGTTCACCGCCGGCGGTGTGGGCACTGCCGAGCAGGGTGGTCGTGGTGGTAGGCACCGCGCCAGGCATGGGGCCAAACACCGCCACCTGGGCCTGGTTGGGCCAGGCGCCGCGGCGGCGCACGCCGCTCAGGAAGCGTGCGGCATTGTCTTCGTCAAGTGTGACCGGGGTGTGATCTGGCAGCAGCGAGGGCACCGGCAACACATGGCTGAGGCGCTCGGCCTCGCCCATGGCTTCCAGCGCGGCCAGTGTCAGACACTGGTCGACGGTGAAGGCGCCGGTGGCGACCCGCCGCAGCAGCGTGAGATGCCCACCGCAGCCCAGCGCATTCCCGATGTCTTCACCGAGGGTGCGGATGTAGGTGCCTTTGCTGCAGCGCACGCGCAGGCGCAGGCTGGGCGCGTCGCCGTCGAGCTCGTGACCCGGCGCGCTTCGCGCTCCACCGTGTGGCCGGCGCGGGCGTATTCGTAGAGCGGCTTGCCGTCTTTTTTGAGCGCGCTGTGCATGGGCGGCGTCTGTGCGATCTCGCCCATGAAGCGGTCCAGCACCTCCACCACCTGGCCGGCGGTGCAGGTCACAGCGCGGGTCTGCAGCACGTCACCCTCGGCGTCTGCGGTGCTGGTTGTCAGGCCCAGGCGGATCAAGGTCTCGTAGGTCTTGTTGGCGTCAAGGTGCAATTGGCTGAACTTGGTGGCAGCACCAAAGCACAGCGGCAGCACACCGCTGGCCAGCGGG
>JFJP01046553.1_pt1 | contig 10425 bp, 9 predicted proteins | sample 431651 | NCBI WGS metagenome assembly JFJP01 (sample SAMN02602958, study PRJNA72255) | Microbial mat metagenome, whole genome shotgun sequencing project. | biome: fresh water; feature: sink hole; material: water; isolation source: purple microbial (photo- and chemosynthetic) mats found in... | reverse complement strand
CAAGCTCTTCGCCGTTGACCTTCGGTCAACTGGACCCTCGAGCCCCAAAGGGGCCCGAGCCTCTCGGCAAGCTCTTCGCCGTTGACCTTCGGTCAACTGGACCCTCGAGCCCCAAAGGGGCCCGAGCCTCTCGGCAAGCTCGAGCGTCTGCCTTTGGTCGACCGACGTTGAAGAAAGGTACTAAGTTTGCGAGTCGCTAAGGCCAAGAGAGCAAAGGAAGACTTCTTTGTGGTTTGTGTTACAGCGTCAAAGTATCGCTGTGCTCGTCGATGTGCCAAACCCCTATAGGGCAAAGTTGGTTTTCCAGACATTCATATAGTAAGTAAGTAATCAGGTCATTCCGTGCTATCCTATAAACAACGGACGACCAGACACCGCCGAAGAAAAAGCCTTGCCGATGATACATACCTAACCAATAGACAGCCCGCGTTGTTGGCAGGCGCATCTTCTTCCTGCGGAGCTCTGTCGTGTGGTCGGTCTAGACGCTTCAACAGGGACTCGCACCGACCGTAGCGGGCTATATCGCTAGACAGAGTACTCAAGTGATTCCCCCGGAAACCTCTGGTGGTGTCCCTGTTACTTGCTTTAGCGAAACAGCGTTATAGGAGGAGGGAGTGACCCGTTCGAAGCCCCAGGCCCAACGACGACCGCCATAGGACAGATAGTGTGTGGTCATTCCTCCGGCCCGACCACCGTCCACAACGTGACGTCCGTCGTACCGGAGGGTCTGTAGCCCTAGAGCCACCATCCTCGGGTGAGCGGTGCTTGTAGGCCTCAGGCTTATAGGTATAGACCGAACCTAGGCTCGTCGCGGGCTAGGTGTGGTGCGGCGTATGACCATAAAGGCGGGTGGAATGACGCGTACTTTGAGTGCGTAACCAAAGCTTCGGAGACACGTTCTTCCTCAAACGTGTTGTCTGCTAGTACTATGTGGTCCGAGCAACAAAGGACGAACAAACATGGTGTTTCGGGTCACCAAAAAGGTTGGTTCTGGTTTCGATAGAGGTCGGGCGGCCCTTGTGGCGAAGCGTTCTTGCCCATCGAGCAAAGCTTAGACGACTCCCGACTAGGTTGCTTAGCGGACCCTATGGTGAGCGAAGCCCAAAGAGAGCAGCGTAGTGAGCCAGACCCTTGTGAAGCGGTGAGGCTAGACGCTTGTTCGGACAACGCAACGTGGCAAGTAGCTTCACTCCGTGAGACAGTCGCCTAGTGAGGCCCGACTCATCTTTAGACAAAAAGTGATGGATCTGTATCCGCAACCGTGTTCAACAACGGATGTGCGCTTCGTCCCGTAGCGAGCACAGGGCGTCTGTGCTTTGAACTAACGAGAGGTACCGCCAAGCAAGCGTGTTCCGCCTGTGCTTTCGCTAACCCAACACCACTTGCGCTTCCTTTAGCGTCCGTGGTTGTCTAGCAATATAGGTGCAAATACATTAGTAGGCACTGTGGCCTATACTAAACAAGCACAAAAAGCAACAGAGTTGTGCGTAAGCTTGGACACGCCTGCGCGAGCGCGGGTCCCGTACCCGTACATTGACGTTTCACTTATCAAAAACGGCCAGTCCAAACGGTCTAGGCCAATGCAGACTATGTTTGTTGGGCACAGCGCAGCTACGCGTTTGCTACGGTACCGGTCTACGAAGCGAAAAAGCACAGCTAACTACACTGTAAGCGGACTTGTCTCTTGTTCCGCAGCAAAACAGTTGACTTTAGAGCGTAAGTTCATGGCCGGTCGCCAACACGTAGCGTGCTATAACGGTGCTTGTACGGTACTAGCTGCGGTGGTATGCCTCCACCCCGACACTGTTGAACAGTGCTTTAGTCTAGTATATAGGTTCTGACATGGACCTTAGGGCAAAACGTAACGGTTATAGAAGGCACTCATCACCCGGATCCTGGGGGGCGAAGCAGCAACGCACGCGGACGTAGTGCTAGCCTTCAGAGTTCGTGCTTCAACCCCTAGGTGCGTGTTTGTGGCTTCGCGACTTATACGGGTCGGAGCTTAGAGCGTTCTAACGAACGTTGTAATCCACTACGTACTGGTCCGTCTCTAGGGTCATACCTCCACCGCGCGTTCGGAGTCGACGAACGCGCAGGCGGTGGTTGGTTCTTTCGCAACCACTGGTACCTCCCGTTTTAATCACTGAAAAAAGTCCGAAGGCTCTTCGGGTGCGGCCTGATAGAAACCACCACTCCAGCGGCTGGTGGTGAGCGAGCAAGGGCGCGAGCGACAGACACTTATACTGTTCTAAAGCTCGCTGCTCTAGTCCGGGACCTTGGAAGGGCATCATGGTCCAGCCCCGAGTCTATGATCGAGATTATGGCTTTGTCCTCTAGCTGGGGCTGAGCAAGGCTATAGCCTAGGGTCGGCCAAGGAACCACACTTGGATGGGGCTCTATAGGATATCAACATCCATGAGAGCTATGTTCTTTTCAGCTGGGATTTGAGGTAGCTCAGGACAGGAACGTAGCCTAGGAATCTTAATGGTACGGAGTACACCTATACGTAGCTTTGGCCCGGACCAGGTAGCACTTAGTATAGGTTACGGTGGGGCCAGTCGCGTCGCAAGCGACCCGTCGGGCTTGGCCTGTGGTTGACGACTCGACCAGGGTTCTGGTTTGCTGATAAGCGAGTATACAGCGCACCAGCTGTAGCCCGGTCTTCATTAACCATAGTCCGGAGTTCTGGACCACAGTAAACCCACGGTGTCGCTGCGCGACGACACTCCTTCGGTTCGAAGAACACTCAGTATAGCACCCGGCGTGACGGGTTTAGTGGCGAGTTATGTACTTTCTTGTACAGCGCTGTTGCCCTTATCAGAAAGGTTCACCGCACCAAACTTAGCGTATATTATCCTAACTAAGTGCTGACGTATCCAGCGACCAGATCGATGCTCCGGTGGTTCGCTCTAGCACCACATGGCCGCCGTCGTCTGGTTTGGCGTTAGCCCGACAGTGAGCACTAAGTACATAGCGATAGGGTACTCTTGTTGCTCGCTATGTACCTGTGAGCTTAGCGAAAAAAGGTCGTGAGGGTGCGAAGCACAAAAGCAAGAGTCAAGCGCTTTATTCACTAAAAGGGTCGGTGCGTTTGCCATCCACCAAATAGGAACCAGAACGAACGGGCCTTTGCTCGTCGTCGGCCGTATACTTAACCCATCGTTAGGGCGGACGACAGACTGGTACTTTTGATAAAGCACGCTTGCTTGCTTTCAAAGGCAGGGACTCTCTAGTGCTTTGTTTCCCGGAGTTCTTGGGATAGGAGGAATGACCACCATTAGTTCGTCCGTTGCGCTTCATGTCTAAGTTCCAAGCAGACGATACGGACCGTCAGACCGTCCCTGATTACTGTCCAGCCCTTACGCGGCGGTCCAAGGCGGGTTGCTTGTTTAGCCCAAGCCAAAACAGTGCTCCAGTCCAACTTTGATCGGATCTTCGGGTCTAAGGCCAACCCTTTGTAGAGCTCGCTTTATAGATGTCCGGGCTCCGTTGGACGACCAAGGGCGCTAACGTAACTACAGAGGTCTATAGGTCGACGTAGACGCAGACTATCAAAGACAACGCCACTTTTTTGGCTAAGCACAACGCTGGTTTGCTAGGCTCGTTAAAGGCGTTGTTTTCCGGTTCGTCCGTGGTTCGGCCCAGGAATGACGTGTCATTCCGCCGGCCCAACGTCTAGCACATTAGGATGGGACTCGTTCCGTTCTGGACTAGGTCGGCCCTCACCAAAGCGCTTCATTCGGGGCTTCTCTGGAGCCACCGAGCTTGGTTTCGTGCTAGTTACGTCTCAGACTCCAAGTCCGACCAAACCAAAAGTCTGTAGGACCGGGCACTGGTGGGCTAAGTCGAACAAATCACCTTGTAGTCCTATTTGTTTGAATGGCGGATAAAGGGTCTAATTGTCAAAAGGTCTGGTCTAACACAAAATCAACAAGCAGCAAGTGCCACTCCAGAGCAGCCAAGCTGTCGGCTGTATACGCTTATAGTGCTTGCTTACTTGCTTCCAAAAAAGTAGGCTTGGTCCGGACTGTCCTGAGTGCTTACCTAGGTTTTTGCGGTCCAGCCTATAGTCCAACAAGGCTAAGCTTTTGCGGTCCTAGTGCGAACTGTATCGCTTTGCTCCGACCCACCTCGGACCACTCACGGTGCTTAACGCTTTGGCGAGCGCCGCGTGTCCGAGCGCACACCACTAATCACCCAACTAGGGGGACGGAATGACCTCGTTACCAAAAAAGTACCGCTAGCTCACCATGGTGGCCCTGGGCCTCGCAACGCTCGCATAGCGCTAGGGGCAAATGCTACGGCGCAACATAGAGTATACTTCAGATTCAAAGATCCTTTTGAGGTAGATACAAGGAGCCTCGCAACGCTCGCATAGCAAGCGCGGCAAAAGCACGCGGGCCTTATAACCCAGGCAAACCTTTTAGATAGTGCTACTAGACCTAGGATGACCAAAGTTAGCCTCATGGTGTTCATTTAATACATACAACAAAAAGGAGTAAAAAGTGAATTGGTGTCGAGCTTCAAAACATAAAGTAGAATTCCAGGCTCGCTGCTTGTCTAGGCTCTTGTCTTACAACACGTTTTTTCTTTCTTTTGTACGAGACACCCAACAGCTCATTTAGTTTCTGTCTAGTAATTAAAACGTGATGCTTTCCTAACACAAATTCCTCTTCTGTCCTGTTGTCGTAAGGTTCTTGGTCTACTTTGTACATATATAGCGTTTCATGTTATAATGGCAGCCTCTGCCCCTAGGGCACGCTTTATCTAGCGAGTAGCGGGAATCTATAGGGCTGCTTAACAAGCACAGGTGTCGTGGCCAAGGCACTGCTCTACAAAGTGGGCACGTCGTGCCTGCAAACGCCGGTCGGCTGAGCATAGCAGTGCCTCCTAGCCGATACGGCTCAGCGTAAGCTGAGCCAGCCTGGTTACTGAGCGTACGCAAAGGGGGGCGTCTAGGGAGGGCGTACGTATATCCCCGCAGCCCGGGCAACGCAACCGCAAGGCCCGCAGGGTTTAAACGCTGACCAAAGCACAGGCGGCTCCACAGCCGCGTCGCGAGCTCGTTGGCTCGCAACCGCTTCGGCAGCTCACCCTGTCGGCTCAGCAACCGCTCGCCTGTGTCGTAGGCTCAGCGTCCGCTTTGCCTGTCCCGCTCCGCAACCACAGGCCTATGCCCTGGCTCCGCAGCAGCTGCGCCTGCTTAACCCTTAGGCATAGCCTCGCCAGCTCGGCAACCGCCTCTAACAACGTGGCCTGCGTCGGGCAACCCGTCGATACAGGCCAGTCCACGAAGCCCAGGCGTTGGCCGTCCTCCTCGCGTACGTCGTCGTCCGGACAAACCGTTCACTTCGTGTGATGGGTCGACCCTTTTGGTACTTCTTTTTGATCGACCACGTTGACCAACACGGACTAGCTGTCTGGTTCGAACGAAGCCAACGCCTTAGGACGCTCCATAATGAACCCTAAGGCTCAAACCACAAACCACCGCTAAGCAAAGATCGCTGAGGCTGAGCAACAACGCAACTTCCCAACGCTAGGTTAGATACCAGAGATAAAGCAATAGGTACAAGCAAAGGTCAACCGAAGGAAACCCCCGAACCGGAGGACGACCAACGGAAGCACTAGGGGATCGTTCCCCTTAGGTGACCTTAAGCGGATCGGTCACCATCCGTTGCCCTCCAAAGGAACCCTAACGACGGCTCTAACCGCTCGCCTGCTCCGGTGTTTCCCACCCTCTATACCTAGAGGAATGCAGTCGCCTGCTAGGGCTAGGAATGATCGATCGACCAAAAGGAACCCTAACGACGGCTCTAACCGCTCGCCTGCTCCGGTGTTTCCCACCCTCTATACCTAGAGACTTTGAGATATTACATAGCACCCAGTCGGCTCGCTAACGCGTCGCCTGCTCTCCTTGCTACGCCGCCCTCGCGGCCACTACCCGTGTTTACCAACCTCTATACCTAGAGGCCAGAACGGTGCTTTCCCTTTTCCATATTTACACGCCCATACCCACGGTGGTTACCCAACCTCTATACCTAGAGGACAGAAGGACCACCCGATTCCTTCTCCTTGCTTTGCCTTTTAGATATGGACACGCGGATACCCTGGTGGTTACCCAACCTCTATACCTAGAGCACTCCACGTCGCCTGCTAGGGCTAGCCATGATCGATCGACACGCCAAGATCAACACAACGGGAACTCCACAACCGGAGCACGACCTTTGCAAGGACGACGCGATTCCTTACCGTCGATTTGCCTTTGAGATATGGACACGCTAAGGTTTTGCCCGACCCTCAAACAACGTACGTTCTTTCTGTTAGAGCTTCTTTAAGATACGTCCGTCCGGTTAGTCCCCACCCTCCAAGAACTAACGCTCAAAAAACAGTTATTGCTTCATTAACCACTATGCCCACCCAGTCGCCTCGCTCCCGCATCGCCTGCGCACCCTGTTCGCTCGCTAACCCCTTGCCTGCTCCTTGGCTCGCTAACGCTTCGCCTGTCCCGCCTCCGCTACGCGTACGCTACGCTCCCTGCCCGTCTTGACCAACCTCTATACCTAGAGGACAGCACGTTGCCTGCGGCGCGCTTGCCTTCTTCGGTCGACACGCCAAGCTCAAAACAACGGCAACCACCCCTAGGAGCACGAACATCCCAACGACGACGCAAAGCCTTACCCTTCGGTTACCCCGTAGCCCTCCATTGCCGGAGTTTCCCCACCTCCGCTGTACGCGTAGCCCTCCACGAGACCCCACCTCGTCGCTTTGCCTTTGACATATTTACACCCAGATACCCTGGTGAACCCTTGACGGCCAGCCCACCAGACCCTACCTATATCCTTCTTCTTGGAGATATGGACACGCTTGTCTTCAACCACTATAACGCTTACTTACCTTATACTGCTTGAGCTTCAAACCTCGCGACCGACCCAGCCCTTGACTTCGTCCCGCTCCTACGCGTACGTACCCGAGCTTACCTTTGAACGTTGGTCATCAAACCTCGCTAACGCGAGATACACTTCTTGAGCGTAGACACTACCTGTTTACAAGGTACGTGCTTACTCCACGAACCCTAACACCCCGCTACGCAGGACTACCTACGCTACGACCAGAACCTTCCTTACTGCCAGGTCAACCCACTACGCCCAGGACCACAGAACCTACCTTACTTACCCCGTCAGCTAAACACACGTCAAGCCAAGCTACCTATACGTCGTTTGAGATATGAGAGAACACCCCGGCACACTAGGGGTTAGCAAGACGATTTCCACTCCACTCCCCTCTCAGATGTACCACTACAAAACGAACTCTTACGAGAGAACCTTACACTCCTTTGGTGGTCTAACTCCCGAACGCGAGATCACCTAGACTCTTTACTTTAGAGTGAACACACCCAGCTACCCGCTTTGTTAGACGAACCTACCTGCCTTTCCTGACACGGCGCTCTTACGTTGCCCGGTTTTTGTAGTTTACTTAGCGCCCGTGCCCTCTCTCAAGAGGTACCTTCGTTTGGTGTGGGTCATACCTTTTTTTGGAGACCCGCCTGTCTTGTAGCTTCCTCTAGGCTACGTTCGTTCTCGGTGGCCAGCCTTTGCTAAGCCCCGGCAACGAGCAGGCGACGCGGAAGCCTTGCCGCCTTGGTTTATGCCCTGGTCGCAAAGGTCAACCTAATAAGCCAAGTGTCATAATAAGCCAAGTGTCATAATACTTTTTGGAGTGTCATAATATGACTACTGTCATAATAAGACTTTTTTTAACGAAACAAGTCAACCGTCATAATAAGACACTAAAGTACTATTAAGTTTAGCTGACAAACCCAGGCAGCAAGCGGGTGTCTCCCTATAGTCGACCCCCGCCAAACCAAACCTGTTCTGGCTAAGCCCACCATGCACAGTCGGCTCAACACATGCTTCGCCTAACCCGCTCGGTTGGCGCCTCGCTCTCTCTATACCGCCTCTAAGCTCTATAGCGTCTCGCCGCTACGTCGCCTGCTAGGGCTAGGTTTTAATCGATAGCCTACCCAAGGTCAACCCAACCGGAAACTCCGAACCAAACTGTGCTTCCTTCACGAGAACAACGGACAGACCGAACGGCACAGTCGATTAACGGTGTCACAGCAACAGCCGCTTTTGCAGCGGTGCTCCTAAACGGACTTGCTCTCCGTCTCGAGGTCCGATTTGCTGGACCGGACGTTGCTGCCCCGATTCCGATTCGCGAGACCGGACGTTGACCAAAAGTTCGGTTACGAATGGCTTGAAAACGCACGTGGCCTAAAAGCACAAACGTCATCATAAAGCACGTGGCTTAAAATAGCAAAGCCAGTCTTAATAAGACACGTGGCTCAAAATGACAAGCGTCTTAATAAGACACGTGGCTTAAAACCACAAAGCCAGTCTTAACCACTTTGACTTATGAGCCTTGCTTTGCCGTGGAGCGCTTCTGGACCATACCGCCCAGAACAGGCTGGTACACGAAAACCTGTTCCTTCGGAACGTCAAGCGGTTTGTGCGCTGCGTGCCTGTTGACCTTGTGACGCTCCGAAAGCACACCCGGAAACTCAGCCCTTTCCTCAGCACTCATCTCGCTCGCCTCAAACGCCTCCTAGCTCACCGACATCTCCTCGTTGTCCGTTGAGCTCCAGTAAGCTGAAGCCTGGCTGTGAAGGAATGGGTTTGTCCGTATCTCTCAACTTGCTTGCCGAGACTCTTTGGTGTCCGACATACGCTGACGGAACTCACTCATCTTTAGGTTACGCAGGTACCGGTCGCTTGCCACTCCCTTCTTACGACGCTGTACGCGAAGCCCGTCTAGACCTGACGGCGCCAGATAGCCTGACAGGTCGAACCCCTCCTAAAGCCAGTGCTTCAGTCCCATCGCACCAGTGGCCCTAAGGAGGCGGTTGTCTCCCTACGGTCTAGCCCGGCAAACGCCACAAGTCTCGGCGAAGCGTACCTTAAGTCCGTATCGAGGTAGGCTTCGCTGGACGGGACATAAGGAGCACGTGGGCTACGAGACCAAGGAGGGCCTGTGGGAAGACACAACACCAGCAGTTATGCGAAGCAGCGATGCTGTTATCCAGACGTGCAGCTTCGCTGCGTTGCTGCCGTGCTGGGAAGCTTACAAGCGCTAGCCCTTCGTTGCCGCGTAGCGCTTGTTGACCAGACCGCGGAGTGCGGACAGGTACACGTAGACGTGTTCCTTCGGAAGATAGAGCGGTTTGTGCTTGGCGTGGCAGTAAACCTTGTGACGTTGCGAGAACACCCCGAGAAAATCCGCCCATTCCTCAGAACTTATATCGCTGGCCTTCAAAGCGTCCTTGCTTACGGACGTCTCCTCGTGTTGCGTTACGCTTGATACAGGAGAAGCCTGGCTGTGTAGGAAAGGAATGGTGCGTATCTCTCGACTAGCTAGCCGAGAGACTAAAGTGTCCGACATACGCTGACGTAACAGACTCGCCCTTTAGGTAACGCAGATAGCGTACGGAGGGCACCCTGTTCTTACTAGAAGGTTTCCAAGCCCGTCTAGGCCCTAGGCGCGGTAAAGCTTGACGGGTCGAACCCTTTTTGAGCCAGTGCTGGAGTCCGAACGTACGAGACTGATCTTCCGGACTCATAAGCGCGCACCTTTCTCACGAAGTTCAGGAGCCACTTCCGCTATGTCCAGCAGCTCCGCCTGTTGCGGACGAATGTGTATGTTGTAATAGTCACGACATATGTGCGCGTCCCTCACTGAGCCGTCCCCCATGTAGCAGTTCATACGATCTATCCGGCCTGTCACCCCCAAACTCGCTAACCTGTTCGTACGGATGTGCTTAAGCTGACGTATACTTATGCCTTCCAGCTCCACTATACTTTCCGTCAGCGAGCGACTCGAACCCCAGAAACCACACACGCCTGATAAGCTTGACGGCACTTCTTTCTAGTTTGCCTTGTTCGCGTAGCTCGTAGCGTACTGGAAAGCCTCTTCCCTCGTGGCCAGCGCTTTCACTTGGGTACCCGCCTTCTAGTGACACTTGTCTCCGCTAAAAACGATGTGAAACCACAACGGACTTACGTAACACTTGCCCGGGAGAGCGCAGGTTGTAAGGGAGACACCCATTAGGTCGAGCTATCAGTAACGGACAATGACTGCGGTCCCGGAATACCACCCGCTTCTTTTTCAAAGGGCAAGCTCCTGCGTTCGAGAGCTAGCGCCCTACGTGGTTTTGTGCCTGGCAGTGTGTCAGGGTCGTCGGAATCACCCTACTTAGGCTCTTGTCGTCTGTGCCAAACGCCTTGTCGTAATGACGGCCTAGTGGAAGCTTGGTCCGTGTTATCCCTTCGGTTAGCGCTTACTTCGGACCAAAGACCAAGGCCTTGAGAGAAGGCTAAGTAGCAAACACCAGTCGTACACTGCTGGTGTTTGCCCATGAGTCTGGTGGATAGC
>JFJP01027658.1_pt1 | contig 10426 bp, 11 predicted proteins | sample 431651 | NCBI WGS metagenome assembly JFJP01 (sample SAMN02602958, study PRJNA72255) | Microbial mat metagenome, whole genome shotgun sequencing project. | biome: fresh water; feature: sink hole; material: water; isolation source: purple microbial (photo- and chemosynthetic) mats found in... | reverse complement strand
TTTTTCCAAATTTTTTTTGTTTAATTTTTCTTTTTTAATATAATTTCTTTTTTTTATTTTAATTATCAGTTATTAATTTAATTTTTCTTTTCTTTTTTAAATTTTTTATAAGCTAAATTAAAGAAAAAAAAAAAATTTTGAAAAAAAAAAAGATTTATTGAAAAAAAAGCAAAATTTTCAAATAAAAAAAAACTAATTAAACAAATTTAAAAATTTTTGAAAAAAAATAAAAATTTTGAAAAATAAATTTGTGCGAAATTAATTAAATTTATGGTTAAAATTTTACCAAGAAAAAAAAAACTTATATTTACCATAAAATTAGTGAAAATCATATTTAGAACGCATAAAACAGATTCTCTTGAATTTATTATCGAATTCATTAAAGTACAAAAGTAAACTATTCAAATTGTTTGGAAAATTGAATCAAAAGGATAAAAATATTTACAGAAAAGGAGTGGGTTTTGGCTTTTCCCAACTCTAAAAAAAAAAAAAAATTTTCTCTTTGGTAATAAAATTTATATAAAACCTTGTTTTATCTATTAAAAATCTCTTAAAATGAGGTTAACATTAATTTTTTTTTTCTTATTTCCAGCTATTTCCTGTTGATGGAGGAGCAGCACCATATTTCAACTCACTATCTACCATCATATGCACACAAATCCTTGGCTTCATAGAGGGGTCCATCCCCCAAATTCCTTTCTGCCAATCATAACCTAAAGCATAAGCAATCAATTGCCCATCATCACTAATTTTCACTTTATTCACTGGTACCCCTTTAAAACTGAACGTTTTTATCTTATTTTTTGCTTCATGATCCCAGAAATTCAACACTCCATCTCCCCCTGCAGTATACACGAAGCTTTTTGAATTGGGGTGAAATCCGATGCTATGCACGGGCAAAAGAACATTCATATTTGGAGTTTCTTCTAATTTATGACATTTAAAAGTCATTTTAGAAGCTGTTTTAAACAAAGGAGCTGATGGATTACCCCCACCATAAACAGCTTGTTTCTCCATTGTTGAGAGATTCGCTCTTCCGTCAATCGAACCTACTCCAAATCCATCATTTTTTGTGAAAAGAGCCAAAGAATTTGTTTGAGATTGAAGAGGACTTGAAAAATTACCAACCAATTTACCATTTGGAAAGGATTGCATCTGGTTCAAATCGAAGATGTTCAATTGATCGTTGTTCAAACCCAGAAAAACATAAGGAAAATTGAAATCTGAGGTAAAAATCCTTGAATCAGACATCAATTGAAACACAGGATTCGGGTTGCCAAGCTGCCAAAATTTGATCTGTTGATTGAAAGATATTGACATAATAACATTCATCTGCTCGATCCAATAGACTGAATGCACAGGTCCGTCATGTTGACCTACCAACATCGATTTCCCAGTATTGACATCAAATACCTTCACTGAATTATCACCACAACCTGCAAATATCATTGATGAGTCTTTTTTCCAAGAAATTGATAAAATAGGCTCATTTGCACTTGTATATATCATCTTTTGAGTCAAAACCTTTTGATAACCTCCCTGTGATAATTCATAAAGATGAATTCTACCATCCCATGTTGAGGCTGCTAGGATACGAAGTTGCAAATTAGGAATCCATTGAAGAGATGAGACTGTATCGAGGGGAGCATTGGCGAGATTATCGTGACCAATGTCCATAAGGGAATCGTCTTGGGCATTGTTTAAAGGAGCTGCGGTATTTTTGTTGAAAAATGACATTTTATTTTTGGGTTTTTTATTATAAAATCTAGAAGTTTTTTGAATTTTTAAGAGCCAAAAGAATTCATTTGTTGTTATTTTTCTTAATAAACTAAATAAAAGATTATAATTTGTCGTAAAATGCTTTTTTCTGAATTAAGATTGCACTCCAGTGTGCCTAAACTAAATAAACTGCCGTTCAATTCCTCAAAACGTCCATCAGTCCCCACAGAATCTCTTAAGAATCAGTTTGATTCTGATTATTGTTCTTATGGAACTCTTAATAATCGATTGATGACAAACAATTCAAAAAGCCCAAAAACTCCAAAAGACCCTAATCTAAAGAATTTGAAGCTAAAATTGATAAATTTCTTGAAACTAAAGAAGAAAAATACCAAAACTGAATATTTTGAAAAGTCTTCTGTTGAGAAAAATAGCTCAAAACCACAAAAGAGTCGAAATTTCTTGAATAATAAAGTGTCTCTATCAACGAGATTTGTGCCAAATGATTATCTTTTGGGAAATTTAAGAGAAATTTCGAAAAGTTTTCGAAAAAGACAGAATATTGAGAATCTGAAACTAATGAATTCAAAGCTTGAAAGCACAAATGCTTCAAGCAACTTGACAAATTCCAAAGAAAATCAATGTAAAAACCTTGCAAATAAAAAGAAAAAGGACCCAAAAGAAGAGATTTATAAGTAAAATTTAATGAGTTTTTTTAGTTTGAGAGATTTTCGGTTAAGGTTTTTCTGGAAAAAGAACAGAAAAGATAAATTTGATGTTGATGATTGTGATGCTGATATGGAAAATGTGAAGAAATTAATCAAAAGCATGCAGAGTTTGAGCCGTTCTGAGAATTCATTCAACACAAAAAGCCAAAAAGTAAAAGGTTTTGCTAAGGTTTTTTTACAGAATAAGAAAAAAAATGAAGAAATTGGAGGGGAATTTATAAAAAGAAACGAGGAAAAAGATGTGGGGTTTGAAGGCAAAGTTAGGGAGATTGTTGGAAGAGTTAAGAATTTTTTTATATATTATAAGGCCAGAGAAAAGATTTATGAAAATAAAATCGGACTTTTGGAACAGAAGATTAAGGATTTGCAGAGAGGAATCCAGAAAAAGGGAAATTTAGGGGATGTTTTCTGATTTAAAATTAAAACTGTCGTTTTTTTTCTTTTTGTTTATTTTTGTTTTCGTTGTACTCGAAAAAAAATTGTTCATAAAATAAAAAAATCTAATTAACTCCCAAAAATATCCCTTATTTAAAATTAAAAAACTTTCATAAAATTTATTTTTCTTTTTCAACAAAAAAATGACTCGCACACTCTTCATTCTTCTCTTCCTATTGTGTTTTTTAGCCCAAATACTCAGCAAAACCAATTCAACAATTCCTCATCATAACACAGCTTCGACCACTGCAGCAACAACAACAGCAACAACAACAGCAGCAGCAACAACAACAGCAGCAGCAACAACAACAGCAGCAACAGAAACAACAGCAAATACAACAACATCAGAAACTTCAACAGATACAACTTCGTCATCGGATGATGAATCCTATTGGATCTATAACTTTATTGTTCTTTCATTAGCCTTAATGATTCTTTCATGTTTTTTATTAGTGAAATGCTGTTATAAATGCTTAGAAGCTGAACGAAGCTCTGTAAGAAATCGCTTCAGAGGAGGCAGTAGAGAAGGGGCAATAGAACAACCTCCTGTTTCTGCAACCGGAGGTTATTACCCCCAACAAAATGAAAGCTATCAAAAAGGACCTCCTGCTGATTATAATGTTAGAGCTGGCTATGGAGCTGAATATAATGCTAGAGCTGCATATGGAGGAGCAGGCGTAAATCCTTTAGAAAGACCTTATATGGATAGTAGATATCAGGATAATCAACCCAAGTCTTATGCAGCCAAAATTTAAAATGTTTTTTAACAGAATATTTTGATTTTTTGTTTGTTTGGATAATTTTCTTGAAGTTTTTTTAAAGAAAAGAAATTTTTGAATTGTTTGTGATTATTATTTTTTTTATGAAAACAAATTTATGATTTCAAAAGATGAAGAATCAAAATGCATATTTCCCAAGAGTAATTCTAGTAAAAAATAAAGCCCCCTCATCCCTTACCTTAAAAATCAGCCTAATTTTTCCATTAAAAAGTCCTGAAATTTGATCAATCCTTGGTTTCTAATTTTTCTTACAAAAAAGAATACCCCATAAATTTCAATAATGATTATCAAATGAAAAGCATTGAAAAATTCAAATTACTAGGCAAAACCTCATTAAATTCACTGAAAAAAAATAAAAGTGAAGAAGAATTGACAAAATCCCCTTTGTTCCCCAAAATTAAAAATCAAAAACAATTTTTTGAAAAAGCAAAAAGTGAGAATTTTCGGTATCGCCAAAAAGATGACCTATCTGATTATCTTGATGAACATTTCCCAGATAAAAAAGCAGATATTTCTTTGGAAATTATAAAAGAAAACCAAATAATTCACATTGAAAATCAACAAAAAATAAAAGAAAACAACTTTTTTTCAATAGAAAAACCACCTTTATCTGAAGAAAAAAACCCAGAAAAAACTATTAAACAAAAAAATCAAAAAAGTTTTAAAGGGAATATTAAGAAGAAGAATGTTTCTTCAGTTTCAATAAGCAAAGAAAGTAGCATAAAACAAATAGAAATTGAAGCAAATCCTGATAGAATTATTCTTGCTAATAATGAAGGAGATCAGCCGCCGCGTTTAAGTGAAGAAGAGATCAAAAAATATATAATAAAATTATATTTGTCAATTAATTTTCAAGCTTTAGCGATTTTCTTGATGTTTCTATATATTTCATTGGTTTTTATATATGAATTTCCTGTGGTTTCACTTATTTATGTAAATGTGGCAGGAGAAATCTATAAAATAATCGTTGAAATGAATAAATGGAGGAACGATGCCACAATGTTTATTTTTCCAATTATTATTTGTTTTTAAATCTTTTTTTAGAAAACAAAAAAATAAATGCGGGTTTTTTCTTGAAACGCTCTTCTATTTAACCTCACAAGTTTATTTCTTTTTAAAAACAAAATTTAAGTTTTTGAAATTATGACTTTAGATACTATTAATGATTTATGCCAATTTAAGGAATTTCTCAGTATCAATAGCAGTCTTACCTCTATTTGCTTACACTTTAGCTCGATGTGCCTTTCCAAGCGAAAAAAGAGTCAATATTGAATATGTAACCTTCATGGATTTCGTATAATTTCGTTTAAAATCATATATTAGCATCATTTTTTAGATGACAATTGTTTGGAGAATCTTTTTATCTCTTCTAACGGCAAACATTTGTCTTCGAATAGACTATGTATTAAAATGGAAATGGGGTGAGGTTTTTTGGCTTTATTGGGTGTTGTTTGCCTTTATGTTGGGTTTCAATCTTGGTTTGATTTTGATTATAGCGAATAAATGGATTCATGGGGTGAAAAATCCTCATGATATGAACGAAAGTAAAATAAAGTTAATTTTAAATCTTTCATTAAGGATAATTAAATAAGTAAAGGGGCTTTTGTGGCTTCTTTCTCTTTGTTTGACATTAGCGATTAGTTCTGCTTTCACTGTTTTGGGAGTTGTTGAACAATTGGATAATATTTCTAAAGGTTCTTTTATATAAAAGTTATTGTTTTTTATAGAGATGTTCTTAGAAAAACTGTATCTTAGCTTTTATTTCACGATGATTTGTCTCTTAATTGATGCATTTCTTTCTTTTTTTCTGTCGAAAAGCATCCTGTTTTTATTATTTTTTCTTTTTTGAAAAACTTATTTGTCTTGATAAAATTCAAGAGAATTCTTCAAAAAAGTAGCTATGCTAGAACAAGATGAAATGAATGGCTCACGCTTTAGTTCTGATAATTTTGAAAACAATATAGCAATTCCTTTAAGAATTCCGAAATTTCTCGTAATGACAAAATTTTTTTTAATATTAAAATCAATAATTTTATAAAGGAAAAACTATCAAATTCATATTTTAAAATCGCACAAGAGAAAAAAGTGAATGAAAAAAAGCCTTTTCCTATAGATGCAAAACAGAAAAAAGTTGTTTATAAAGGAAAACGTATGGTTTTCCCAAAAAACAATTTTGCTGAGCTGAAAAACAAGAAAATGCAAGCTTTTTCAGGTATAATTTTTTTCTCTCGATTATTGAGATAAAAACTCATAAAGTCAAAAAAACAAATATTTTGGCTCATACCATGGAGAAACAACAGAAGAAAAATGCAATTTTATCGCTGAAAGAGGATATTCCAAAGAATAATGAAGAAAAACTCATAAAAATCGTATCAAATAAACTGGATGATCGTAAAAATGAAGAAAATGATCCAGAAGAAAAAAAGAATTCGGAAGATTATAAGGAGGAAGAGAAAATTGAAAGGAAAAAATTCGATTTAGAAAAAAATTTGTTTGCCAAAAGTGAAAATTTTTCATTTAAATAAAATTTTGCCCAAAAAGAATTTTATTTTTGAAGAAAAACAAAATTCTGTTAAAAGAGAGAATTTTTTTACAGAAAATTTAGCAAACCAAAATTCTGACAAAGAGAATTTCGCTAATAAGACATCTGCAAAAGGAAATCCAGACTTGAATTTCGTAAAAGAGAATCTGGCAAATGAAAAAGCTGCGTTTGAATATCCTCCCGAAAAAATTGAGAAGAAAGAATCTTTGCCTCAGCCAACTTGTTTAATTTGTTTCGATCGTGACTCTGATGCTGTGATCATGGATTGTGGTCATGGAGGTTTATTTTTAATCAACTGTGAAAACGATATTTATATATCCTTTAATATAATAGGAATATGCTACACTTGTTGTATTGAACTTTGGAAAAAAGGCCAAGATTGTTATCTTTGCAGAAAAGTATAAGATTTTTCTCTTTAAAAAAACAATAAAAATCTTTATTTTTCTTTAAGCCTATCCTACAAGTTCTTCAAATCGACCTCAAAAACACTGAAATCGACAAAATAAAAGTGATTTCATGTACGAAAATGAAGCGAAAAAAGCCTTAAGTTTATTTTATTTTTTTCAATTGTTTTTTTCTTTTATTTAAATAAATCTATTTCAAACTGTCTAATTCTTTTTTAAACAATTTATAATCCATATCTTCTTCTCCAACGCTCTCCTTCAATATTTTTAGTGCTTCCACCAATGTTTTTTTAGCTTCATCTTTTTTTCCGAAATCCTTATAAACCAGTCCCAAATTTCCTAATGTGGCAGCAAAACTCGGATTTTTCTCTATAATATGTGTTTTATAAATCTGTATTCCCTTCTTATAATACCCTTCAGCCAATTTGAATTCCTTCAAACATCTGCAAGCATTACCCAAATTATTCATACTTAAGGCAATTTCACAACTGTACTCTCCTAATTCAGATTCCTTCATGATAAGAGCTTTTTCATATAGTTTCTTTGCCTTCGCACACTCCCCAAGATCATAATACACATTTCCAAGATTATCTAATGCCGAGGAAAGCTCTAAATTCGGATTTGCCCCAAAGATTTTCTCTTTAATAATTAAAGCTTCTTCAATAGAAACTTTGGCTTCAGGCAAAAGTTTCTTATGTCTGTACATTTCGCCCAAATTACAAAGCGCCATAGCCAGAAGATTTGGGTTTTCTTTCATATATTCACTTCTTAAAACTTTTATGCTGTTCTTCAACAACTCGATTGCAGTATCATAATTTTTTAGTCCAGCATAGGTATTCGCTAAATTATTTAAAAGTCTGGCTACTTCTAATGATTTTTCTCCCTTTTGCTTGATCAATATCCCCAAAGCCTTCTCTTGACATTGTTTGGCCTCTGTATATCGCCCACAAAGCCTATAGGCATTGCCACAATTTTCCAAAACCTGTATAAAAATTGGATCATTTGATGAATATAATGTCCCAGCAATCGCCAAAGCTTTCTCATAAAGAGTAACAGCTTTTTGATAATTGCCGTTTCTTCGAGTTTCTGAGCCCAGTAAATTATAAATAGCCAAAGATTCTTTAAAGAGCTCACTGCCTTTTGAATTATTTCCTAATAAAATACTGAATTCTCCAATTTCTTTTAAAGTATTAGCCTTGTTTTCTTCATCAGAATTCGATTCGAAAAAGGTCAAAAGCTCATCAAATTGATTCAAAGCGTGTTCTGTTTGCAAAAGCTTGAAATAAGCATGTGCAAATTTTTCCTGTTTGAGGATTTTAATTCCCATAGTTTCTGCATGCTCCATTTGTGCTTGCATCTCTTCATAAAGTGAGTATTCTAGTTTTCGATCTTTTAATTGCGATTGTTTATCATCTTTGTTTAATAAATCTCTCACATTTTCAAAGAAACAACGTCTTTTCACATTGCTATTCATCATTTTGCAAATCACTTCTACGCTTAGTCTTTCATCCCAAGCTTCCATTATTTGTGCTTTTTCAACGAATTCTTTCTCCAATCTATTAGTGGTTTGATTCATCATGAGAAAAACAACACCTAAGCTATAAACATCATTAAGATATGAATTATAAACCTCTATTTGTTTTTCAGGATTCTCTTTATAAATCTTAAGAACTTCAGGAGCTTGAAATTCGGGTTTTCCTCTGAAAGTATTTAGCATTTGATCATGAGAAAATTGCTCGTTGTCTTTGATTTGATAAAGGCGAGCACTTGAAAAATTAGCTAGTTTCCAACGAGCATCTTTGAAGCTATACCATAAATTTTCTGGTCGAATGTCTCGATGACATACATCAGATTTTTGTAATGAAAGCCCAATTTTAGTAAGTTCTTTCATCATACGTAAGAGCTCTTCTTCCTTCCAGAATTTTTTTAACTCTTTTCTATAAAAAATCAGGTCAGCAAGGGTGAAATCGCATTGTTCAAATAGCAAAATAATGAATTTCTTGCGGTTTTTGCCAAAATCATTAATGAAAAAGTCTCTTAATTTAATGAGATTGGGCTCATGATGCTGCAAAGATTGCAGCACATTAATCTCATAGAGAGTGGCTTTGAAGATATAATCCTGAAAATCTTGAAAAGGCACCATTTTCAAAATCATTTTCTCCTTTGAATTATTTTCTGCTAGTTTGAACATGAGCCTTTCTTCAGAATTGAGATCTTCTGGATTAGTATAAAAGAGATCGTTAAGTGTATAAACATATTTAGGATGGCTGTTCATTGTATAATATGCGATTTCTAGAGAAATTGAGCTCACATGTTCAATTTCGGTGTTGTATGGCACTAACTTCAATGTGAATTCGAAACGGTTTTCAGGTTTTTCTATAAATGTAAGAGTCGAAAAACGTTTAGATTCAGAAAGGGGAAGTGGGCGTGAAAAAAAAGAATCTTCGTTGGGACGAGAGGGTTGACAACCCATTGGATGTGAATAAATAAATAGATGTTTTTTTTAATTTGAAAATTTTAAATTGTTTGAAATATTTATTGAAATTTGAAGGATTTTTTTTTTATTAAAAAGGTCAAACAGAGGGCATTTATTTTTATTGAATTTTTAACGCGATATTTTAAAATTTTTGGAAAAAACTGATCAAATTCAAATTTTAAAAATTTTCTTAAATTTTCATAAATTATGATGTTTCTGCAAACAAAACAAAAAAACAGAATAAATATACTAAAAAACACTGAGGAAAATCCTCTTAAAATCTTAAATCCCTCAATTTTATTCATTCTCAAACTTGAGCTTTTTCGAAATTCTTTCATTTTCCCTTGCACTCTTATATAAATTTCTTTCAAATCCTTCAAAATTCTTCTTTATTGCCTTTTTTTTTTCATCAAATTGTTCAAGGTCTTCAAGCTCCTCATTTTTTCTGATAAACATCTTCTTTTTCTCATAGTTTTCTCTAGTAATTTCAGATTTCTTCTTTTTCTGATCCCAAAACCATTTATAAACTTGAGATTCTGAAAGTCCTGTTGATTGAGAAACCGCAGTAATTTTGTCTTTATCCCAGAAAGTGGCTTTTTCAAGTTCCAACTTCAAAACTTTCAATTGTAAATTGGATTTCCGTTTTCTTTTTTTTATCTCTTCAGAAGATTTCTCCAATGAAAGCTTCACAGGAGGCTCCGACATAAGACTTAGAGGAAAAAGTTTCAAAAGAGGGTTTTCTTTTGTCTTGGTAACAGAAATCAGTGATTTCGACTGAAAGTTCTCATTATTTTCTTTTAGGCTTTCTTGCGTTAATCGTTTCAAACTCTCAAAAGCAGGATTTTGAAGTCCTTTGTTTAGAAAATTATTTTTAGAGACAGGATTATGAGGAAAATGCAATAATTTGGGGGTTCTTTGAATTGAAAATGGGCTTTTGAAACGTGTTTCTTGCTCAAGAAGCTCATTAAAAAGGTCGTTTTGACGTTCTTTGTAAAGCTTTAAATGTGTAGTATTCCTTGGAGAAGAGACGATTTTCAAGATAAGCTTCTGTTTTTTAGGAGTGTGAGAAGCTTGAAGGAAATCATCGTAGAACTTCTGAATTTGTGGGGCTTCAAAATGAATTATATCGAATAACTCGCTCGTTTGCTGCATAAAATCAAATAATGGAGTATTTTTCGGATTGATTTTTTTAAAAATTATTATCGTTAAATTTTAAAAAAACAACTGAAAAATCCAAATTATTTTATTTTATTCATATTACTGTGATAAAGTATTTTGAGAAATTTCTTTGAAAACAAAAATTTTCAAAGAGAAGATAAATAAAATATTTTAATTTTTTTTTC
>JFJP01002422.1_pt1 | contig 10426 bp, 8 predicted proteins | sample 431651 | NCBI WGS metagenome assembly JFJP01 (sample SAMN02602958, study PRJNA72255) | Microbial mat metagenome, whole genome shotgun sequencing project. | biome: fresh water; feature: sink hole; material: water; isolation source: purple microbial (photo- and chemosynthetic) mats found in... | reverse complement strand
GACCGTGAAACGCCCCAGCGCCAATGATAGTAGGCATCTCGCCCGCGAAAGTAGGTCATCGCCAGACTCCCCCTCCAAAACGCCCCGCTTCCCGGGGCGTTCCCTTTTGTACAGCGTGTTCGACTTGATTGTGCTCGTCTATTGCGGCTTGAGCGGCGCGCGCTGTAAACGTATAATTGCAAACACTTTTCAATCGAGCGGGATGGACGCAAGTCTGTCCCGCTTGTCACATCTGAACCAGGGGTTATCTTGTCTGCGTTCGTGCCTGCGATTTTGGTATTGGCCGATGGTACGGTTTTTCGTGGTATCGGCATTGGCGCTGAGGGTTATGGCGTAGGTGAAGTGGTTTTCAACACTTCAATGACCGGTTATCAGGAAATCCTGACCGATCCTTCGTATTGTCGTCAGATCGTTACGCTGACTTATCCGCATATCGGTAACGTCGGCACCAACAACGAGGATACTGAGTCCTCGCGCGTGCATGCGTCTGGACTGATCATTCGCGATCTGCCTTTGCTGGCAAGCAACTTCCGGATGACTGCAACGTTGTCCGATTACATGAAGTCGAACTATGTGGTCGGTATTGCCGGGATTGATACGCGCAAGCTGACGCGTTTGCTGCGGGAAAAGGGTGCTCAGAATGGTTGTATCGCCGTTGGTGATGTTGACCCGGCGCTAGCGCTGGAGCGTGCTCGTGCGTGTCCAAGCATGAGCGGTCAGGATCTTGCCAAGGTTGTAACTTGCTCGGCATCGGCGGAATGGCAGGAAGGCGAGTGGGCGTTGGGCAAGGGGTTTGCCGCGCCAGTAGCTCCGCGTTTTCACGTTGTGGCATACGATTTTGGTGTCAAGCGCAACATTCTGCGCATGCTGACCAGCCGCGGCTGCAGGGTCACTGTCGTCCCCGCACAAACGTCGGCTGCCGATGTTTTGGCGATGCAACCGGATGGGGTTTTCCTATCCAACGGTCCTGGTGATCCGGAGCCTTGCGACTATGCAATTCGCGCAATCCAGGAATTGTTGAGTGCGCGCGTGCCAACCTACGGCATCTGCCTTGGGCACCAACTGCTGGGCCTGGCCTCCGGTGCGCGCACGGTCAAGATGAAGTTTGGTCATCACGGTGGCAATCATCCAGTTCAGGATCTGGACAGCAAGCGGGTGATGATTACCAGCCAGAACCATGGTTTTGCGGTAGACATTGACAGCCTGCCGGCGAACCTGCGGGTTACCCATGTTTCTTTGTTTGATGGATCGTTGCAGGGCATCGAGCGGACCGACGTGCCGGCTTTCAGTTTCCAGGGCCACCCGGAAGCCAGTCCGGGACCGCATGACGTTGCTTACCTGTTCGATCGTTTCATCAAATTAATGCAGGAAAACGGCGCACGAAATGCCTAAACGTTCCGATATCAAGACAGTACTCATCATCGGCGCCGGCCCGATCGTTATCGGTCAGGCTTGCGAGTTCGACTACTCCGGCGCTCAAGCTTGCAAGGCGCTGAAGGAAGAGGGTTATCGCGTCATTCTGGTCAATTCGAATCCGGCCACGATCATGACCGATCCGGAAATGGCCGATGCGACTTACATCGAGCCGATCAACTGGCAGACGGTGGAGCGCATCGTCGATAAGGAGCGGCCGGACGCAATTCTGCCGACCATGGGCGGGCAGACTGCGCTCAACTGCGCCCTTGATCTGGCCAAATACGGCGTACTTGAGAAATACAATGTCGAACTGATCGGTGCGTCCCGCGAGGCGATCGACAAAGCGGAAGACCGCGAGAAATTCAAACAGGCGATGGCCCGCATTGGCTTGGCCAATCCTCGTTCCTCACTGGCGCATAGCCTGGAAGAAGCGATCCAGATTCAGGCCGGCATTGGCTTTCCGACCATCATTCGACCCTCATTCACGATGGGCGGGAGTGGTGGTGGTATCGCCTACAACATGGAAGAGTTCCTGATGATTTGCGAGGGGGGCCTGGAAGCATCGCCAACCCGTGAATTGCTGATCGAGGAGTCGCTGATCGGTTGGAAGGAATTCGAGATGGAAGTGGTTCGCGACCGTGCGGACAACTGCATCATCATCTGTTCCATCGAAAACCTGGACCCGATGGGGGTTCATACCGGCGATTCGATCACCGTTGCGCCGGCGCAAACACTGACTGACCGCGAGTACCAGTTACTGCGCAACGCGTCGATTGCCGTGCTGCGCGAGATTGGCGTCGATACCGGCGGATCCAATGTCCAATTTGCCATCAATCCTGCGGATGGCCGCATCGTCGTTATCGAGATGAACCCGCGCGTATCACGCTCTTCGGCGCTGGCTTCAAAAGCCACCGGCTTCCCGATTGCCAAGGTTGCCGCGAAACTGGCCATTGGCTTCACGCTGGATGAACTGAAGAACGAAATTACCGGCGGCGCTACACCGGCGTCGTTTGAGCCTTCGATTGATTACGTCGTGACCAAGGTGCCTCGGTTTGCCTTCGAGAAATTCCCGCAGGCGAATGACCGTCTGACCACGCAGATGAAATCGGTCGGCGAGGTGATGGCGATTGGTCGCACCTTGCAGGAATCGCTGCACAAAGCCCTGCGCGGGCTGGAAACCGGCGTCGATGGGCTGGATGAAAAATCAATCGACCCTGATGAAATCAAGGCCGAGATGGGTAATCCCGGCGCCGAACGGCTGTGGTTCGTCGCCGATGCTTTCCGCGTTGGCATGAGCTTCGAGGACGTTCAGCGCATCAGCAAGATCGATCCTTGGTTTTTGGCGCAGATCGCCGACCTGGTCAAGCAGGAACAGGCCTTGCAGGGGCGTGACCTGGGCAGCCTGACCCGTGATGAGCTGTTTGTGCTGAAGCGCAATGGTTTTTCTGACCGGCGACTGGGCAAGTTGCTGAGTTGTGATCAGCACGCCGTGCGCGCCAAGCGCTGGGAAATGGCTGTGCATCCGGTCTACAAGCGCGTGGATACCTGTGCCGCCGAGTTTGCCACCTCAACGGCTTATCTGTATTCCACGTATGAAGAAGAGTGCGAGTCGAATCCGTCGGATCGCAAGAAGATCATGGTGCTTGGCGGCGGGCCGAACCGCATTGGTCAGGGTATCGAATTCGATTATTGCTGCGTGCATGCCGCGCTGGCGATGCGTGAAGATGGCTATGAAACCATCATGGTCAACTGCAACCCGGAAACCGTTTCCACCGATTACGACACCTCGGATCGCCTCTATTTCGAGCCGCTGACGCTGGAAGACGTGCTTGAGGTGGTGCGTATCGAAAAGCCGGTAGGCGTCATCGTTCAGTATGGCGGCCAGACACCGCTGAAACTGGCTCGCGATCTGGAGAAATACGGTGTGCCGATCGTGGGCACCTCCCCTGATGCGATCGACCGCGCCGAAGATCGCGAACGTTTCCAGATCATGATCAACGACCTGGGCCTGCTGCAACCGCCCAATCGCACTGCGCGGGCAGAAGACGAAGCGCTGCGACTGGCTGCCGAAATCGGATATCCGCTGGTGGTCCGCCCGTCCTATGTGCTGGGCGGTCGCGCGATGGAAATCGTGCGCGAGGAAGCCGATCTGCAGCGCTACATGCGTGAGGCAGTGAAAGTCTCGAACGACTCGCCGGTGCTGCTGGACCGATTCCTCAACGACGCCATCGAAGTAGACGTCGATGCCTTGTGTGACGGCGAAGACGTGCTGCTCGGCGGCATCATGGAACACATTGAGCAGGCTGGCGTGCACTCCGGTGATTCCGCATGTTCTCTTCCGCCTTACAGCCTGTCGCCTGCTATTCAGGATGTGTTGCGGCAGCAGACGGTGGCCATGGCGAAGGCGCTCGGCGTCGTCGGGTTGATGAACGTTCAGTTCGCCATCAAGGGCCAAGGCGAGGCAGCCCAGGTCTATGTCCTCGAAGTCAATCCGCGGGCATCGCGCACGGTGCCTTATGTTTCCAAGGCGACTGGCCGCCCGTTGGCCAAGATTGCGGCGCGATGCATGGTTGGCCAGTCGCTGAAGTCGCAGGGGGCGACCAAGGAAATCATTCCGCCATATTTCTCGGTCAAGGAAGCCGTTTTCCCGTTCCGTAAGTTCCCCGGTGTCGATCCGTTGCTTGGGCCGGAAATGAAATCAACGGGTGAGGTGATGGGGGTCGGCGAAAGTTTTGGCGAAGCTTTCCTGAAGTCTCAGTATGCCGCGAGCGTTAAATTGCCACGCTTGGGCAACATCTTCCTTTCAGTTCGCAATCCAGAGCATCCCCAGGTCGCCGAGATTGGTATTCGATTGCATGATCTCGGTTTCAAATTATTCGCGACGCGGGGTACCGCCAAAGCGATCGAAGATGCCGGCGTGCCGGTAACCCGGGTCAACAAGGTGGCTGAAGGTCGGCCGCATATCGTCGACATGATCAAGAACAGAGATATCCAATTGATCATCAACGTCGTTGAGGACAAACGCGCGGTGAAGGATTCTTTTGCGATTCGTGCCGCCGCGCTCAGCCAGAACATTCCCTATTTCACGACGCTGGCTGGCGGCAAGGCCGCTTGTCTTGGCATGCAGGATCGACGGGAAATTACTGTCTATTCCCTGCAAGAGCTGCATTTGCGTCTGCACTGATTCGAGGTAAATAAAATGACAAAAGTCCCCCTGACGGTAGTCGGCGCGGAGAAACTGCGTACTGAACTGCAACGCTTGAAGAGCGTCGAGCGACCGAGCGTGATCGCGGCGATCGCTGAAGCGCGTTCGCATGGCGACCTGTCGGAAAACGCCGAATATGACGCGGCGAAGGAAAAACAGGGTTTTATTGAAGGCCGCATCAAGGATCTGGAAGGCAAGCTTGCCAATGCACAGATCATCGATCCGACGCACCTCGATGTCGAAGGCCGTGTGGTGTTTGCTGCTACTGTTGAGTTGGTTGACGCCGAGACAGGTGAAGAGGTCCGTTATCAGATCGTTGGCGACGATGAAGCCGATATCAAGCAAGGCAAGATTTCCGTGGGATCTCCGATTGCGCGCGCATTGATTGGTAAATACGCGGGTGATGTCGCCGATGTGCATGCGCCCGGCGGCTTGCGTCATTACGAGATTGTTGACGTCCACTACATCTGACCGCTGAATCTGACGTGAAAAGGCTGCCTGATCTTCTGGCGCTCTGGGCGCTGACCTTATGGGTCGGCGGGCTGTGGGCAATCGGTTATCTGGCGGCGCCGATGTTGTTCTACAACCTCGAAGATCGCATGTTGGCCGGCATGCTGGCTGGCAAGATGTTCACCGGTATCGCCTGGATCGGGATTGCATGCGGCATCTGGCTGTTGATGTTCCGATTTGTACGGTTTGGCGCCAGTGCACTGAAACAGGCGTATTTCTGGATTGTCCTGCTGATGCTGTTGTTAACCCTGGCCGGGCATTTCGGCATTCAGCCGATCATGGCGCAACTCAAGGAAGCGGCATTACCGAAAGATGTCATGCAAAGCCTGTTTCGTGACCGATTTGCCACCTGGCACGGCGTCTCCAGCGTGGTCTACCTGATCCAGAGCCTGCTTGGGCTGGCCCTGGCCGCCAAACATCATTCACGGTAGGAGCAGCTTCGGTTTCTGCGCCGGACGATAGATCAACAATAATTTTCCGATGTGCAGCACCGGGGCCGCATTCAATGTTTCACACAATTGCGCCATATAAGTTTCACGCGCCTCGCGGTCATCACCCAGAACGCGTATCTTGATCAGTTCATGCGCTGCCACGGCTCGTTCAGCTTCCTTGATGACGGCTTCACTCAGCCCCTGTGAGCCAATCATCACCACCGGTTTCAAATCGTGGGCTTGGGATTTGAGATATTTACGCTGTTCAACGCTTAATTCGAGCATTCGGCTTCCTGTCAAAGGTGCGAAAAAAGGGAGCGATAGTAGTCCATGAGGTGTACTGAGTGAAACGGCAAGCTAAAAGTCGCGTCTGGCACCAACGCCATGTCAACGATTTCTATGTCAAGCAATCGGTTGAACAGGGTTATCGCTCGCGTTCAGCGTACAAGTTGATGGAGATCGATGATCGTGATCGGCTGTTGAAGCCGGGTAACGCGCTAGTCGATCTTGGCTGCGCGCCGGGCGGCTGGTGCCAGGTCGCGCTGGAGCGGATGAAAGGCCAGGGCCGCATCGTCGGTATTGATCTGCTTGAGATGGTCGGCCTGAATGGCGTTGATTTTCTGCAAGGCGACTTCACCGAACAAGCCACCTTGAACCAACTGGTGGAACGCTTGCATGGCAACAAGGCTGATCTTGTATTGAGCGATATGTCCCCCAATATCACCGGAGTGATCATTTCGGATCAGGCGCGCATTTACTACCTTGCCGAATTGGCGCTGGAGTTTTCTGCAAATTGGTTGAAACCGGATGGCATTTTTCTGGTCAAGGTATTTCAGGGCGCGGGATTCGAGGATTACATGAAACAGATGCGCCACGTTTTCAAGTCTGTCATGGTGCGAAAACCAAAAGCATCGCGCGACAGTAGCCGTGAGGTGTATTTGTTGGGCCGGGGTCTGAAGCTGGACGACTCGATTGAACATGAGCAGGAATTCGACTAACTTCACCCTTCACTGCGGCAGTTGAGCCACAAAGGAGTCAAATTGAATAATCTTTTCAAGAATGTCGGTATCTGGCTGATTATTGCGCTGGTGCTGATGACGGTGTTTAACCAGTTCAACACGCGTCAAACCGTGCAGTCGCAGATCGACTATTCCACCTTCATCGAACAAGTGAAGCAGGGGCAGGTCGCCAAGGTCACTATCGAGAACCATGTCCTGCGTGGCGTCGGCGTCGATGGCAGACGCTTCACCACCTATGCGCCATCCGATCCGTGGCTGGTATCTGATCTGCTCAAGGCCGGCGTCCAGGTCGAAGCCAAGCCGGAAGAGCAGCCGTCGATGCTGATGAGCATCTTTGTTTCATGGTTCCCGATGTTGTTGTTGATCGGCGTCTGGGTGTTTTTCATGCGCCAGATGCAGGGTGGCGGCAAAGGCGGTGCGTTCTCGTTCGGCAAAAGCAAGGCGCGTCTGCTTGATCAGGACAGCAACCTGGTCACCTTCGCCGACGTCGCCGGTTGTGACGAAGCCAAGGAAGAAGTCGGTGAACTGGTCGAGTTCCTGCGCGATCCGTCGCGCTTCCAGAAACTCGGTGGACGTATTCCGCGCGGCGTATTGATGGTCGGCTCGCCCGGTACCGGCAAGACCTTGCTGGCGAAGTCGATTGCCGGTGAAGCGAAAGTGCCGTTCTTCTCGATTTCCGGTTCCGATTTCGTTGAAATGTTCGTCGGTGTCGGTGCCGCACGCGTGCGCGACATGTTCGAGCAGGCCAAGAAACAATCACCTTGCATCATATTCATTGATGAAATCGACGCGGTCGGTCGTCAGCGGGGTGCCGGCATGGGCGGCGGCAACGACGAGCGCGAGCAGACCTTGAACCAGTTGCTGGTGGAAATGGACGGTTTTGAAGCCACGGTTGGCGTTATTGTGATCGCCGCCACCAACCGACCCGACGTGCTCGACCCGGCGCTGTTGCGTCCGGGTCGTTTCGACCGCCAGGTGGTGGTGCCGTTGCCTGACATCCGCGGTCGTGAGCAGATTCTGCTGGTGCACATGCGCAAAGTACCGATGTCGCAGGACGTCAAGGCCGACATCATCGCGCGTGGCACGCCCGGTTTCTCGGGTGCCGATCTGGCCAATCTGGTCAACGAAGCTGCGTTGTTTGCTGCGCGTTCCAACAAGCGTGTGGTCGACATGGAAGATTTCGAGCGTGCCAAAGACAAGATCATGATGGGCGCCGAACGCCGCTCGATGATCATGCCGGAAGAAGAACGCAAGAACACCGCGTATCACGAATCCGGCCATGCTGTGGTCGCCAAGCTGATGCCGAAGACCGATCCAGTGCACAAGGTCACCATCATTCCACGTGGTCGCGCCCTCGGCGTCACCATGCAGTTGCCGACGGAAGATCGCTACAGCCAGGACCGCACACGTCTGATGTCGACCATTGCCGTGCTGTTTGGCGGTCGGATTGCCGAAGAATTGTTCATGAACCAGATGACCACCGGTGCTTCCAACGACTTCCAGCGCGCGACTGACTTGGCGCGTCGAATGGTGACGCAGTGGGGCATGTCGGATGCGCTCGGCCCAATGGTCTATGGCGAAGAGGAAGGCGAGATTTTCCTCGGTCGTTCGGTCACCACGCACAAGAGCATGTCGGAAGAAACCATGCGCAAGGTCGACGAAGAAGTCCGCCGCATCATCGATGAGCAATATGCGCTGGCGCGCAAGACGCTGGAAGACAACCGGGACAAGGTGGAACGCATGACGCGCGCTTTGCTGGAATGGGAAACCATCGATGCGGAGCAGATCGACGCGATCATGGCCGGCCAGGAACCTCATCCGCCGAAGCCGGTGACACCACCGGTCAGCAGCGCCAGCAATCCGCCGCCGAGTGCCCCGGCGCCTACCACCACACCTGCGGAAGAGGCTTGATCCGCTGATTGCGGCATGCAGATCAGGGCGGCTATTGCCGCCCTGATCATTTCTGCGGCGTGCCTGAGTGACCTAATCCCATGTCTTTTTTTCAATGCGGGCGTTATCGCTTCCCACTGTCGCGGCCCTTGGTGATGGGCATCGTCAACGTCACCCCGGACTCCTTTTCCGATGGCGGACTCTTTTTCTCGACCGAACGCGCGATTGAACATGGCCTGAAATTGAAGGCCGAGGGTGCCGACCTGCTCGACATCGGGGGCGAATCGACGCGCCCGGGCAGCGCACCGGTCAGTATCGAGGCGGAAATTGCCCGCGTGATCCCGGTGATTGAAGGTTTGCGTGGCGCCGATATCGCGCTTTCAGTCGACACCATGAAACCCGAAGTGATGCGTGCCGCGCTGGCAGCCGGCGCCGACATGATCAACGATGTACATGGCCTGGAGGCGGCGGGTGCTATGGCAGCGGTGGCCGATTCCGATTGCGGCCTGTGTGTCATGCATATGCGCGGCATGCCGGCAGACATGCAACACGATCCGGCCTATGCGGATGTGGTGGGGGAGGTGGCAACGTATCTGCACCAGCGTCTGCAAGCCGCGCAAGTGGCTGAAATCGACCCACGACGTCTGCTGGTCGATCCCGGCTTCGGCTTTGGCAAAACCCTGTTGCATAACCTGGCGCTATTCAAGAATCTCGGCCGAATCGCCGATATCGCGCCTGTCCTGGTCGGCGTGTCGCGCAAATCATTTCTCGGCAGCCTCACCGGGCGGCCGACGCAAGATCGGCTGTTGCCGAGTGTCATCGCGGCAATGCTGGCCATGCAGGGCGGGGCTTTCGTGGTGCGGGTGCATGATGTGCGGGAAACCGTGGAAACCATGCGGCTGTGCCTGGAATTATCAGATCATCAATTTGGAGTCAGGCAATGAGCAGAAAGTATTTCGGCACCGATGGCGTGCGTGGAAAAGTCGGCGAAGCGCCGATTACGCCGGATTTCGCCATGCGTCTCGGTTATGCCGCCGGCAAGGTGCTCGCGGCGGCGGAACTCGAAGCCTTGCACGGTGAGCATCCCGCCGTGCTGATCGGCAAGGACACCCGGATTTCCGGCTACATGCTGGAATCCGCGTTGCAAGCCGGCCTTACCGCTGCTGGCGTCGATGTACGGCTGACCGGTCCAATGCCGACTCCGGGTGTGGCCTATCTGACGCGGGCCTTGCGTTTGCAAGCCGGCGTGGTGATTTCAGCCTCGCACAATCCGTATGAAGACAACGGCATCAAGTTCTTTTCCGCACGCGGCGCCAAGCTGCCGGACGAGGTCGAATTGGCGATCGAGGCGGCCATGGATCAGCCGATGAAGACGGCTTCATCGAAGCAACTGGGGAGGGTGAAGCGGGTAGAGGATGCCGCCGCGCGGTATATCGAATTCTGCAAGAGCACGTTCCCCACCGACATGGATCTGCGCGGCATGCGCATCGTCGTCGATTGTGCCAACGGCGCCGCTTATCACATCGCGCCGCATGTTTTTCACGAACTGGGCGCCGATGTCATTGCCATCGGCAACGAGCCGAATGGCATGAATATCAACAAGGAGTGTGGTGCAACCCACACCGACGCGATGTCTCGCGCGGTGCGCAAACATCGCGCCGATGTCGGCATTGCGCTGGATGGTGACGGCGATCGTTTGATGATGACCGATGCCACTGGCGTGGTCATGGATGGCGACAAACTGATTTACGCCATTGCACGTTATCGCAAGGAAAGCGGCCAGACCCTGGGTGGCGTGGTCGGCACCTTGATGACCAATCTGGGTGCTGAGCTTGCGCTGAAAGCGCTGGGCTGTGAATTCAAGCGCGCCAATGTCGGCGACCGCTATGTACTGGAGTTGTTGCAGAAAAACGGCTGGCTGCTTGGCGGTGAGGCTTCGGGCCACATCCTTTGTC
>JFJP01027856.1_pt1 | contig 10427 bp, 16 predicted proteins | sample 431651 | NCBI WGS metagenome assembly JFJP01 (sample SAMN02602958, study PRJNA72255) | Microbial mat metagenome, whole genome shotgun sequencing project. | biome: fresh water; feature: sink hole; material: water; isolation source: purple microbial (photo- and chemosynthetic) mats found in... | reverse complement strand
AATACTAATCGTTCATCAGAATTTTCGAAAAGCCTATTAAAATCTGTTAAAAATACTATATATTTTGGGAACGTCTGATAAATTCTGATTTTCAAATAATCTGGATTTAATCATCTCAGGATTTAAATTTCGAAAATAGCTCATTTTATTTAATAATAAATTACAAATTTGAAATTTAGTTCGGAATGGCAATAAAAAGAATTCAAAAAGTAATAGCATAATAATCGATTTTCCCTCATTCATTTTCTAGGAACTCATTGATTTGGGCAAAGATCCACCGGCCAACTGTTCCGCAGGCCCTCAAGATGGAAATGATCAATTCCATTGGCAAGCAACCATAATGGGCCCGGTAATAAATAAAAGCTTTAAAATTCCTTAATCATAATTAAAAAAAATTAATAGGATGATAGTCCATATTCAGGAGGGGTTTTCTTTTTAAATATTCAATTTCCAACAGACTATCCATTCAAACCCCCAAAAGTCACTTTCGTTACAAGAATCTATCATCCAAATATAAACTCAAATGGTAGCATATGTTTAGATATTCTAAAAGATCAATGGAGTCCTGCTCTAACTATTTCAAAAGGTATAGATCTGCTTTTTTTAGTTTTTAATGTGTTTCTTTATAGTATTGTTGTCTATCAGTTCCCTACTAACTGATCCAAATCCTGAGGATCCTTTAGTGCCAGAAATTGCTCACATTTACAAAACAGATAAACAAAGATATGAAGCCACTGCTAAAGAATGGACCAGAAAATATGCTATGTAAATAGTGTGGAGAGGTTTGAGTTCAGAAAGAGCACAAAATAAATGGAAATCTGTTTAAGAAATTATTATAATCATAAATCTTTTAAACAAGAACAAAATTTTTTTCGTGATTGAACAAACAAAACAAAAAAAATTGTTTTCTATAAAATAAATTGTCTTCGGAAGTTTGACTTTAATTTCTTTATTATTGTTCTTCTTATTTTAAGCTTTAAAGGCAAAGAAAAACAAACCCCACACACCAAAAATTAAATATATTTTTTTTAAGATTTATTTAATTTGATTTAGAAAGTTCTAAAAAAATATGAATATATATAAAATAAATTTATTTTCTTCATTTCTTCAAAATATTTTTTGTTTAATTTTTTAAAATATTAACGAGAAAAGCAGTTATTTTTGTTGTTGTTATGGTTCTTCTTTTATCAATTTTGATAACTCCGAAAAGAGTATTTACTATTTAAGAGATCGAATTCATTTTAAAATAGTCAACAAACTTTATATAAATTTATTGAATTTCATAGACAAAACACACACATTTTTGACCAAGAAAAAATGGAGACAGAGTTTAGTTTTAAGGAATTTTCTTTTTAAAATAACTAAAAAATAATTCATTTTTTTTTTTTGCAAAAATTGATTTAAAATAAATTTTACTACTTTTTTTAAAAATAAAATTTGCTTCATTTTGTTTTAAAAAAATAATAATATACTTCTGATTAAATTTAATTTTAAAAAGCTTCAATGAATTCTAATATGGACGATCCTGAAATATATTGCCTCAAATTCATAATTCTTGGAGATAGCACAGTTGGAAAAACAGCATTGATCAATCGATATGTATATGGAGATTTTTATGAAAATGCTTACAATGTAAAAAAACTGCACTTTTTATTTCAATAATTAGATTTTAAAAAAAAAGACGATAGGTATTTCTGTTGAGGTAAAAAAAATCATTTATAGAGGAAAAAAATATGAAATTAATTTATGGGACACAGCAGGCCAAGAAAGATATAGATCAATAATTTCAAGACACTATAAAGAAAAACATGGGATTATTTTGACAATTGATTTGAGTAATCCTAATTTCGAAAATGTTGAGTATTGGCTAGATCAAATTGCTTCCAATGCCAAAAAGGATATGCCTGTGATTTTAGCGGGCACAAAAAAGGATTTAAAATCTGATCTTGATTTCGATACTTTTAAATCATTTGCACAATCAAAAGAACTGCCCTTTATTGAAACAAGTGCAAGAAATAATGAAAATGTTGATAAGACATTCGAGTTATTACTTAATGAAGTGCTCTATAGAGATGAGGGTTTGGCACCAAAGAATAAAAGTAAAGAAGGTTTTAATGTTGCACAAAAACAGCATAATTGTTGTTTGTCTTAAAGCAAAGCAGAAAACAGAAGGATTTTTTTTAAATTATAAAGCATATCTGTCATTCTTAAAATATTATTTTACTTTGAATTATAATTTAATAATAGTTTTTTAAAAAATAATTTATAGAAAAACTGTTCAACTACTTTCTTTATATTGAAAATTATAGTAAATTTTTCTTTCAAATAAATATTTTTTCTAATTGAGAAATTTTTATGTATAAATATTTTCTAACTTATTCAGTATAAAATTTTAATTTTACTCAATATGGACGAAGAACCAGAAATCCGAAAATATATTAATCAAAAAATAAATCCAATTCTAGAAAAGTTGGTTGTTGACATGCTTATCCATCGTCCCACAAACCCAGTAAATTTTTAATTTATTTTGCCCTAAAACTTTTAAAAAAATTTAAACATTAACAGATTGTATATATTCAAGAATGGTGTGAGAAAAAAGCAGGTTTTCATTTCCCTCATTGATTATTTTAAACCATTTTTCCATTTGAAGATTCCTTTAAACATTTAAATAATCCTGCACCAATAAATACCTCAAAAACTAAACCCAAAAAAAAACAAGAAAATGATTCAGAATCTGAATCAGATGAAGAAACAGAAGAGCAAGATGTTACTCCTATCTTACCACAAAAATTAAACGGTCCTCAAAAACAAAGATCATCAGTTAGTGCTGAGGTTTATGGCCTTTGGAACAAAAAAGGTGTTTACAAACCAAAAATTATTCCTAAATCCTTAGAGCAAAAGGATCGAATTCGAAAAAGGTTGAACCAATCCTTTATTTTTCAGGTTCTTGACGACAATGAGCAAAATATCGTCATTGATGCAATGGATGAACGTCCTTTCAAGTAAACAAATGAGAATATTTTAATAAAATGAGAATCTAATTCAAAAAAGATCTCAACAATTTGTCATTAAACAAGGGGCAGATGGTGATAATTTATATGTAGTGGATAGTGGAAAATTAGATTGTTTTAAGGTGTTTAAGAAAGGAGAAGAAGCTAAATTTCTTAAAACTTATCAAGCTGGCGAATCATTCGGAGAATTGGCTTTATTATACAATGCTCCAAGAGCAGCCACCATTCGAGCGAAAACAGATTCGGTACTGTTTGAATTGGATCGAGAATGTTTCAACCATATAGTCAAAGAGGCTGCAATGAAAAAAAGAGAGAAATATGATACTTTCTTGCAATCAGTTGACATATTTTCTACAATGGATCCTTATGAAAGATCTCAAATAGCTGACGCTTTGAAACCCGTTAAATTTAAAAAAGGAGACTATGTTGTAAAACAGGTATTTATGAATAAAAAAGAAAAAAAATAGTTTTTTGAAGGGCGAAGAAGGAGATAGTTTTTTCCTTGTAGAAGATGGTAATTTAGTGGCTATGAAAGCCTTAAAGCCAGGGGATGAGCCACAAAAAGTGTTGACATATAAAATTGGGGATTATTTTGGAGAATTGGCTATTTTACGTAATGTGCCTAGACAAGCGAGTGTTTTGGCTCAAGTTTCCAAAAAAATTATTTAAAAATCATCAAAAAATAAATTCTAAGGATGACTGTAAATTGGTTTCATTGGATAGATTGAGTTTTAAAAGAATGTTAGGTCCTATTGAAGAAATTTTGAGGAGAAATGAGCAGAAATATGCTCAATATATGTGAGAAAATTATAAAGAAAACCTTTAAATTTATTAAACAAAAAAACAACAATAAAATCTATAATTTTTTTTATAAAACTCAATCGAAAAGGAAAGAAACAAATTTTAAATAATGGCTAATACAACAGATCCATTAGCTCATAATGTTCACAATGTGAACCCCCAGTTTCTTATTGAGAAAATCGTCAGATCGAAGATATATGCTCACAATTATTGGAAAGAATCCTGTTTTGGATTGAATTCCGAAACTTTGGTCGATCGCGCCATTGATTTAAAATATATAGGAGGAACATATGGAGGCACTCGTAAACCGACGAAATTCCTTTGTTTAGTTCTTAAGATGTTACAGATACAGCCTGAGAAAGAAATCATATATGAATTTCTCAAAGCAAAAGAATACAAGTTTTTCTCAATTCTTAAACAAAAAATACATTTTAAATAATATAATAGATATGTGACTGCATTGGCTATGTTTTATTTGAGATTGATTGGAAAGCCAGAAGAAATCTATCAATGTTTGGAACCGTTTTATAGTGATAATAGAAAGTTAATACGAAGAAAAGGTGATGGAAGTAGGGTTTATTTTATGACTATTTGTTTTGTTTTTTTAAATTTTGAATCTTTTTTATAGGATTTGAAATAATCCATATGGATGAATATGTTGATGAATTATTGAATTTAGATGCTTGTTTGGATATTGTTTTGACTCGTATTCCCAAGCGAACAGTAAATAAAAGAAAAAAAATAATTTATTTCATAAAATATGAATTTAGGCATTCGAAGAAAATGGAACTCTTGAACCTCGAATCAGTGCTTTGGAAGAAGATTTAGTTGACGAAGAACCAATCAACGAGACAATAAAAAATGAAATTGTTCCTCAGCTTGAATCTGAGGCTATTAAACCTGAGAAAAGTGCTTATGAAAAAACAGATTCATTAAATAAAGAAGGAGAAAGGGATGAGGAGGGTGAATCAAAAAAAAAAAAAACATAAAAAACATCATAGACACTCCCAAAGTAAAAGCAGAAGCGGTAGTCATCATAAACATCACCACAATCGTGATAGAAAAGAAAAGAAAAATTGGAGGAAAGTAGTCAAGCAGAAGAAAAGTCGAAGCAAATCCAAGGGAAAAAATGATAAACCAAAAGAAACCATTCAAGAGAATAAAACTTCTAATAAAAAAGAAGAAAAAGTTGAAGAGTTTTCTGTTGAATATTGGAATAAAATTCGTGCAGATTTAGGCTTAAAACCCTTGCCATCTAATAAATAAATGAATAAACAGGAAAATTTATTGGATATTGTTACAAAAAAACAGATTTTTCATGGGTAAATAAAAAAAAAAAAACTAGAATGTAGGTAATTAAAATTAATATTCATTTATTCAGTTTAAGCTCATCTCCTCCCTTCTTTCTCTTTTAATCTGTATTCCAACTCTTTAATATACTCCATAAGCTCCATTATTCTTTCATCAAACGTCGATAACTTTCTCTCCACATCATTGAAACAACCTCCAAAAGTCTCACCTTTTCTTTCATTCCTCAATCTTTCCATTTCATTATAACATTCTTTTATTTTTAATTGATAGGATCGTTCAATTTCTTCAAACTCCTTATTTCTTTTATCCATGACTTTTTGTAACTCATAATATTTCCTTTTCCATGAATTTTCATCATTTCTCAATGAAATTTCATAGACTTTTTTATCATTATGGGTTTTAATGCACTTTTCCAAATGAAACGCTTCCTGTTTTTTGACTGATAATTCTCCTTTTAATCTTGTTTTCTCCTTTTTTAATTCATAAACAGTTTGTATCAAACTAGCTTCCATTTTCGCTTTTTCCTCAATAGCTTTTTGCAAAACAAAACCATCCTGTAAATCTATGCTATATGTTTCTTTATGATAAGGCAGGCTTTCAAGCGACACAAATTCCACATTTCTATAATCCAACGAAGATTGATCTGATAAAGAAAGTGAGTTCATTTCTTCTGTTAATTGCCTGTTTTCAAGCAAAAGCCCTTCAAATTTGTGCTCAAGATTTAGAATTATCTCATCGTAATTACTTTCTTTTTTTGAAGAATCATCAGGTCGTGTCGACTCATATAAAGAAATTTCTGAAACTTGTGGAGGTTTTATGAAGGGATTAAAAGTTTTTTTGACAGTTGATTTGATGGAGGGTAGTTTTGGTTGAATTATGCTTAAATTATTAGTGTTTGGCGATGAGAGAGATATTTTAATCACCCCTGGTGTTTTTGGAGATGAATTCATTATTATTAATTGTTTTCAGTGTTTTTTATTTTTATTTTCTCTCTTTTGTATTTATATTTTTTGTTCTTATTGACAAAAACAAAAAATTGACAAGCAAATGCACATTATTAAAGATTTAGAAATTTAAAAAACAAAAAAACTAAAAACAAAAAAAATTTAATAATATGTCATTCGCTTCAATCTTTGCTTCATTTCATATAGCGGGCCGAAATCCAAATTCATATTTTAAAAAGAATCCTTTTTATGCATGCGATATAAACCCACAATTTTATTCATCAAACTCTCCACATCATCTACATTATCTAAATAATACTCAGCATTTGAAGGTTTTTTTCCCACACAGCATAAATAACTTGAAAATCGTTTCTATCATGAAAAAAAAAAATACTTTCTTTAGATAAAAATTGGTTTTGTTAAGAACTTCATCCCATAATTCCCTAATATCTTCAATATTCTTCTTGATAGCTGCAAAAACTTCTTCATCAGATATCCCTTCTCCTATGGCCATCATAAAATCAATTTTCCCTTTTTCTTGAGAAACTTTTTGTAGGATCAATTCTGAAGCAGTCCCCTACAATTTATTTCAAAAAGAAAAGAAAAAATTAAAAAAAATTAAAAAAAAAAAAAAAAATCTTTTTTTAAAATTTTTACTTTATTAATGCCATAAAACCTAATCTCGACATAATATCTGCCTCTAATAATTTCAATTTCCTTATTATGGCTCAATTCAGATTTTAATTGTTTTTCAAGCAAATCAGCTTCTTTCCAACCCAAATCTTCAGGAACTTCTCCGAAATTCCAAACAACTCCACTTTCTTTCTCATTTATTGAGCTCCCTTGAGTGTTTTTGGAATACTGCTCCATTATCTCTTTAGCCCTATATTTCCATCTCCAATCTTCGCATTCATAAAGCCTTATCCATTGATTACAGGCTTTTTTCAATCGAATTAAATATCCATATTCACAGAAAATATTTAAATTTCTCACATCAAGAACCCAAGGACCTAATTCTTTTGGTGATTTTCCTGTTATTAAATAAACAGAATTTCTGGGATCATTGCAAATGAGCTTTAATCCTTCTAAAATGTTATCTGATGGCTTTAATATAACTAATGGATTTCCTTCCAAATCTAGAATTTCTAAAGGATCAGCAAACTGATTAGAACGAACTAAAGTTCCTTCATAATCTAAAATAATGATCCTGTTATATGAATTACCATAGTTTTTAATAATTTCTTTGAAATTGAGATACTTGAAAAATTCATTGGTCGCCATTTTGAAATAAGTTATTGAATGATAACTTGTCAATTTCTCAACTTTGGTCAAATTTGCATGTTTTGCAAACAATATACTTTTCTTCAAGTCATAAAGAAGTGCTTCCAACCATGTGATTATTGTATGTTTTTTTAACAAAGATGCATTAGATTCAAGATTAGGAAACACAATTTCTTCGAATGTTTTGTCTAAAGGGTTCATGATAGCTAGTGTTTTCAATTTAAATTCTTCAAAAGAAAAAGGATTGTATTTATTAATTTTCGTATATAAAGGGTTCAATGTGATGAAATCAGAAAACAAAGCTTGTCCATTGTTTTCGTTCAAATACAAAAACTCAAGAACTTCGATGCAATTATCATTTTTTATTGAAGATTTTAAGAATAATTTTGCAGCATTCATATAACCGTAAATTTCAAGAGAATTAATGCTTTTTATAAAGAAGTTTTTGAAAATCAGGAGCAAATTCTTATTTTTAATGAATTCTGGGTCTAAATTTATTACGACTAAAACCCATGGGCTTAATTCTTCAATAAGATTTTTCAAACTCTCAAGATAATTGTTCAGAGAATTTTGATTAAACCCACTTAATAAAATTTCAATATCCCAATAGTTTGGATTAACGATTTGTACAAATATCGTTTGATTTTTCAAAGATGGTTCATCAGCCAACAGCTTTGCATAAAGTCTCAATTTAACATCCAACAAAGCGAGTTTATTGAATGAATCAACACTAAAAATAATATTTTTTCCTTGATGTCTATTCGAAATTTCTTTTGACATTTCGATGAATTCATTAGACCGTTTCAAAATTTCTAAATATGTTGTATCAATACCAATTGAACTGATTTTAATTTTAATCTGTCTACCCATAAATCGAACCATAATATCTCCTCTTCTGGCCTCATATTTCAAGCCCATAACAACAGCAATAATCGCAAGAAATTGTCTAGCATGAGCAAATTCATTGAAACATATAATATTGCCTAAAAGCATAGAATTAAGCAACTCTTCGCTGAACTGCAATAATTGGAAATTTTCCAAACAAGGAAAAGTCATTCCATAATAGAAAACGATTGCAGGTTTGACGATTTTCTTTGCCAAATAGAAATTTATCAAAATTAAATGATAATCAATGACAAAAATCAAAGGGTTTTCTTTGCTGTGTTCAATCACCAATTCTGCTAACATTTCATTGATCATTCTGAAATCTTCATAGCCTGAGTTAAACCTCTCAACCATTTCAATAGAACAATTATCTTTATTGAATGAATTGCTTAAAACTGGATCTAAATATTCATAGCAATATAATATGTAATTTAAATGAATGCTAGTTTTCGGAAAAGCAACTAAACATCGATAATTTTCATAAAGTAACTGTTTTAAGCCAGATTGCATTTCTGTAGGAACTTGTTCATAGAGCATACCCACCCACATCATTTTTTTATATTGATTTTTGGCTTGAGAAAAAAAATGTGAAGTATATTTCAGGATTTCTATTAAAGGGGGAGTAAAACTGATATTCCACTTCATTTCTTTTCTATCCCATGAGGCACTTAATGGTAAATACCCCATCATCACATAAACGATCTCGTCATAATTCAGGTTTATTATATAATCCTCTGTTATTTGATAAACGATATCGTTTTGGGATTTAAGAAGTGAAAAACCCCTTAATTTATTCGGAGTTTTATCCATCATTTTTCGATAAATTTGCTGCAAATCCATTCTTTTTAACGTCTTTTCTTCCTCATATTCTTTTAGAAAAGGTCCTGTCAGTGAGTTTATGTCTTTTCTTGAATTGTGATGTGATATTGCTAGACTTGCCATTGAAGTTTCGCTCACAGTATGTGAATCCTTCTTTAAATTCTTTCTAAAATTGTGAATTGTGATACTTTCTGAAGTTTTCTCTTTTCCTCTTTGATTCTTTCTTGAAATGAATTTCTCTATTTTAGATAAATTATTTGAACTAGTGGATTTAAAAGTTTTTTCATGGAGAGCATTTTCATATCCTTCAAGAGAGATATCGAATTGTGAATTAAGAGATTCATCCAAATATTTCTTTTTAAGAGCGTTTTTATCTTCAATAAGAGAATCTTGAATGAAACTCAGGAAAGAAATCTCACGAATTAAAAGGTCTCCCTCTAAACCTTGCAATGTAATAAAAAATTCATGGATATTATAAGATCTATTTGTGTTGAAAGGGAGGTTTTCCCAATGGATAACATGATTGGCTTCGACAACAACCATTTTATATTGGAAAGCTGAATATAATGGCAAGGAAAGAGAATGTTTTGAGAGGTAATATTCAGGAGATTTAGGATCTTTTTCCAAAGAATGTTGATTAAAATCAGACCATAAACCCAATTCAAAAATATTGCCTACAATTGAGAGGCTTCGATGCGGGGTCATTGGAAATAAAGGTTTAAATTGGAAAGTTATTTGGCAAATCATTTTGGTTTAGAATGCTTTTATTTTAGGATCCAATGTTTATAAAAATGATGAATGAAAATTTTTGTTTATTTTATTTAAAAAAAAATTCACAATTTTTTTATAAATAAAGGCTCAAAAAAAATGTTATAAATTTTTTTTTAGATTTTAATTTTTTTTTCATTATAGATTTTTTCTGTTATTTTCTTTTTATTTGTATTTTTTTTTGTCTTTGTTTGTTATTTTGTATTTTTTTTATAAAATTTTTTCATTTCTTTTGAAAAATTATAATTTTTTTTTAATTAATTTGTCATATTTTTTCACAATGAAAATGTAGAAAAAAATTAGACAAACAAAATAAATATTGATTTCCTTTTATAATTAAATTTTTAATTTTTCATCAATGAAGAATTTAATTGCCGTTTTTGAAAAAAAATTTCAAAGTTAAAAAAAAATTTTTTAAGTTTAAAAAAAAAATGCAACTAGTCTATTTCTAAGATAGATTTTTAAGAAATTTTTATATTTTTATGTAAAGTTTTAGATAAAAAAGAAGTTTCCAATTTTTGATTGTTTTTTCTTTCTAAAATTTTTGAAAAAAAACAATAATTTGTTTTTATTATTTCTTTGTAATGAGATTGAATTTATTGAATTC
>JFJP01022147.1_pt1 | contig 10427 bp, 8 predicted proteins | sample 431651 | NCBI WGS metagenome assembly JFJP01 (sample SAMN02602958, study PRJNA72255) | Microbial mat metagenome, whole genome shotgun sequencing project. | biome: fresh water; feature: sink hole; material: water; isolation source: purple microbial (photo- and chemosynthetic) mats found in... | reverse complement strand
ATCCGGCAAACACTGATGGGCAAATCTGTTATGTCTGAAACAACAATATGGATATTAAGGCAGGCGCAGAAATTTTCCCGTCGGATTTTTTCGATAATTTTTATTTTATGTTACAAAGAGTTAAGATTTTTTTATCAAAACTGCTTCTCAGTTGGCACGGATACTGCATGTATCTTTGCATATCAACCGTCACAGAACAAAGGAGAATGAAAAATGGCAGCTATCGTGATCAAAGATTTGGAAATGAGCAAGGAATTGGATAAGAAAGCCTTGATGAATGTTAGGGGCGGCAAATTCGAAATAACTACCATCAAATACGGTCCGTTCGGACAAATGACAGGTTCAAAAACGGTTATGAACGGAGGTAAATTGCAGACTACGGAAAGTTGGAAGCAATGGGGTAATATCGTAAGCGGTAGCGTGAAGGGCATCGGTTTTGAACAAGCCTATTCCTCTAACGAACAAAAAGGAACTTTTTGGGGTATGAGCTGATATGCCTGTTTACGTCATTGCCGGAATGGATAGAATGGGTTAAAAGCCCTTTTTTTCTCAGAAAAATCCGTATGTATGTCTAAGAGTAAACAAGGAGAATCAACATGGCGAATATTGTTATTAAGGACTTGGATATCAATAAGGAACTGGATAAAAAAGCCATGAGCAGCCTGCGAGGAGGTCAGTTAATTATCAGACGCACAGCATGGGATCAGGGCGGTTACAGTGGAGGAAGTATTTCTTATTTTGATACAGCCACCAAGCGTAGCTGGGGAGGTTCATATTGGACCGGCGGCGGACATACCGGCGGAACTGTTTGGAATCGGCAGGGAGGGCAGTTCTCAAGAAGCACATGGAAGGTCTGAATAGAGGCGATAAAAAATCAGTCATAAGGCAGGAAGGAAGAGGAGTTAATGCTCCTCTTTTTTTCTTCATAGGAGAAGCGTAAATATGTCCACTATTGTAATTACAGATTTGGCGGAAATTAAAGACCTTGATAAAGAAGCCTTGATCCGTTTGATAGGGGGAAAATTTATCATCCTCCCCCTGCCTCGGTGGCCGGGAAATCACATAATAGATCCGGGCTTTACTCCACGCTTTCCGAATTCTAACATCCGTCCGGCATGGCCCGGCAGCGGTCACCATCCGGTATTGCCTGTATGGCCCCCCCATCGGCGGCCCGGAATCCAACTATTGTGAACTTGCCCGTTTTTTCATCAGCCCTGAATTCGAGATTCAGGGTTTTTTTGTCCGGATACAGATATAACCTTGAAATCTTTGGCATGTATTTCCTGTTTTTTAAGCAGAGTTTGCAGATAGGAACGATTCATCCCCATTTTTTTTGCCAATACCGTCACATTTCCTTTGACTTCCCTGAGCCGCTCTTTCAGAAACTCTTTTTCAGCCGCATCCATAGCTGCTTTCCTGACATCATCAAGGCTGAGAAATTTTTCTGGATGCTGTGTTTTTTTTAGCTCTGAATCGGCCGGACGTATCATCTCCGGCAGATGCTCCAAACCGGCAACATCGTCGGCTATACAGGAAATCCGATAGATGATGTTACGCAATTCCCGGATATTGCCTCGAAACGCATAATTCATCAGAAAACGGTGCAGTTGCGGAGACAGATTTACAACCGGACGATTCAGCTTTTCCGAAGCCTCGGTACAGAAATAGGCGATCAGGAGCGGAAGTTCATCCCGCCGTTCCCGCAGGGGCGGAAGACGGACAGCAATCACACTCAGGCGGTAGTAAAGATCTTCCCGAAATTTTCCCTCCGATGTCATTTCATATAGATTGCGGTTGGTTGCAGCGAGAATACGCGTATTGACCCACATCACCTCATCTGAACCGACGCGCTGAATCTCGCCGTTTTCCAGCACACGCAGAAGCTTGACCTGATTTTCCGGGGAAATTTCTCCGATCTCATCAAGAAAGATCGTTCCCTTATCCGCGGCTTCGAATTTGCCTTTACGATCTTTTACAGAACCGGTAAATGCCCCTTTGACATGACCGAACAACTCGGATTCGAGCAGCGTACCGACAATCGCTCCGCAGTTTACAGAAATGAAAGGCTGATCTGCCCGATCACTGTTGGCATGGATAATTTTCGCCAGCAATTCCTTGCCAGTGCCGCTTTCGCCTTCAATCAGAACCGGCATCCCCGTATCTGCGACTTTTTCAACCAGTTCAAGCAATTCAATCAGTTTGGGATTTTCTCCGAAAACTCCTTCGAACACGAATCCGCGGTCGGAAAGCGCCTGCCGACGGTGCGGATTATTCTGTTCCCGGATTCCGGAACAGGAAGGAATCTCTCGCTCCTGTTTGCATCGTTCCGCTCTGGAAACCAGTAAAATTTCTTCCCGCAAGGTATTGATCTGATGAAGAATTTTTTCAATTCCCGAACGATCCAATTGACTGGACCAGCGCAGTCCGGAGCGTATAATTTCGATACGCTCCAGAATGCGGGCATAAGATGTCGCAAAAAATGGTTCGATATCTTCAAGTTTCAGCATTGCCTGCGGATATCTGTTTCTGAACCAGATGAAAATACATGCCTTTTTTCTCTAATAATTCCTGATGACTTCCCTCTTCCACCACGGCGCCGTCATACAAGACCAGTATTTTGTCAGCATTCATAATAGTGCTTAACCGGTGTGCTATAAGCACTGCGGTACGACCTTCCAGTATTTTACGCATATTCTGCTGAATATGGCTTTCAGATTCGCTGTCCAAAGCAGAAGTCGCTTCATCAAAGATCAGAAAAGCAGGATCATGGTACAAAGCCCGGGAAATACAGATACGCTGAATCTGTCCTCCTGAAAGTCCTGTTCCCCGTTCTCCCACACGCTGTTCATATCCCAGCGGCATATTGCTGATAAAACCGTGAGCATCCGAGAGTCTGGCCACCTCTGCTATTCTTCGTGCGTCCGGATTCGGATCGGTCATAGCAATATTTTCGGAAATAGTCCCTGAAAAGAGCAGGTTGCTTTGCATCACATAACCGATCTGGGATCGGTAATATTCCATATCCAGCATATCCATATCATAGCCGTCCACATAAATCTTGCCTTCGACAGGTTTGTAAAAACCTACCAGTAATTTAGCCAATGTGGTCTTTCCGCACCCGCTGCGACCGACGAGAGCCACCGTTGTTCCGGCTTTTATTTCCAGATTGATATCTTTGAGAATATAAGGAGTCTCTTTGCCGCCGTAGCGGAAATAAACCTTTTCAAAACGGATGTTGCCTCTCAGCCGGGGAAGAACAACTCTTGAGGGCATATCTTCCGGCTTTTGTTCAGGATCCATTTCCAGCACATCCCCCAGCCGCTCCATAGAAACCAACGCGCCCTGAAGTTCATCCCAGACCCCGACCAGTCCTAAAATAGGTCCCATCACACTTCCGATAAGAGAATTGAATGCCATCAACTGACCGATGGTCAGTTCCTGAGCAAGAACCAGTCTGGAGCCGATCCACAGCAATGCAAGGCTGGTTACTGCTTTCAATGCCTCGCTGATTGTTCCCACAAGAGTTGTGAACAGTCCCATCTTATATCGGACTTCCAATGATTTTGCATATTTTTTTTCCCATTTCAGCCGCATGGTCCGTTCAATCCCCATCCCCTTGACCGTCTCTATCCCTCCCAGTGTTTCCACCAGCATGGATTCGGCATCCGAGCCGGTATAAAATGCCTGCCGGGCATATTCTTTGTATTTCGGCGTTGCCAGAACGGTCAGCAGAATCATGGGCGGTAAAAAGGCAATCAGCAAAAGCGTCAGTCTGACATTATAAGCAAACATCACAATGAAATAGACAAAAATCATCAGGGTATTCAAAACCGTACCGATACTGCTTTGTGTCATAAACCGCCGGATGGTATCATTTTCCTGAAACCGGGCCATGATATCTCCTGTTTTACGCCGGGCAAAAAAGGAGATCGGCAATGACAGCACGTGCTTATAAAAATGGGAAATCATATTGAAATCCATTTTTCGAATCATAAAACCGGAGAGATAGGAGCTGAGAAATCCGGTAATCTGACTGAATACCATAGTAATTGCCAGACCGAGGATCATCATATTGAGGAGATGATAATTCTGATGTACAACGACCCGATCCAAAATATTTTGTATGATAATGGGAGAAACCAGACCGAGCATCTGAAGAATCAGGGCTGCCAGAAACAGATCTCGGAGAATTTTTTTAAAGGGGCTGAGATAACTTACAAAACGTACCCAGGGGGAACTTTTTTCAGCAGTCCGGGCAAGGGTCTCGGTGGGCATGAACAGCATACAGTTTCCGCTCCACCCTTTTTCAAATTCTGCAACAGTCAGTTTTTTAAAGCCCGGACCCGGGTCTGCGATCCAGATATGTCGTTTGGATATGCCGTAAATAATAATATAATGGTATCCTTCCCAATGCGCTACAAAAGGCAGTTGGAAATCAAGCATCATATTATAGGTACATTGAACGCCTTTGCTAATGAATCCGAGAGATTCGCCGACTTTGGAGAGGCTGTCCATGGTTGCGCCTTCGGTGGTCACATTGGCCATTTCTCTGAGTTTGCCCAGCGTCATGGGTATGTCATAATATTTGCAGACCATAGCCAGACAGGCTGCCCCGCAATCCATTTCTTCGGCCTGTTCCACAAGGGGAAAGCGTTTCAGCACGCGTTCTCCCACACCAGCTTCTGAACGGACATCAAAGAGGAATCGCTTGCGCCGGTTTTCGGCAAGTTCTCTGTGCCGGTTGAGTTCTTTTCCCAGAAAATCAATACGTTCTTCCAGAACTGCCCGGAGTCCGGGGTTCCGCTCCAGAATAAAATGCACCGTCTTTTGAGGAATGACAAGCAAAACAGCGTCGCTGTGGGCAACCGCATCAGTTTCCTGAGCCGAATACATCAGACATGCTTTTTCGCCGAAAACTTCGCCGGGTCCGTGAATCGTCAGGTTATAGGTCTCGCCTTCTTCTGTTTTGACGAGTTTGACTTCTCCCTCCCGAATGACATACAGTCGCCGGTCTTCGGTTGAATCCTGAGTCAGAATGCTTTCTCCGGCCGGCACCCGTTTGATGCCGATACTTTGGATAATCTCATCCATTTCTGTGCGTTCGACTTTGGACCGGAGATCAAACAACTGTGTTACAAAGCCGCCGATGGCTTTCAACGCGATATACCGTGTAAAAAAATTCTGTGCGGATTTATTTTTTTCTAACAATTTTGAGACGGTTTCACGCGAAAAGAACAATAACTCTATCTTGCCCGAAGCGCGCACGGAATATTCCGCGGGCTGTTCTTTCAAAACCCAGATTTCGCCGAAGGTCTCCCCGGCTTTCCGAATACCGATACTTTTTTCTTTACCCCGTTCTTCATTGAAGAGCCTCACTCTGCCCGATTTGACAATATACAACCCCTGCCCTGTATCACCCGCATTTATGACCGTCTTGCCGAGATCGTAATGCGAAGTCTGCGCCTGAGCAGACAACTGTTCCAGTTCCTGCGAGTTGAAAGCGGAAAAGGCTTCGATACTTTTTAGAAATTCTGCCACAGATGATCCACCCACGAGATACCTCCGATACAGACCTGCAAGGTTTCCGAAACCTTGCAGGTCATTACAAAATTTAGGTTGTCACTGCATGTTCCTTCACACGGGCTGCCAGCCATTCATCATAAAGCAATTCTCCGATCTTTGTTTTCGTGGAATCATCCAATTTGGCAGTCTTCTTTGCAGCAATCAGGATAATTTCACAGAGGTCTTCATCCAAGCGGAAAGGACCGAGAATAGCTCCTTCAGCCGCATTGAAAATTTTGGCATCCACATCACTGGACAAAGCCCCTCTCAGCACACCTTTGATCAGTCCTCCGTTTTCCTTTGTTTCCTCATCTAAAGAATGTTCCTTGACCAGTTCGTCGAAACTCTCAGGTTCTTCCTCAATCAGCGCAATCAGTTCCTTTGCCTTTTCTTCACCCTCGACCACAATATGCCTGATATCCACGGAGTCGAATTTAGGCGAGTTCAGTTTGAAATAAGCCTCGACCGACTTGTCCGTTACGATGGTTTCAAGCATTCTCTTTTTGTAAAGCTGTTCGGTGATAAAGGATTCGAACTCATCCAGGCTGATGCCGATCCCGTCCATCCATTCCTGCGTGTCTTTTGCCCGATGAAGCCCTCCGCATCGTCTGAAATCATCAGCCATCTGCTGGACTTCCGGGGTCGGAATGGCAATGCCCTTTTTTTTCGCGGCATGAACCGTTACCTTGTCACGGACGATTTTTCTGATCATTTCCGGAAATTCATTCGTGAGTTTAAGGATTTTCACAAACTGTTCCGCGGAAATGACTTCTTCATCAATTTTTACGACCGTACTCATTGAGACCTCCTTAAATATTCCACTTAAAATTGTAAAAAAAACAAAATCGTAGGGCATGTCGGAGACATGCCTCTGCCGCTAACTCTTCATTTTCCTGAACGGATCCAAAGCCAGTTCGATCATTCGCCGCTTTTCGACAACAATTTCCGCCAAAGCGGTCATGCCGTACCTTACCGGTATTTTTTTGTTGTCTTCCATAAAATAATCCCGATCCAGACTGATACGCCCCTTATAAAAAATTTCATCCTTTTTCGAGGCGGTCGCGCCCGGAGATATATATTCCAGTACGCCGTTTATAAATCCGTAGCGCTGATAAGGAAAGGCACTGAACTTTATTTTTACGGGCTGCCCCACTTTCAGAAGCCCCCGGTCTTTTTCCAGAATTTTGACCATCAGCACCTTTTCGGCGCTCGCCGGGGCAACGGAAACCAGCGGTTCTTCTGCACGGATTTTTTCTCCGCGCTGAGTCGAAGAGACTGCCGTAATTTCACCGGATACCGGGGTCCTGACCGTAAGAAAATTATCCGCATCAAGATCGTCGAAGGTTACGACCGCAGCCGCTTTTAATGACGCTTCAGCCGCTTTGTATCTCATATTCACTTCTTTTTCGGCATTCTTATACTCCATTTCTTTGGCGTCATATTTCAGGCGGAGTTCCACAAGCTCTATATATATCTGATCAATCCGCTGATCGGCATCGGTCCGTTGTTTGCTGTACTCCAGTTCCAGTCCTTCTTTTTCAAAAATCAGACGGCGGGATGCCGTATCTGCCTTGAGATATTCGGCTTTTTTGGCATCCAATTCAATTTTGGAAAGTCCCCCGTGTCCTTCGGTTTCATACAACTGACTGTAATTGCTGAAAGCAGTCCCGGCCATACTTTTTGCAGCATTCGATTCAGAAATCTGTGCGTCAAGACTTTTCAGCCTGTTTATTTTACTCTGCGAAATATTGGACATCCCTGTGGTTTTCAGGGTGTTATAAGTTTCCTGTCTCTGAGCAATCTGCTCTTTGATGCCTTTGAGTTCTTTTTCCAGAACAATTTTTTTCTGAGGGAACATTTTCATTTCAAGGTCGGCTTTTTCAAAATCTATCTCTGCTCTGATCGCAGATGTCGCAGCCTGTATAGCGTCCGGCGCTTTGATACGGGCAAGCAGATCGCCTCCGGATACGGTCATGCCTTCGGTTGCATACACATCAATCAGTTCTCCTGCCGCCGGAGTGTATATACGCTTCATTTCGGATTCCGCATCAATCTGCCCTTCTGCGCTGATAATCACATCTGCTCTTCCGTAGAAAGACCAGATGAAAATAACAAAGAGCAGCACCATTAATATGTAGATAATGCCGTGCGCCAAAAACGAAGAGGTTCCCATGAGAATTTCAAGTCCTTCTCTCCCATGTTCTTCAACCGCTTCTGCAAAACTTTCCGTCTCTCGTTCTGAAGACATTGTTGCTCCTTTCCTAGTGGTGAAACCCGCCCTCCGATTATTTTCGAAGATGACCGGCTTTCTCGATAAAAGGTTCGGTTTGAAATTTCATTTGACCCAGCAGCGTAGTCCGCTCGGATTTTTCTGCATTCAACGCTTTTTTATAATGAGATAAATCTTCATCCAAAGCTTTCAGCCCTCCGATTCCGGGGAATCTGCGTCTGAATTCATTGATCTCGGATTCCAGGGCATCGGTCCGATCTGCATTCAGTTTTTCTTTAATAACATTCTTAAATTCCTGAATCGGTTTGAGATAGGCAAATTCCCATTTTTGAAGGATATCCAGACAGTGATAAACATGTTTCTGAATCGCTTCAAACAAAGTGTTCTGTTCTGCAATAAAAGTGAAAATACGGCGATTTTCATTTTTATTCTGTTCCCATCGGCTCAGGAGCGATTCGATCTGTATTTCATCGCGGAAAATGACAATCGGTGTTTCAGGGCTTCTTCCTGAAAAATACTGCTCCATATCCTGAATCCATATCATCAGTTCGACAGATTTCAGGGCTTCAGGATTGTGCCGGGTCTGCTCTGCGGTATTTGCCAAAATTTCCCGGGCTTGGGAAAAAAGTCTGTTGTTCAGTTTGTCGCTCCATTCAGGCAGAATATCTTTGAGAAGCGCTTCTGCTGCAAGCGTCTGCAAGTCTTTATATTCCGGCAGAACATATTTGAAAATCGGAGTAGTGACAACTTCTTTCAAGGTTCTCTCCTCCGGTTTTCGGGACAATATGCGGTTTGCAAATTCAATACCTTCTTTATATTTCCCCTGCGCTGTCATCTCGTTCAACTCATGCTCAGGTGAAGTCATAACGGCTGCTCCGAAAAGAAAAACAATCAGTCCTATTCCTGCCGCCGCACTCAGAATCCATTTACGTTTTCGGGCATCTTCAGGTTTGCCGCGGAAAGCTTCAAATATGATTTTCAACGGTGTCTTTTTTTTCGGAGAGCGCGGAGCATCGGACTTGTCTTTTTCAGACGGATTTTCGCCTTGTTTTGTCTTTTTATTTTCGGAAAGAAATACTTTGAGAAAAGCTGTTCCATCCTTTATATACTGAGTTTTGCCTTCTTTCGGCGTAACACTGCGCGAGGGTTCGGAAGGCAAAACCTCTTCCCGAGGGGGAGGATTTGTCTCTTTTTTTAAAGATTGAGAAGAGCGATCCTTTTTCGGAGAACTTTTACCTGCTTTCTCTGTTTTAGAGGAATCGCTGACCGGTTCTTCAGATACAGATTCGCGACGGGGAGGTTTTGTCTCTTTTTTTAAAGACTGAGAAGAGCGATCCTCTTTCGGAGAACCTTTGCCTGCTTTTTCTGTTTTAGCGGAAGGACTCGGCTCTTCGGATACAGATTCCGATTTTCCCGAACCGGCCGGTCTTGTTTCTTCACTATCCGGATTCGGCGTATCCATAACTGTGTGGTCGCAAATCTTCGGGACTTCCGGAGATGCTGCCTCTGATTCAGGATAGTCTAATTTTACCACATAGTTAAAAAACTGACCGAATGAGAGGAAATCTCCGTTGCACAGAGACGTGGGCTTATTGACCGGCAATTTTTTCCATGCCGCCATGGTACCGTTTATACTCCCCAAATCCTCCACATAAAATTTTCCCTCTTTATAAAAAATACGGGCATGGTTTCGGGAAAGTTTTTTGACCTGATCGGGAAATTTTCCTTCACGTTGAGCAAAAAAGCCTTCGCTTCGGCTTACGATAAACGGAAAATCTTGAATCGTCACCGTGTCCAAACCTGATTTCTGGTCTGCCGGTATCAGCGTAAGCAAAACCTTTGCATCCGCTACAAAAGCTGTTTTATCCGAATCTTCTTCTTCGATTTCTTCAATACTAAAAGTATAATGAAAATGCTCCCCGATGATAACCTGATCCCCGTTGCAGACTTTTACCGGTGCTTTTCCCAGGGCCCGGTTATTCAGTTTTGTGCCGTTTACGCTTCCCATATCGGCAAGATAAATCCGGCCCTGTTCTGAAGATATGACAGCATGTTTCCGCGACAGAAATGAAACCGCTATTTTCATTTCAACGGATTGCTCCCTGAGTTCCGCAAAGGGCGATTTGTCTCTGCCGACTACAAAGGGAAAATCTTCAATAGAAATACTCGGATAAATTGAATCGCTTTTGGCTTGAAGTGTCACTTTCATCAGAAAGAAATTTCCTTATTGTTTGTCTGTGTTGTTATCGGACAATTTCTTTGGGCCATCCACCCCCCAAGGCTTTGAATAAGGTCACGTTATCATCCAGAAGCGAACGGTGCATATCCATCATGGCTTTTTCAGCCTGAAACAGTTCCCGCTCCACATCTATAACTTCCAATTGGGATGTCAATCCCATTTCTAATTTTTTCTGAGTTTGTTTTCGGACTTTCTTCAAATCCTCAATTCTGTCCTTGAGCAGTTCCTTCTGTTTTGTCCGGCTGTCCAGATTGACCAAAGCATCTTCCACCTCTTTGAATGCTTCCATCACGGTTTTACGGTAGGTATTTTCAAGGATTTTTGCTTCTGCTTCACTGACGGCAACCTTTGCTTTTCCGGCCCCGCCGTCGAAAATAGGCAGTGAAATATTCGGCA
>JFJP01027657.1_pt1 | contig 10429 bp, 6 predicted proteins | sample 431651 | NCBI WGS metagenome assembly JFJP01 (sample SAMN02602958, study PRJNA72255) | Microbial mat metagenome, whole genome shotgun sequencing project. | biome: fresh water; feature: sink hole; material: water; isolation source: purple microbial (photo- and chemosynthetic) mats found in... | reverse complement strand
ACTTTGAAGTCCTATAAAATTGAAGAAAGAAAACAACGTTTAAAGTATTATATTAACAAAGCAAATGGTGTTTTGGAAAACAACAAAAAGAAGATTTCGAATGTTTTGAGTGATTTTAATCAAAGCGTTTACTATCAAGGAATTGCCCTGCCATTTTCGAATGTTGACGACTCAAAATTTCATTCAAATTTGGTACATTTTTTTATTTTTTTTCTAGGAAAACTAAATTTTTTTTTAAGATGATTAAAATTTTAAACTATGATTTCACTTGTTTCAACACAAAAAAAAGAGTGCCTTATAAGATTGTTGTCGAAACAGTAGAGTAAAATAAAATAAAGATTAATTTTATAAATTATTTTCATTTTATTCATTTAATGAAATAAATTGAATTCATTCATTATTTCATATCATTTACAATTTAATTAAAAAAGTGTTGAAGATTTCCAAACATATGCCCCTAAAGCACAAATGATCCAAGACGATGTTATGAGTGTGAAATCCTCTAAATCAATTAATGATTGGGAAATAATTGATGAGTTCTATGATCCAGCCATTAATACATCATCCAAGGCCACAGACATGGCTCTAACAAAACGCAATAAATACCAAGGACTTGAAGATTTCGCCAAAAAAATTGCTGAAGATGAAGCAAAAAAGCAAGATTCTAATAAAAATGAGAAGAGAAATTGGCTTATACCAGCATTGGCTTTAAAATTGCCGAGTTTTTTAAATCCATTGATCAGGAAAGAGAGCACAATAGTTGAAGATAAATCATTATTATTAGAGGCGAATTTATGTGAGAAAAAACCACAAGGGTTCATAAGAAATACTAATAGAACTATGACCATGAATCCTCCGAATATACATAAATTAAAAACAGAAATGACACTAGAATTACAACAGCATCTGAATCGAATTTCATCTAACACGAAGAATAAAATGACTTTCAATACGAAATTCCCTAAAAGACTGATTAAAAGAAGAGTTTCATGCGATCTGAAGAAAAGAATCGAATTCGATGAAAGTCCTACAATAAGGCATCGAAGAAAATTATCTTTTAAAGCTGTTGAAAACAAAGATCGAATCCAATTTCTACAGAAATTAAAGCCAAAACTTGAAGAAGATCTCTCTAAAACACAAGTATTCAAATTAACTGTGTCAAAGATAGAACAAATGTTGAAGAATGAGCTAAATGAAGATAAAAAAAAGGAGGAAAATAAAATAGAAGAAGAAAATGAAGAAGAAGAGAAACAAATTAGAAAATTGGGGCCTTGGGATGAAATTTGGGAAGATAAAGCTCAATTTATTCAAAAAAATTCACCTTATGGACATTTTCCTTCATATAAACTGAGATGTCTTATTATAAAGGGAGGAGATGATTTGAGACAAGAAATTTTAGCAATGCAATTAATCATCAAATTCAAGCAAATTTTCGACAGAGCTAATATCAGATTATATATAAGACCTTATGAGATTATTGTCACATCTGCCAATTCAGGGATTTTAGGTATTTAAATAATTTTTATTTTTTTAATGAAACTATTTTTAAAAAGAATTTATTCCGAATACAATCGCAATCGATGGATTGAAGAAGAAATACCCGAATACTTCTTTATTGCAATTTTATAAGATGACTTATATTTTTGGGTTCGAAGAAGCTCAAAAGAACTTTGTTGAAAGTTTTGCAGCTTATTCATTAGTGAGCTATTTCCTACAAATCAAAGATCGGTAATTATTTTATTTTTTTTCAACTTCTTTCATTTAAAAATTAATTTTCTTTCATTTTTATAAATTAGACATAATGGGAATATGTTAATTGACGCAAAAGGATATATAATTCATATTGATTTCGGGTTTATGCTGGCATTTTCACCGGGAGGCATTAATTTCGAAGCTGCTCCCTTTAAATTTACCAACGTATATTATTTGGAAAATAATGATTTTAGCGAAAAATTTATAGGAATATTTGGAATTAATGGGAGGAAAAGATTCTAATATGTTCAGTTATTATAAGTGTTTGGTGTGTGAAGGATTCAAAGAATTGAGGAAACATGTGGATGAATTGTCTTATTTGGTAGAAATTATGATGGTTGATTCAGATCTCCCATGTTTTACTCAATTTAAAATCGATGTTTTCAAAGAAAGATTTAAAGAAAATTTCTCTGATGAAGAAGTATTTGTTTATTGATGGGGAGTTTTTTTATTTTGTGGTTTAGTGCGAGAGTCATGTGGAGAAACTCATTGAATCAAGCATTGATAATTGGTGGACTATACAATATGATAATTTCCAAAAAATGACCAATGGAATTATGCCTTGATTTTTTTTTTAAACTTTTAAATTTGTTTTTTGGAATTGAAAATAATAAAATAGAAGATGAAAGATGGATTTTCTTAATTTTCTGTTTAATTTAAATCAAAATATGAGTGAATTTAATTATATTCAATGTAAAATCGAGAAAAAAATTAAATTAAACATATTTTTTATATTAAATTCAAATTTTTTAATTTTTCAGTTATAAATTATAAAAAAAATCTTTATTGAAATTAAAATTCAAAATTGTTTATTTTAGGTTATAAAGAACTACATTCAAAAATAGACCTTTTCTTTGAAATTAACATTAATAAATTGTTTTTTTTTTGGCTTCAAATCTTTATTGAATAATTTATTTAATCTAAAATAAGTTTATTGCTTTTTCGACTTTTTAAATAAAAAATAATAGATAATCCCTTTATTTATTTTAACCATGAATTTTCCAGCTTATTCCAAATTTCCTGAAGAGAATCCAACTGAGGAATTTCACCAAAAAGGCACTTTTTCTCCAAGCCTAAGCCTCACACGCAAACGTGTCTCTTTCCCTGATAATTCACCAAGTTCTCCAGACATCATGAAAAACTTGACAAAACTTTCTTCGAATAATTCAAAGCATGAAGATGATAAAAATTTGATCTTCGCAGAAGATCAGATAGCGAAAATCTTAAAAAAGTTCTACAAATCACAAACCCTTGAAAAATTCACCTCTTTCATTAATTGGGTCGAGTCGAAAAAAGCCTTTCCTTCCCAGAAAATCTATTGTAAAATCAAAGATTTCAAGTTTTTTCCTTCCCCAAGCACAAGTCTTAGAATCCCACAAAAGGGTGAAGTCAGTTGTATCGCTTTTTCTCCAGGTAGTAAGCTTTACGCATTAGGCTTGGATTATTTCGGGATTTTTCTTTGGGATTTTAAGAAAATGACTGAAATCGGCGAGTTTAAATTAGACAATCAAGTGATGAGAGTTACAAGCATAACCCTTTCAGAAGAATATTTATTTTCAGGTGGTTGGGACTGTTTAATTCGTCAATGGGATATAAAAACCTTAGAAATTATCCATGAATTCTCTAATGGTCATTTGGCTCCGATCCTCAGTTTAACAGTCAGTCCAATCACTTCAACTTTGATTTCAAGCGCTGAAGACAATCTAATTCTTGTTTGGGACCTAAGAACAGGAAAAAATAGACAAATAAATGGTCATAAATCCCCTGTTAGTGCTGTTTTATTGACTCCTGACATTGAATTCATCATATCAGCTAGTTGGGATAAAACCATTAAAATCTGGAAGATTGCTGATCTTCATTTAGAAGCCTCTTTGGAAGGCCATAATGACATGATCAGAGCTATCGCGATATCTCCCGATGGGAAACTTTTGGCTTCAGGAGGGGACGATAGAATTGTGAAAATATGGGATTTGTTCGAAAAAAAAGAAAAAGGAAGTTTTGAAGGCCATTTGGATATAATAACGACTCTCGGGTTTTCCCCTGATGGAGGTTTGGTGGTTTCTGGTAGCTTTGATAAGCATTTGAAGGTGTGGAATGTAAGGAAGATGGAGTTGAAAAAGACTTTAGAAGGACATACAGATCAGATAACTTCTTTAGTGATTAGTTTAGATGGTAAGAAGATAATTTCAGGGGGAGTAGATCTATGCACGAGGGTTTGGAATTTCGATCGCGATTATGAAAAACATATTTTACAAGGACATAAGCAAGAAGTTATGGCTATAGCGACGTTTCCTGATAATACCAAGGCAATATCAAGTGGGAAAGAAGGGAGCATAAGAATATGGGATCTGATAAAAGTTCGACAAATATATGAATTAGAAGAGCATGGTGATATTGTAATTGCTTTAGCCACGAGTCCTGATAATACTAAATTTGCTTCAGGAGATGTGAAGGGAAGAGTTATCATATGGGACGCCAAATACTTCAATAAATCAAATGATGAAAAACTTCATAATGAAGAAATTCTGCTTCTGAAGTTCATTGATGGAAATTCTTTGATCTCAGGCTGCATAAATGGATCGATAAAGATTTGGGACATCGCATTAAAGCAAACAAAACAATCCTTTAATGTATTAGAAGGTAAAATAAGTGCTGTGGAATCCAGTTTGAATGGTGGTTTTCTCATATCAGCTTCCAAAGATAGTTATAAGATATGTTTGTATAAAATTACTCTTAATTTTCAAAAATACTTTGAAGCTAAAAACCACAAAAGTCTTATAACAGCAATAAAATGTACATATGATTCTTTGAAAGCCATTTCAGCTAGTATTGATGGAGAAATGAATATATGGGATTTAGACTTCGGCAATCTTCTTCGAACCATTTCTTCACAAAATTCAGGAATTCTTTGCTTAGAAATCACCAAAGATAATCTTAGAATACTATCAGGTCATAATGATAATAGTATACATCTATGGGATTTAGAACTTGCAGAACAAACAGGGATTTCAGAAGGTCATTCAGAAAAAATTTCAGCACTGGCTTTGACGTGGGATAACGCGAAGATCATTGCAACAGGAGGCAATTCCTTTACATTAAAGATCATTGTTATGAATAAAATCAAAACTATGAGGGTTTTTAAACAACAACGCAAAGAAATCAAAGCTATAGCCCTTTCTCCAGATCAAAGTACATTGGCTTCAGGATCCGTAGATAATTCAATAGCTCTTTGGGATCTTAATACCATGAGTCTTATCACAGTTTTAGAAGGACATGTTCAAAGGGTTTTAGCTTTGAAATTCACATCGAAAAATCAGAGATTAATATCAGGAGGAGCTGATCATACGTTAAGAATATGGGATCTATCAACAAAGCTGTGTGTTTCTGTAATGAAAATGGTTGGAGGATGGATTTCTGATCTAGCGCTCTCAAACGACGATACAAAAGCATTGATCTCTTGCTATGATTGCTTTGTTCATTATTTCGATCTTGATAAAAAACAAATTCTGCATCAATATAAACAGTTAAACCCAGTTAATTGCATTATAATAACTTCTAAAAACCATTTTGCCTATTCAGGAGATAAAATTGGTCAAATAACGATTTATGATTTAATTGGTAGAAAAGAAATCAACAATTTCAAAGCACATACCTCTACTGTTAACACTTTGGCTCATTCTGAGGACAATTCCTTTGTTCGTTTATTCTCAGGCAGCTCTGATTTCTCTATAAAAATCTGGGGGTTTCATAAACACAATCACCAAATTCAGCTGATTGAAACACTTATAGCACATACCAATGCAGTCCTTTCAATAGTGATCAACCCAAATGCTACGAAATTATTCAGTGGTTCTTCGGATAAGTCGATTCTGATGTGGGATATCAACAATTTCAAACAAATCGCTGAACTTGAAGGTCATCATTCTTCTGTCAATTGTCTTGCATTTGCTTCTAATGGACAAAGCCTATATTCAGGCAGTGATGATCGATCTATAAGAGTATGGAATCTTAAAGATAGTAGATCTCTTCCATTTCTCGATGGTCATTCACAGCCTATCACACGTTTGGCAATGACCCCAGATGGACTTTTTCTTCTTTCAGGAGGTCGGGATCGAATTGTTATCATCTGGGATCTTAAATCCAATTCACAAAAAGGAAAATTGACAGGCTTTGATGGTCAAATCACTGGACTTGCAATAACTTCTGACGGTTTTAAAATAGTTGTAGGGACTGATGGACGGCGGACAGAGATTTGGGACCTGAAAAAAGAAATTCCATTGGACTCCATTGAATTTAATTTGGCCAATTGCTGCGAATTGTTATTGACTCCTGATGATCAGAAGCTCATTATCGGATATTCTGATTCTGTTATTCGGCTTTGGGATTTAAAAAGCAAGGAAGTTGAAAAGGTTTTTGAAGGACATTGTGGGTTCGTCTATTGTTTATTATTAACGAATCTTGCAGATCAATTGATTTCAGGAAGCGATGATGAAACTGTGATAATTTGGGACATGAAAACTCAAAAGAAATTGCGAGTGTTGACGGGACATGAGAAAGAAATCACTGCTTTATGTCTGAATTGGGATAATTCAATCATTTATACAGCAAGCAATGATAAACGAGTTATTATGTGGGATTTTCGTGCGGGTTATAAGATAAAAACTTTCGAAGGACATAAGAATCCTATAAATAGTTTGAAAATCAGCCGTAATAATCAGAGCTTGATCGTCGGCTGTTCTTCAGATCTTCTGCTCAATGAGAAAAAAAACAACATCTATGTGTGGTCTTTGGGCACTCATCATTTGGTCCCATTAATGAGAGAAACTGTTAAAAGCTGCACTTCTTTGCTATTTTCGCTGGATGGGGAAGAACTTTATTGTGCAAGTCAAGAAAAAAACATATATTGCTGGAAATATAATGATTTTTCTTTGATAAAAACTTTCAAAGGTCATTCTATGAAAATAACTTCTGAAACAATCTCTCAAGATGCTTGTTTTCTTGTGCTAGCTGATGAAGATATGATTATAACAGTCTGGGATTTGATCAGTTCGAAACGAGCTGCTTCTTTTGAAGGCCATACAGGACTCATTCAAGCGACAATTATGACCAGTGAAAACATAATAATTTCAGCCAGTAAAGATAAAACTATCGGGATATGGTCATTTGATGAGAAAAGACTGCTGACGAGATTGCAAGGACACACAGCAGCTGTGAATGCATTAGCTCTCAGTTCAGATGAAATTCTATTGATTTCGGCGAGTGATGATCACTCGATCATGCTTTGGAACCTGCCTACGAAGAAACAAATCCGAAAATATGACACAAAAACTGATATAGTTCATGCTTTATATATCAATTTAGATGGGAAAAGCTTTTTATCAGGAGGAAAAGAAAGGAAAATTCACCAATGGAGCTTAGAAAGCGAAGTGATAAAGCCTCAAAATTTATTGATAATGAACGCTGAAATTGAATTGATCACCATGTCTCCTAATCAGAAGATTCTTATCGTGTTTTTAAGCTCTAATAAAATGCAAATCTGGGATGGTGTGAATTATACGTTAATGAGCGAGTTTTCATGTCCACATTTCAGATCTCTTCCAGTTTTTCTTTCAAAAAATGATAATAGACTGATAATATATTTCGATAAACTGATTGATTGTTTCACTGGAGAAGTTATCTTCAATTTTCAGCCGAATCAAGAGATTCTGAGTTTTTTTTTTGATTTTAAGAACAATTGTTATTTTTATATCTCAAGCAGCTTCCAATTACTGCAATTCCATTTAGAATGGCTTGCCACTTATCTCTTTAAATACCTAAATTACGATTCTTTATCAGTGATTAGCAAAGACACTGATATCATTTGTGATCGAAAAATGAGCTGTTTTCCGTTTTTTTTCTCCTTTATGCATTTGATCTCAATTTTCGATAAATCATCATTCTTCACAAGCGAAAAACTCAAGGAAACCTATGGAGATAACCAATTCAATCTGTTTTCTACATTGTATTTCCTTGACCTTTTTCTGAATACTCCTTTAGATATCTTAATACAAAGGAAAAACACCACTTTGATTGTGAAATACTTCAGAATTTTCTTTGAATATATTAGCAATAATAACACAAATTTTTATCAGAAATCAAGGTTTTTGAACTATAATTTCAGGGAAGATTATTCTTTAGGGAATCTTCTTTGTGATATGACTTCTTTGATCGGCGATGATCTCAGTATTTTTTCCGATTTATTCACGAATGCATTGCTGCCTTTCGACACATCAATATATGATAATTCTTTGGTTTTTAGAGAATTATCTGAGCCAGTTTTCATTCAGACTGATTCATTATATACAAATGATCGTAATTTTATTGAAACCAATTGAAAAATCTTTTTGAAATAAAGGAAGAAAAACATGAGAAATTTGATGATAAAAAGGAAGAAAAAAAAGAAATCGAAGAGAATAAATCAATGGTAAAAGCTCGAATCATATGTCTTCCTGGTCTCAATAACATAAATCTAGAAAAAACCAATGATTTATATGGGATTATTGGCAATGCTTTGCCAAGTAACCCGATTTTCAAAAATAAAGTGCTTGAAATGCTTTTAAATTTCATCTGGAAAACGCAAATTGCCTTCTATTATAAGATAGAATTAGCAGTTTTTATGCTCTCTTTCCTTCTTTATAACATAAATTTCCTCTTTCTTTATCAATTTCGCTCGAATATGTACGCTTATGAGAATGAATCCTTTAACGTTGCTACCACAGTGATCGATATCCTAATAATCATTAACAGTTTATACACTTTAGTGAATGAATTAAGACAATTCTCACAAGGAATCACCAATTATTTCAAATATATCTGGAATTATTTCGATATTTCTTTGATTCCTTTAGCGATAACTGCTGCAATTCTCGATATTTCGATAACTTACGATCAAAATCAGAGAAGGCATCTCCCTTATATAAAGTCCGTTTTTTCTATCACAATGTTCTGTTTTTGGTTCAGATTCCTTTCTTTTTTTCGCGCTTTGAAAGAAACTTCTTTTATGATCCGTTTGATCTTTAATGTGATAACTGGTGTGAAAAATTTCGTTTTATTCATGGTTTTATTCATTTTAACATTAAGTACATCCTTTTATATGCTACATGCTGATAATGTCGGGGAATTCCCGAGCCTTTGGAACACTATTTTGATCTTTTATAATACAACTACAGGGGATAGCTCAGGAATTACGACTTATAATCTTATTATCTCTGCTATGGGAGAATTCTATATGATTATTTCAACATTTCTCTTTGCTATAATGCTGATGAATTTGTTAGTTTCTATCATTGGAGACCATCACTCTGATATCAAAGATTGTGAACAACAGACCAGGCTCTACGAATTAATGAACATCCTTTGCGATACTAACAGTTCAATGACCACACAAATTGCAAAGAAATTCTTCCCACCTAAAAAAGTGGGAACTTATTTGATAGAGCTTTATAATGAGAAACATGAGATTGTGAAGAATAATATCTATGAAGGATTGGAGAAGAATTTAGAAGGAATTGTAGCAAATTTGATCAGAGGAAACAATGAGAAGATTGAGGAAGTCAAAGAGAAGTTTGTTGGATTCCAAAAAGAAAATCAGTTATTGGTGGAAAAGTTCAAAGAAGAAATGATGAAGAATAAGGATGAAATGAAGGATTTGGTCGAGGAACAGTTCTTACAGATAAAAATGTATTTGCAAATGAATTTAAAGAAAAATTAAAAATGGGTTGGAAAAATTTTATGAAGAAAAAATATTATAAAGAAATTTTTTAAAAATACAAAGGTATCAAATTTTATGTTTAATTTTTTCTTCTTATAAAATAGGATATTTAATTGAAAAAATCTTTTGGATTAATTTAAAATTTATTTAAAAAAAAAAAATTCAAATTGGAAAAAAACTTCAATTTTTTAGATGAAATAAACAAAAAAAATTAACAAATTTTTCATTTATTCAATGAAAAAATCTCAAGGTAAATTCTGAAAATCATCACGTTTCTCTTCATTCTTTACGATTTTCCTTTTCATTAAGCTCATAATCCCGGAAAGGAAATTTGAAAAAAAGCCTTTTGTTTTATTTTTATCAGCTATTTCTATCTCGAAATAATTGGTCTGTTCTGATTCATCATAAAAAATCGTTTTATTTATTTTCTCTCTCGAAATAACCTCAAGATTTTTATTAATTTCGAAGAAATTCATCGATTTAACCCTTATTTTCTTTCCTCCATATTCAATAAAAACTTCATTTTTACTAAAATTCTTCATCATTTGTTTGAAATTAAGGTAATTTTCGATTTCTTCTGTGTTATTTATCTGAACTTTTTGCTTTATTTTCAAAAAATCCAGATTTTTTAGCTTTTTAAGCTTATTAAATAAGAATTTCTGATGAAAAGAACTCAATGAAATCAGATTTTCGACTATTAAACATAAGGGATTCTTTAAAATATGGTTTTTATTCGATATTTCTCTTGATTTTAAATCTTGCAAAGAGCTTCTTTCAGGATTTTTTACTTCATTGCAAGCTATTGCGATAATTATATTCAGAAGGATGTAATTCGCGAAGAAGATAAAGAGCACAAAGCCTACTGCTGATTCTAAAGCTTTGAGCAGAATACCACGAGTCACAGTATTGCACCATTCATCCAATGTG
>JFJP01002462.1_pt1 | contig 10429 bp, 11 predicted proteins | sample 431651 | NCBI WGS metagenome assembly JFJP01 (sample SAMN02602958, study PRJNA72255) | Microbial mat metagenome, whole genome shotgun sequencing project. | biome: fresh water; feature: sink hole; material: water; isolation source: purple microbial (photo- and chemosynthetic) mats found in... | reverse complement strand
AAAAAAGATGCCAACGAACTGGCTGGCCGTACCGACAACAACCGGATAGTCAATTTCGCCGGGCCGGCACGTTTGATCGGACAGATGCTGGATGTCCGCATCACCCAGGCCATGCCGCACAGTTTGCGTGGTGAAGTCGTTCTTGCCGTAGATTGATGGAACTGGTCTCCTTCATTCCCGTTGATAACGCCCGTCTGGCCAATCTGTGCGGCGTGCTGGACGAGAACCTGCGCCAGATCGAAACCGCTTTGAACGTGACCGTCGCCCGTCGTGGCGAGGTGTTTCAGGTCGATGGCGAACATGCCGGCATGGCGGTGCGCCTGCTGAAAGACTTCTATCAGCGCGCCCGCAAGCCGCTGGATATCGACGAAATCCAGCTTGCGCTGGTGGATGCGGCGCACAAACCCGAACTTGCCAGCCAGGAAAGCGAAATCCCGGTATTGATGACGCGGCGTGCCGGCCTGCATGGCCGCACCACCCGCCAGAATCAATACATCCGCCAGATGCAGGAATTCGACATCACCTTCGGTATCGGCCCGGCTGGTACCGGCAAGACCTATCTGGCGGTGGCCGGCGCGGTGGATGCGCTGGAGCGAGATCTGGTCAAACGCATCGTGCTGGTGCGTCCGGCGGTGGAGGCGGGCGAGCGGCTCGGTTTCCTGCCCGGCGATCTGGTGCAGAAGGTGGATCCGTATCTGCGCCCGTTGTACGACGCGTTGTATGACCTGATGGGCTTCGACAAGGCGACGCGCGCCTTCGAGCGCCAGATCATCGAGATCGCGCCGCTGGCGTTCATGCGCGGCCGTACACTGAACCACGCCTTCATCATCCTGGACGAAGCGCAGAACACGACGCCGGAGCAGATGAAGATGTTCCTGACCCGGATCGGTTTCGGTTCGCGCGCAGTGGTGACCGGCGACGTCACCCAGATCGATCTGGCGCGCGGCCAGAAGTGCGGCTTGATCGAGGCGCGCGAGGTGCTGAAGGAAGTGCGCGGTATCGCCTTCACCGAATTCCAGAATGACGATGTCGTGCGCCACCCGCTGGTCGCCCGCATCGTTGATGCCTACGACGCGTTCTATGGCCGCTCCGCAGCTTGATCTGAACCTTCAGTTCGCTGTCAAAAAGTCCGCCCGACCGCGCAAGTCGGACTTCCGGCGCTGGGCCAAAGCAGCTTTGCTGGGCGATGCCATCGTCGCGCTGCGTATCGTCGACGAGGACGAGGGGCGCGCGCTGAACCGCGATTATCGCGGCAAGGACTACGCGACCAATGTGCTGACCTTCGCCTATGGTGGCGAACCGCTGCACCCGCAAGGGGCACGCCGGTCCCGTAAGGCGGTAAAACCGCCAACGGCTCCGCTGTCCGGCGACATCGTGATCTGTGCGCCGGTGGTGGCGCGCGAAGCGGCCGAGCAGGGCATCCTGCTGGAAGCGCACTACGCGCATCTGACCCTGCATGGCATGTTGCATCTGCAAGGCTATGACCATGAAACCGACGCCGAAGCGGTAACAATGGAAGCGGTGGAAAGCTTTATCATGCAGCGGCTGGGCTATCCTGATCCCTACGCTGCAAATTCTTGAACCGATGGACGACAGTCACTTACCCCGCCCCAGTTTCCTGGAACGTCTGACCTCCTGGCTCTCGCGCGAGCCGGACAATCGCGAGGAGTTGCTCGAACTCCTGCACGCCGCCTACGAAAACAATCTGCTTGATGCCGACGCGCTGGCGATGATCGAGGGCGTCATGCAGGTTTCCGAGATGCAGGTGCGTGAAATCATGATTCCGCGCGCGCAGATGGATGTGGTCGACATCAACGACCCGCGCGAGGAAATCCTGCCTTATGTCATTGAAACCGCGCACTCGCGTTTCCCCGCCGTCGATGGCGAGCGCGACAACGTGGTCGGCATCTTGCTGGCGAAGGATCTGTTGCGCCTGTTCAGCGAGGAGGACATCAACCTGCGCGATCAGTTGCGCCCGGCCGTGTTCATTCCCGAATCGAAGCGGCTGAACGTACTGTTGAAGGAATTCCGCGCCTCGCGCAATCACATCGCCATCGTCGTTGACGAATATGGCGGCGTGGCCGGTCTGGTCACCATCGAGGATGTGCTGGAGCAGATCGTCGGCGATATCGAAGACGAATACGACTACGACGAGGCCGAAGACAACATCATCTCAGAAGATGCCGACGCCCCTGATAGCGTGGTCTGGCGGGTCAAGGCGCAGACAGAAATCGGCGACCTGAACCAGGCCTTGGGGGCGAACTTTGCCGACGATGAGTTCGATACCGTCGGCGGCTTCGTCACTCATGCTTTCGGGCGCGTGCCCAAGCGGGGCGAATCCATTGAAATCGCCGCCTTCCGCTTTCATGTGCTGCGCGCCGATAGCCGCCGCCTGCACACCTTGCGGGTCGAGCGTCTGCCGCAAGCCAGTTTGCTGTAAGTTCGAGTCCGCGCTGATTCAGGCTTGAATTCCGCATTTACAGGCGCATTTCCCATTAGCTCCACCTCCAAGGAATTTTCATGACTGCCTGGACCGAATTTCTCTCAAGCCAGGGCGCCACGCTCGCTGATGGCGTTGTTAGCAGCTTTGGCGACCCGGCCGGCGAATTGGCCGCCGCCGCTTCGCAGACCGTGTTGGCCGACGTGTCGCAGTTTGGCTTGATCGGTCTGGCGGGCGAGGAAGCGCAAACCTTCCTGCATGGTCAGATCACCAACGATTTGCGTGGCCTGAATGAGTCGGCCGCGGTTTTCGCCGGCTACCTCTCCGCCAAGGGCCGCATGTTGGCCAATTTCCTGGTCATGAAGCGGTGTGGCGATATCCTGGTCATGTTGCCGGCGGCATTGCGCGAGGCGATCCAGAAACGCCTGTCGATGTTCATTTTGCGCAGCAAGGTGAAGGCGCGCGATGCCGGTCCGGAATGGGTGCGGCTGGGGGTGAACGGCCCGGATGCGAGTGCTGCTTTGACTGCCGCGCTGGGCTATGACCTGCCGGAGGGGCTGATGAGCATGGCGCATGGCGAGCAGACTTTTGTCCTGCGTCTGGGCGATCAGCGTTTCGATGTCTTTGCCCAGCCTGACGCAGCGCCCGCGTTGTGGCAAAAACTGGCCGCCAGTTGCAAGCCGGTTGGCGTGCCGGCCTGGGATTGGCTGCTGGTGCAGGCCGGCGTGCCGATGGTGCTGCCGCAAACACAGGACCATTTCGTGCCGCAGATGGCCAACATGGAAATTCTCGGTGGCGTCAGTTTCAACAAGGGCTGCTATCCCGGCCAGGAAATCGTCGCGCGCAGCCAGTATCTTGGCAAAGTGAAGCGTCGGCTGTTTCTGGCGCACGTCGAGGCTGAAGCTTTTGCCGGCGATGAACTGTTCAGCGCCGACCTGCCGGATCAGGCCGCCGGCCAAGTCGCCAACGCTGCGCCCGCGCCAGGCGGCGGTTGCGATGTGCTCGCCGTGGTGCATACCAGCAGCGTCGATGCGGGCGATGTGCGTTTGAAAAGCCGCGATGGCGCAAAGCTGGCATTCCAGCCGCTGCCTTATCCAGTGAGTTGATTTGCACAGCTTCTTCGTATGGTATCGCGTCAATCGGGATGATCTCGATAGCGATGTCGCCATTCGCAGCATGATGGCCCGTCTGGCTTGTCGTTCCGGCGTTTCCGGCCGTATGCTGAAGAAGCGCGATGAGCCGGGACTCTGGATGGAGATCTATCTGGACGTGGCTGATCCGGTTCGCTTCGAACACCTGCTTCGCCAAGCCGTGGATGAGTTCGATGTCGAGATGTTCATTGATGGCGCGCGTCGCACCGAATGCTTCGTCGCCGGCGAGCCAGTCGTCACAGCTTGCGCTTGAGTTAACGCTGCCCGCAGACTTCGCAGCCGGGGTCTTTCTTCAGCCGCAGCGTGCGCCAATCTCCGCTCAGTGCTTCGTGCAGCAACAGCCGTCCGGACAGACTTTCCCCCGTCCCGATCAGCAGTTTCAGCGCTTCCACCGCCTGGATCGAACCCACCACGCCGACCAGCGGCGCGAATACGCCGAATTCGGCGCAGCGCATTTCCGCATCGCGCGCGTGTTCGGGGAACAGACAGGCATAGCAGGGCGCCGACTCCTCGCGTAGATCGAATACCGCGATCTGGCCATCGAAGCGCACCGCCGCACCCGAGACCAGGGGTTTCCGGTGGCGAACGCAGGCGCGGTTGACGGCATGCCGCGTGGGGAAATTGTCGGAGCAGTCGAGCACGACATCGGCCTGCGCGACGGCTGCATCCAGCGCCTCGCCCTGCAGGCGCAGATCAACCGCGCTGACCTGGATATCCGGATTCATCGCCAGCATGCGCTGGGCGGCTGACTGCGCCTTGTTGACGCCGAGACTGGCCATATCGTGCGCGATCTGGCGTTGCAGGTTGGTCAGTTCCACCACGTCGTCATCGGCCAGGGTGATGTGGCCGACACCGGCCGCGGCCAGATACAGCGCGACCGGTGAACCGAGTCCGCCCGCGCCGATGATCAGCGCGTGTGCGGCAAGCAGTTTTTCCTGCCCGGCGATGCCGATCTGGTCGAGCAGAATGTGGCGCGAATAGCGCAGAAGCTGGCTGTCGTTCATGAGCGAAAACTGAACAGCGCGACGGCTACGCGGCTACTTGTATTGCCGCCATTCAGCCGGCGTTTCGTCGTGGTCGCCATGCGGGCGTTTGTTCCAGGCTTCGATATGCGCAGGATAGTTTTTCGTGCGCGGCGCCGGTTTGCCGAGGTTCTCGCGTTGGACACGCTCGCAGTAATACGCCAGATTGCGTTTGATCAGGATCAGCAGACTGCCTTCCAGATGAAAGCCTTGCGCCCAAAGCAGCGCCTCGATGTCTTCCAGGCAATGGTCCGCAATGCAATATTCAATCTGCAGGCTGAGCGGGGGGAGTTCCGTCGCCTTCAGCCCTGGCAGCTCAGTGAGCAAGGCGAGGGCGAGAGAAATCTGGCCAGGGGGCAGCGGGTGAAAGACGATTTCGCGACGTTTCTGAATGTCGCAAGCGGCCGTCATTCCGAAGCTCCTAGTCTTTCCGGCTTTGCAGCAGAGACAGCCCCTTCAGCAGGGTCAGTGCCTGGTTGAACTGGTAGTCGGACTTGCTGACGATCTCACCCGGTTCAAGCTTCGGCTTGCTGTCTTTTTTGCCTGTGGCGGGTTTTTCATCCTTCGCCTTTTCTTCCTTCGGCTTGGCGTCGTTGCTGTCTTCCGCTTCCTGGCCGTTGATCAGGTGCTTGTCGAGATCGGCTTCGCGCACTTCCATCTTGACGCCATCGTGATTCGAGATGGTGGCATCTTCGACAATGATGTCGGGGGTGATGCCCTTGGCCTGAATGCTGCGTCCGCCCGGCGTGAAATAGCGCGCGGTGGTCAGCTTGATGGCTGTGCCGTTGTTGAGCGGCAGGATGGTTTGCACAGAGCCTTTGCCGAAGGTTTGTGTGCCAAGCACGACCGCGCGTTTGTGGTCTTGCAGGGCGCCCGCGACGATTTCGGAAGCGGAGGCGGAGCCGCCATTGACCAGCACCACCATCGGTACGCTCTTGGTCCAGGCCGGCAGATTCTTCAGATAGTCGCTTTCGCCCGGGCGCAGGTAGTTTTCGCGCGCGTTGGTCAGGCGCATCTTGGCGTCTTCCGTTCGGCCATCGGTATAGACCACCAGGTCGCCCGATTTCAGGAAAGCGCCAGAAACCGAGACGGCCGTATTGAGCAGGCCGCCCGGGTCGTTGCGCAAGTCGAGCACCAGTCCCTTCAGGACGCTGCCCTTGTTCTGTTCCTGTAGATCTTTGAGTGCGCTGACCAGATTTTCGCCAGAGTGCTCCTGAAACTGGGTAATGCGGACATAGCCGTAGTCGGGTTCCACCAGCTTGTATTTGACGCTCTTGATCTTGATGACGGCGCGCGTCAGCGTCAGCGTCAACGGTTTGGCTTCACCCTTGCGCACGATGGTGAGGACGATGTCAGTGCCGGGCTTGCCGCGCATCTTCTTGACCGCGTCGTTCAAGGTCATACCCTTGACCGGAGTGTCGTCCAGCTTGATGACCAGATCGCCGCTTTTCACGCCAGCCTTGAAGGCGGGGGTGTCTTCGATCGGGGAGACGACCTTGACGAAGCCGTCTTCCATGCCGACCTCGATGCCGAGGCCGCCGAATTCGCCCTGGGTGCCGACCTGGAGTTCCTTGAACGCTTCGTCGTCAAGATAGGACGAATGCGGGTCGAGCCCGGACAGCATGCCGTTGATGGCTTCGGTAATCAGCTTTTTGTCTTCCACCGGCTCGACGTAATCGCTCTTGATCTTGCCGAAGATTTCGCTGAAAGCGCGTAGATCTTCAATCGGCAAGGCTTCCGGTTCGCGTTCGGCGATGGCCGGATAGTTGAGCGTCAGCGCCGCACCGAAAACGATGCCGATGCCGATCAGACTGAATTGTTTAAGCTTGCCTGACATGATGCCTCTTGGTTGTGCGAATTGACGTCTGAGTACAGATGATCGGGAAGAATTCCCGATACTTGACTGAATCATTTTCGTTGCAGCGTTCATCTGACCCAAGCCAGCGGGTCAAACGGTTTGCCCTGGTGGCGCAATTCAAAGTAAAGACCGGGTTCATTCTGGCCGCCGGTGGAGCCCACTGTGGCCACTACATCCCCCGCACGGACGGGGTCTCCGGGCTGCTTATACAAGCTTTCATTATTGCTGTACAGGCTGAGGTAGCCGTCGCCATGGTCGATGATCAGCAAGTTGCCGAATCCGCGCAGCCAGTCGGCGAAAGCGACTTTCCCGCTGCCGACTGAATGCACTTCGTTGCCTTGACGGGCGCGGATGAACAGGCCTTTCCAGGCGGGGCCGCCATCTTCTCGGTTCTGCCCGAATTTGTTGAGTATTTCTCCGGCGACCGGGAGGGCGAGCTTGCCTTTCAGGCGCGGGAAATTCAGCCCGGCCAGACTGGCATCCGCGACGGCCTTGACGCTTTGGCCAGGCTTCGAGGTCGACTGGATTTTTGTTTTTGATTTTGCTGGTTTGGCCGAGGCTGCCGCGAGGCGGGCCAGTTTTTCAATCAACCGGGTCAGTCTTTTTTCGTCGCGGACCAGGGTGTCGATTTCCTTGCGCTGCTGGCGAATTTGTTCGGAAAGCTTGAAAAGAACTTGTTGGCGGCTGCCCTTTTCTGCCTCCAGTGTTTTTTTCTGCGCCACACGCTCCTGCTTGACCTGGTGCAAGTCGCTGTTTTGCTCGCGTGTTTTTGCTTGCAGCGTGCGCAGATGGCTCAGAGATTCGCGGTGCTGGCGAATGAGTTCGGCGCGCGCGCGGCCAATGTAGCCGTAATACTCGATATTGCGGGCGACCTCGCCAGGGTTCTGCCCATTGAGCATCAGTTTCAAGGCGTCGTTGCCGCCCTGAACATAGTGCTCGCGAAGCAGTTCCCCGAGCCGCTGTTGTTGATCGGCGATTTCGGCTTCGGTGGATTCGGTTTCACCCGCCAATTGCTTCAGGGTCTGTGAGAGCCTGCGTTGGCGGGATTCCAGATCGCGCAGCCCGCGATTGACATCGGAAATACGGCGCTCGGAGTGCTTCAGAGCGTCGGTCACTTCCGATTTGTCTTCGTTGGTCTGTTCCAGTTCTTCCTGCAAAGCCTGGATGCGGGTGCGCAGATCCTTCAGTTCTTCCTGCTTGCCGGAGTCTGGCGCCGCCTGTGCTGTAACCGCCAAGCAGAAACTCAGCAGAGCGGGAAATATACGCACAGCAATAGAGCGCGGTCGATTATTCAAAATCGACAAGGGGGTGTCCCGTCATCTCCATCGGCTGCGGCAGACCCATCAACTTCAACATGGTCGGCGCGATGTCTTCCAGGGCGCCACTGTGCTTCATGCGAGCATGCCGGCCGATATAAAGAAAGGGCACCAGATTGGTGGTGTGGGCGGTGTATGGCTGCTTGGTGCTGGGATCGAGCATGGTTTCGGCATTGCCGTGGTCGGCTGTGATCAACACCTCGCCGCCGATAGACTGCATGGCCTCGACCGCCCTGCCCAGGCAGGTATCGACTGCTTCCACTGCCCGCACGGTGGCTTCCATGATGCCGGTGTGCCCGACCATGTCGCAGTTGGCGTAATTGCAAATGATGGCGTCGTATCTCCGGCTCTTGATTGCCTCGACCAGCTTGTCGGTCAGTTCAAATGCATTCATCTCGGGTTGAAGATCGTACGTCGCGACATTGGGTGACTTCACCATGATGCGATCCTCGCCACGGTAGACCGTTTCCTCGCCACCGTTGAAGAAATAGGTGACGTGCGGGTACTTCTCGGTTTCGGCAATGCGTAACTGGCGCAGGCCCAGGTTGGCGATGTATTCGCCAAAACCGTTGCGCACACGCTCCGGCGGAAAGGCGACCGGGACATCGAATTCCTCGCTGTAGCCGGTGAGCGTGCAATAGCTGGACAGTTTCGGCACGTATTCGCGCTCGAATTCCTTGAACCCCGGATCGATGAACGCCTTGGTGATTTCGCGGGCGCGGTCGGAACGGAAGTTCATGAACACCACGGCGTCGCCATCCTGCATGCGTATTGGCTCGGAACCCGGCTCGACGATGACGGTGGGTTTGACGAATTCGTCGTTCTCACCGCGTGCATAGGCCATTTCCAGGCCGAGACCTGCGCTGACTGCCTGGTATTCGGCGCGACCCAATGTCAACAGATCGAAGGCGACCTTAACCCGATCCCAACGCTTGTCGCGATCCATCGCGTAATAACGGCCGACGATGCTGGCGATACGGCCGCCGCGCAATCCGTCCATCTTGTCCTGCAGGCAACGGATATACGCCTCCGCGCTCCTTGGCGGGGTGTCCCGACCATCCAGGAAGGCATGCACGTAGACCTTGCTCAGTCCTTCATGCAAAGCCAGATCGAGCATGGCGTGGATGTGGTTCTCGTGGCTGTGCACACCGCCGTCAGAGAGCAAACCGAAGATGTGCAAGGCGCCACCATTGGCCTTGAGTTTGGCGATGACACCATTGAGCGCCAGATTGCCGTTGAAATGGCCATTGCGAATGGCGCGGTCAATGCGGGTGAATTCCTGATAGACGACGCGGCCTGCGCCGATGTTGAGATGGCCGACTTCAGAATTGCCCATCTGACCGGCGGGCAGGCCGACTGCAGCTTCTGAAGCCTGAATCAGGGTGTGTGGGTAGTCATGCCAGAGCCGGTCGAAATTCGGCTTGGCGGCGCAGGTAATGGCGTTGGAGGCGTCGGCGTCTCGGCAGCCGAAGCCGTCGAGGATCAGGAGGAGAACTGGCTTTGCGGCGGCGGATGTCATTATCGAATTTTATCGTCTTTGGCAGTCTTTTTTTCGCGCAGTATTTTAGTATATTTGAATACTTTACGGGATATACTGCAGTGACAGTAAGGTTAAACAGTTCAACTGGTTGGATGTTTATGCAACATCGTTATTACAACATTATCGGCAGTACGGAGCCCGCAATGATTACCGAGTTCACAGAATTGATCGACAAGGACGAACACATCGAACAAGCCTCGCGTGCGCTCAAAGCAATGTCTCACCCGCTACGTCTGAAGATCTTGTGTGTGCTGGGTGACAAGGAAGTGAGCGTTCAGGACATCGTCGAGAATGTCGGTACTTCCCAGAGCAATATTTCGCAGCACCTGGCCATCCTGCGTGACAAGGGTGTGCTGCGGACCCGCAAGGATGCCAACCGGGTTTACTACCGTGTTGGCGATACGCGCACACTGCAACTGATCGGCATGATGCGCGACGTGTTCTGCGGCTTCACCAAGTAGCAGGCTAGGGGGCGCTGTATCGGCCGAACACCGATTCGGTGGGTTTATGGTTGTATAGATATAACTAATCATGCTATATTAGCGCATGCTAATATTTCTCGCATTTCCTGCTGCGTGCGAGATCAGCGTCTCAACAAGGAGCGTTGTCATGAATGGTTTTTATCCACGACGGATGGTTTTTGCCGCCGCGCTTGCGCTGTTAAGCGCGAGTGTTTCAGCGGAAAAACTGGAGTTCAAGCAGTGCGTCGATATCGCGCTGGCGCAGAACCCGGATCTTGCAATCAGCCGATCCCAGATCGAAGTCCAGCAAGCGCAAGGTAAAAGGATGCCACAGCTCAATCTGTCGCTGACGGCAACGCGGAGCAATGACGCGTTGAATGCCTTTGGCATGAAGCTTGGTCAGGAGCGGATCGGCTTGGCCGATTTCAATCCAGCAACGCTGAACGCTCCCGCACCAATCAACAACTTCAACACCCGTATCGAACTGCTGGTGCCGGTCTACAACGGTGGCATGGTGCAAAGCTATGTCGATACCGCCAAGGCCTATGTGCGCGCCGCGCAGTCCGGCGACCAGGTCGCCCGCCAGCAACTCGCCAAGCAGGTATTGATGGCCTATCAGGGCGTACATACCGCGCGCGCCT
>JFJP01040935.1_pt1 | contig 10430 bp, 9 predicted proteins | sample 431651 | NCBI WGS metagenome assembly JFJP01 (sample SAMN02602958, study PRJNA72255) | Microbial mat metagenome, whole genome shotgun sequencing project. | biome: fresh water; feature: sink hole; material: water; isolation source: purple microbial (photo- and chemosynthetic) mats found in... | reverse complement strand
TGACAGGCCGTTATTCTAACCAACTGAACTACCGCACCAATTGTAAAACGAGTTGCAAAATTAAGCTAATTTTTAACTCCACAAAATATTTTATGAAAATATTTATTGTTTTTATTCTGTTATTATGTTTTGACTATAAGATACAAAGGTCAGATTATGAGAGTTTTAGTGGTCTGAAAAAACTAAAATTAACTCCTCCGTAATTCCTGTGCTCAAAAAATAATTCATGGTCACTGAAACTTAAGGCTCTCGGATGCTCAAGAATGAAAAAACCATCTTCTTTTATAACACCGGATTTGGTAACGAGATCAGGGAGTTCCTTTAACCACGACAGATCATAAGGTGGATCGGCAAACACGACGTCATATTTTATTGAGCAGGTCTTCAGATATGCCTTAACATCAATGTGTATAGGCCTGATATTCTCAAATCCAATGTCTTTTATTATACGTTTAATTCCGGCAATATGTTTCGGATCTTTATCGATCAGATGCACCTGGGCAGCCCCCCTAGATGCAAATTCATAGCTTATACTTCCCGTACCGGAAAAGAGATCAAGCACATATGATGATTCAAAGTCGATACGGTTGTTGAGGATATTGAAAAGTCCCTCCCGGGCAAAGTCGGTTGTTGGCCTTGCCTTGAAATTTGAAGGAGGTTCAATCCTCCTGCCTCTGTGTGTTCCTCCTATTATTCGCAATTTACTATTGTAAACAGATTAAGAAACTTATGGAGATCAGTATCATTAAATACATAGCTGAAGGTGAAATTGCCAACAGGTTCAGCAAATTTTATATTTCTTATATACATCGAAAAATTCGAAGATATATCATCGTATTTCTCTGTATTTCCGCTAAAGAAAATTGTCTCTTCCTGCCTGATATCCAGTTTTTTGAAAACATTAAGCACATAATAAAGAATATCGGAGATATTTCTGTATTTATATGTGTTGCAATATTTTAATATGTGATTGGTATATATTATCAGATTGAAATAATCACGTTCAATATGAACATGGATGTAATTATCATGTTCACTTTTCCTGATATGGGATATCTGATTGAAGAGTGGCTTGAGATGATGAACCGGATTTACTCCCCTGTAACATGTATTTACCATCTCATACAATTGTCTGTTTATTGCAAATACTATAAACGCATCAGGATCAGGCAGCTTATTGACTGATATTAAATCGTCACCACCTTTCTGATGATTAAAAGTGTAATACTCCTCCTTCTTACCAGGATCAAACAGAGGAGCCGGGACAATTGTGAATTTTTCTGAAGGAACAACAATACTTACTTTCTTGTAGTTTTTCGTAAGAAAATCATCATTAATTATCAGATCTTGTAATGCATTGATATTAAAAGACTTATTATCTTCAGGTTTATGTGACCTGATGAGAACAAACTTGTTTCTGATTGTATCGAGCAGGCAAAACGATAGGTCATCAGGACTAACCTGAAGAGCAAGCTCGTAGTTTTCAGTCGAGTTTATATCAAGTGTCTCATCAAAGAGTTCAAGGAAGGGCATAAACCAGATTCTTAATACAAATATAATTAAAAAAGGTAACCGTAAAGGTCGCAAAGTTTTAGAAACATCACTCAGAAACTTATTGGTATATTTTAAACCTTTGCGTACTTTGCGTGAGCTCTGTTTGGCTTGCGACTGAAAATATGCGTGATACAATAATATACAACAGCCTTTGTAAAAATCTGGGTAATATACCTACAGATGACCAGTCCGCGGCATTAAAGAAAATTGCCGGTTATATTTGTGATAATAACAATGATGTCATTTTTCTTATGACAGGCTATGCCGGTACAGGCAAAACAAGTGTTATCAGTTCAATAGTTAAAACACTTGATGTTTTAAGAATGCGGTCAGTGTTGTTGGCTCCCACAGGCAGAGCCGCAAAGGTTCTCTCCTCATACTCAGGAAAACAGGCTTTTACAATCCATAAGAAGATTTACAGACAGAAATCATCGAAGGATGGCATCGGTACTTTTTCTCTCGACAGGAACCTTCACAAGGATACTTATTTCATTGTTGATGAGGCATCGATGGTCTCAAACAGTTCGGGCGATTCTTCGCTTTTTGGCAGCGGTAGGGTTCTGGATGACCTTATTGAATATGTTTATTCCGGCACAGACTGTAAACTTATTCTTGTTGGAGATACTGCTCAGCTTCCTCCTGTGGGTTCAATTGTAAGCCCGGCTCTTGATCAATCCGCCCTTGGTGGTTATGGTTTCGGACTTATTTCCTGTGAACTAAAGCAGGTAGTCAGGCAGAGTGAAACGTCAGGTGTACTGATGAATGCCACAAGAGTACGTCTTCAGGTTGCCGAGAGCGATCTGGTACATCCAACTCTCGATTGTATCAATTACAAAGACACTATCAGAATAACAGGTGAGGAGCTGATAGATGAGATTTCAACAGCTTATGGGACCTGCGGCCTCGAAGGGACAATAATTGTAGTTAACTCTAACAAACAGGCAAACCGTTATAATCAGGGTATTCGTAACCGTATATTTTTCAGGGAAGAGGAGATAAGTACGGGCGATATGGTTATGGTGGTAAAGAATAATTATTTTTTGCTTGAAGAAGATGAGGAGGGAGCAGGTTTTATTGCAAACGGCGATATAGCTGAAGTTAGAAAGATAAAGAAATATGAGGAGAGATATGGTTTCCATTTTGCGGATATGGTTTTGAAATTTACCGACTACGATCTTGAAATAGAATCAAAGGTGATGATGGATATTTTGCACCTCGATACACCTGCCCTGCCTTCGGAAAAAAACAAAGAATTATTTCAGAATGTCCTTTCTGATTATTTACATATCAAGTCGAGAAGAAAACAATATGATGCCGTGAAGAAAGATCCCTATTTCAATGCATTACAGATCAAATTTGCATATGCAGTCACCTGTCATAAAGCACAGGGAGGACAGTGGGAGCGGGTTTTCATTGATCAGGGCATGTTTAACAGGAATGAGATTACGATTGATTATCTCAGGTGGTTTTATACAGCGCTTACACGATCTACCGATAAAGTATATCTGGTGAACTTCGCAGAAGATTTCTTTATTCCCCGCTGATCTCGCTGATTATCGCAGATTAATTATTTTTTCTGCGTAAATCTGCGCAATCTGCGGGAAAAGTTACTCGCCAATTATCTTTACCAGTACGCGTTTACGACGTTTACCGTCAAACTCACCATAGAATATTTGCTCCCAGGGGCCAAAGTCTAATTGCCCATTTGTTATGGCAACAACAACTTCCCGACCCATAAGGGTACGTTTAATATGAGCATCGGCATTATCTTCAAAACCGTTATGTTTGTATTGACTGTATGGTTTCTCGGGAGCAAGTTTTTCTAACCACACTTCAAAGTCGTGATGCAAACCTGATTCATCATCGTTAATAAACACCGAAGCGCTAATATGCATCGCATTACAAAGCAGTAACCCTTCTTTAATGCCTGATTCATTAAGACATTTTTCAACTTCTCTTGTAATATTTAAAAATGCCCTGCGTGTTGGTACTTCAAACCATAGTTCCTTCCTGTAAGATTTCATATTTATTTGATTTAAAGCCATTAACCACGGAGTGCACGGAGTTACACGGATTATTGTTACCTCCGTGTTATTCCGTGTAATCCGTGGTAAAAAGTTTTATATAAGTTTCAAATCCTTAATAATATCACTGATCCTCTGATCGAGGAATTTTTCTGTTTCTTCGAATTTGTCTGCTGATTTAAGTGTAGTATTTACACTAAAATAGAATTTGATTTTTGGTTCAGTGCCTGAAGGTCTTACAGATATTTTGGATCCGTCTTCGAGGAAGAACTGGAGTACATCAGATTTTACAAGGTCAATAGGTGATTTTGTTCCTTTCAGGAAATCGTGTGAGATTTGCTTTTCATAATCATTGACCATTATTACTCTGCTATTATTAATCATCTTGGGAGGATTGTTTCTGTATCCTGTCATCATTGCCTTTATCTCGTCGGCACCTTCTTTCCCTTTTCTGACAATGTTAATCAGTTTCTCCTTATATAAACCATATTTAACATAGATGTCTATGAGCAGCTCATAGAGAGACATCCCTTTACTTTTCGACCATGCGGCAGCTTCCGCAGCCAATGCACATGAAGCAACGGCATCCTTATCCCTGACATATTCACCCGGAAGGAAGCCATAGCTCTCCTCACCACCACCTATATATAGTTTCTTTCCTTCATTTTTTCGTATTAGTTCTGCAAAGAATTTAAATCCGGTTAATACATTATAGTATTCTACCTTGTATCCTTCGGCAATCTTTTCCAGAAGGTTGGATGTAACTATTGTCTTGATAATGTATTCATTACCCTTGTATTTATTTCTCTCCTTATACTGAGAGAGAATATACCAAACCAGCAGAACACAAGTCTGGTTTCCATTCAGGAGGATAAACTCTCCTTTTTTATCTTTTACTGCCAGTCCCAGTCTGTCGGCATCCGGATCTGTTGCCATAACCAGTTCAGCATTGGTTTCCACTGCCTTTTTAATTGCGAGTTTTAAGGCATCAGGTTCTTCAGGGTTAGGCGATTTTACTGTTGGGAAGTTGCCATCAACAATATCCTGTTCCGGCACACTGATAATATTTGTAAATCCAAAGTTCTTAAGTGCCTGGGGAACAAGTGTTATTCCGGTCCCGTGAATTGGGGTGTAGACGATTCCGATATTACTGAATTTCTTAATGACATCGGGATTCAGGCTCATTTTCTGTACTTCAGCCAGGAAAAGATCGTCAGTTTCTTTACCAAGGATATTAATCTTTTCCTTTTTACCATCGAATTTAATCTGACTCACAGAAGTTATCTTCCTTACTTCATCTATGATTGCTTCGTCATGAGGAGCAACAACCTGTCCTCCATCGTCCCAGTATGCTTTATAACCATTATATTCCGGAGGATTATGTGATGCCGTTATAACAACACCGCTGTGGCATTTGTATTTCCTGATTGCATAGGAAAGTTCCGGCGTAGGACGTAATGAGCTGAAAAGGAAAACTTCAAAACCATTTGCCGAGAAAATATTTGCCGTTGTTTCAGCAAAGTAGCGGCTATTATTACGACAATCGTGAGCTATTGCAACTCTGATTCCTGAATTTCCTCTTTGTTTAATTATATAATTGGCTAATCCCTGTGTAGCCATCCCGAGAGTATAGATGTTCATCCTGTTGGTTCCGGCGCCCATAATTCCTCTCAGGCCTCCTGTTCCGAATTCAAGATCCTGATAAAACGCATCAATTAATTTCTTCTCGTCATTATCAAGCATGTTGCGAACCTCGTTACGGGTTTCCAGATTGAATTCTTCGCTTAGCCAACTGCCGGCTTTTTCCCTGATTTGATCGGTTGATTGCATATTGTAAGGATTAAAAGGTTTATTCTTTCAGTAATTTCATGCATCTGGTCAGACTATCTCTCCAATATGGTATAGTGAGCCCGTAGTTTTCCTTTATTTTGCTTTTATCCATGACTGAGAAAGCAGGTCGGGGTGCCGGAAGCAGGTAGTCTTTAGTAAGTATCGGATGGATCCTGCAGTTTAATCCGGCTTCTTTAATTATCTCAACAGCAAAGTCATACCAGGTGCATACACCCTCATTGGAATAGTTATATATTCCGGCTTTCAGTGCAAACTGGTTTCTGATAACACCTGACACTATATTCATTATGGCAGTAGCAAGGTCAGCTGCATAGGTAGGAGTACCTGTCTGATCAAAAACAACTCTGAGTGATTCCTTTTCTTTCCCATGGCGGATAATTGTTTTTACAAAATTATTGCCATATGATGAATATAGCCAGGAAGTCCTGATCACCATTGAGCCGGGGTGTAGCAGTGCATATTTTTCACCTGCAAGTTTTGATTTACCATAAGCAGATAAAGGATTTGGCACCGATTCTTCATTGTATGGGACATTTGATGTCCCGTCGTAAACATAGTCAGTCGAAATGTGAATAAAACGGCATTCTGATTCCCTGATAGAATCTGTTATATTCTTAACAGACGTGCTGTTAACAATGTTAGCAGCATCAGCATCACTTTCAGCTTTATCTACAAGGTTATAGGCAGCGCAATTTATTATCCAATCTGGTTTTGAGTCTTTAATAAACTCATATGTCTTACTGCTATTTGATAAATCCAGAGTGTCAATATCTGTAAAAATGAAATCATACCCATAATAATTTTTTGATACAACTTTAAGTTCATTACCTAGTTGACCATTTGCACCAGCAACCAATATTACTGCCATTCTTATTTTATTTTAGAAATTATAGTCAGCATCCTTAAAAGAAGGATGTTTAAGATCTTTATCACTGATTACAGGAATTGTTGAGCCCAGTTTCCAGTTGATATCAAGTTCCGGATCATTAAGCGATATTCCTCTTTCTAATTGTGGATTGTAGACATTGTCGCATTTGTATTGTATTACAGCTACATCGCTTAAAACGGAAAATCCATGTGCAAATCCCTTTGGTATAAGAAACTGATCTTTCGTTTCGGAATCAAGCTCAATACCAAACCATTTACCAAACGTAAGAGAGTCTTTTCTTATATCAAGAGCTACATCAAATATTCTGCCCTCAACTACTCTGATGAGTTTTGTCTGGGCAGAAGGCATCAGCTGATAATGTAAGCCCCTTATGACTCCTTTTGAAGACTTCGATTCATTGTCCTGAACCGGATTGAATTCAATCCCTGCATTTTTAAGGACTACCTGATTAAAGCTTTCAAAAAAGTAACCTCTGCTGTCTTTATAAATTGTTGGTTTTAATATTACCAGGCCATTAAACCCTGTTTCTATAATCTTCATATTGCTGGTTTTATTTTAGCCCCTCAAATACATTTATATCCTCATTTGCTATCCTGATGAGATATTGACCATATTGACTTTTCTTAATTGGTTCAGCAATTTCAAGAAGCTGATTCTTATTAATAAATCCTCTCTTATAGGCAATTTCTTCAATACAGGAAGCTTTTAAACCTTGTCTCTGTTCAAGAGTAGCAATAAAGTTGGCAGCCTGGAGCAGACTCTCATATGTACCGGTATCGAGCCATGCCATACCCCTGCCCATCAGTTTAATTTCAAGTGTACCTTCTTCAAGGAAAACCCTGTTCAAATCTGTTATTTCGAGTTCTCCGCGCGGTGAAGGTTTGAGCGCCTTTGCCTTTTTTACAACTGAGTTATCATAGAAATATAATCCGGTAACAGCATAGTTTGACTTTGGCTTCAAAGGTTTTTCCTCAATGCTGATCACCTTTCTTGTATTATCAAATTCAACAACCCCATATCGTTCAGGATCAGTGACATAATATCCGAATACACAGGCGCCTTTTTTCAGTTCTGCCGTTTGCAGCAGTGCATCGCCAAAACCATGACCATAGAAAATATTGTCTCCCAGTATCATACATACTGTGTCGTTTCCGATAAATTCTTCTCCTAGTATAAATGCCTGAGCCAATCCATCTGGTGAAGGTTGTTCTTTATAGCTGAATTTCAGACCAAGAGATTTCCCGTCACCGAGAAGACTCCTGAATCCGGGAAGATCACGGGGCGTAGAGATGACCAATATTTCCCTGATCCCGGCCAGCATAAGAACCGATAAAGGATAATAGATCATTGGCTTATCATATACCGGCAGCATCTGTTTAGAAATAGCGCTGGTAATCGGGTGGAGTCTCGTTCCCGAACCTCCTGCAAGAATAATTCCCTTCATAATTGTTTAATATTTTATTAATCTGATTTTATGGCGACAGACGTCAGGCCTCAGGCGTCAGGAAAAACCGGCTACATATGCCTGTATCCTGGCCCTATGCCTGATGCCTATCTTCTGCCTATTCCGTAATATAAAAATCCCAGCTTTTTTAATTCCGCGGGATCATAAATGTTTCTTCCATCGAATATCACCTTGTTCTTCATCATTTGAGCCATTCTGGCGAATTCAGGCAGGTGAAACTCTGACCATTCAGTCATAAGTGCCATAGCATCAGCGCCTTCAATAGCTTCGTAAGGATCCGAACAGAATACAATTTTATTTCCCAACAGTTTCTTTGCTTCATGCATTGCGGCCGGATCATATGCTTTGATTTTTGCTCCGGCTTCGAGAAGCTGTTCAATAAGGACAAGTGATGAAGCTTCCCTTATATCGTCTGTTTTTGGCTTAAACGCTATACCCCATATGCCAATGACTTTATTTTTAAGATCATTTTTGAAATGGCTGTTCATCTTTCTGAAGATTATATTCTTCTGATATTCGTTTGCCTTCTCAACTGCTTTAATTACATTCAGTTCATAACCATTGTCATGAGCAGTTTTAATTATCGCTTTTACATCTTTTGGAAAGCATGAACCTCCATAACCTGAGCCCGGATAAATAAATTTACTTCCAATCCTTGAATCGCTTCCTATTCCTTTCCTTACATGGTTTATATCAGCCCCAAGAATGTCACACAGATTTGCGATTTCATTAATGAAACTGATACGTGTGGCGAGCATTGCGTTGGCAGCATATTTTGTTATTTCAGCTGAAGCAATATCCATGAATAAAATCGGGTGATTATTTAAAACAAACGGCATATAGAGACGTTTCATTATCTCAGCAGTCTTCTCATTGTCGATACCAATTACTATTCTCTCGGGTTTAAGAAAATCATCAACAGCTGCTCCTTCTTTAAGGAATTCAGGATTTGAAGCCATGTCGAACCTGATGTCTGCTTTTCTTTTATCTAGTTCTGCCTGAATAGCTTTCCTGATCTTCTCTGAAGTGCCGACAGGAACAGTACTTTTTGTTACTACAACTACGTAATCAGTAATCACACTGCCAATCTCTCTGGCAACTTCAAGAACATGTTTCAGATCAGCAGAGCCGTCTTCTCCCGGGGGAGTGCCCACTGCAACAAAAATTACCTCGGCTCCTTCAAGTCCCTCTTTTAATTGAGTTGTAAAGTTTAATCTCTTCTTTTCAACATTCCTTCTGATTATGCTCTCAAGGCCTGGTTCGTAGATTGGAACAGCACCATCTCTTAATTGCCTGATCTTTTCAGGATTATTGTCAACGCATGTTACATTTACTCCACTCTCTGCAAAACAGGCTCCGGTAACTAGTCCAACATAGCCTGTACCTACAACAATAATCCTCATATTAATGGTTCTATTTTTACTAAAACGACATCTCTTGTGCAAAGATAATATAACAAGTTAAATAAGGAAATGAAAAAGGCAACCTGTATCAGAGATCGGGCGTCAGGCGTCAGACGTCAGGCGTCAGGTTCATTTTTCCTGTCGCCTGTTGCCTGTCGCCTGACGCCATATTCCACTTTGTTTTTCCTTTAAATTACACTATATATTATGCCGGATTTAAAAAAAGTCATATCTTTGCAACCAATTTTTTATACAAAATAATGTCTAACTTATTAATTATTAGTGATTTTAAATCAAAATTATGACTGAAAACAAGAAAAAAGCAACCAAAAAGGAGGTTGTCGAAAAAAGTGAAGCACCTGTAAAACAGGTAAAAAAGGCAAAAGCTAAAGAAACAAAAGAAATTTTGGAAGAAGTAGCGGAAGTAACAGCAATTGAAGAAGTTGTTGCAGAAGCAGCTCAACCTGCAAAAGTTGAAGATTACGGTCTGGAAACAGAAAAGAAGGAAAAGAGACCAAAAAAATCTCATCCTGCACCGGAAACTGACGAAAAAGAAATTGTAATAAAAGCAGAACACAGATCTCCGGCAACTGCTGAGGAATTTGACTGGGATGCTTTTGAAAGTGAAGAACAGCGTACATCTCCCAAGTACAAGCAGTTTGAATCACTTTATGATGAAACACTCTCAACTGTTGCAGTTGACGAGGTAGTAATAGGTACCGTTATTCAGATGACATCGCGTGAAGTTGTTATCAATATCGGATACAAATCGGAAGGTGTTGTAAGTTTAAACGAATTCCGTTATAACCCGAACCTTAAAGTTGGTGATAAGGTAGAAGTTTATGTAGAGAGTCAGGAAGACAAAAAAGGTCAGTTGCTGCTTTCTCATAAAAAGGCACGCGCAATCAACTCATGGGACAGGGTAAATGCTTCTCTCGAAAAAGACGAGATCATTACAGGTTACATCAAGTGCCGCACAAAAGGTGGTATGATTGTAGACGTTTTTGGCATCGAGGCTTTCCTTCCCGGATCGCAGATCGATGTTAAACCAATCCGCGACTATGACGTATTTGTTGGAAAAACAATGGAGTTTAAGGTTGTAAAGATCAATCAGGAGTTCAAAAACGTTGTTGTTTCTCATAAAGCTCTTATCGAAGCTGAACTTGAACAGCAGAAGAAAGAGATTATTGCAAAACTTGAAAAAGGACAGGTTCTTGAAGGAACTGTTAAAAATATCACATCAT
>JFJP01034893.1_pt1 | contig 10430 bp, 6 predicted proteins | sample 431651 | NCBI WGS metagenome assembly JFJP01 (sample SAMN02602958, study PRJNA72255) | Microbial mat metagenome, whole genome shotgun sequencing project. | biome: fresh water; feature: sink hole; material: water; isolation source: purple microbial (photo- and chemosynthetic) mats found in... | reverse complement strand
GCGCGGGCATAGGTGGCGTCGGGGGCAGGAGCGCGTATGGAGCCGGGCAGGGTGGGAGCTTTGCCGGAGCAGGTGACGAAGAAGGCGGCGCGCTTCATCACGATGCCGAGGGACTTGAGTGTTTCAAGGGTGAGTCTGGCATGCTGCCGTGCCTTGACTATCCTGATGGCGGAGCGGGGGCCGATGCCCGGCACGCGGAGCAGTTCCAGGTATTCTGCCTTGTTGACGTCCACCGGAAAGCGGTCCAGGTTGCGGAGTGCCCATGCGCACTTGGGGTCCAGGTCCGCGTCGAGGTTGGGGTGCTCTGTGCTGAGTATTTCGTCGGCGCGGAAACCGTAGAACCGGAACAGCCAGTCGGCCTGGTAGAGGCGGTGCTCGCGGAGGAGCGGCGGGCCAGGCAGGGCTGGCACGCGCGGATCGGTGCCTGCCGGCACGAAGGCTGAATAGTAGACGCGGCGTACGTCGTACGCGAGGTACAGGTTTTCGGCAAGGCCTAGTATCGTGGCATCGGATTCTGGGCTGGCACCGACGACCAGTTGGGTGGTCTGGCCCGCGGGAAGCACGGCGGCTTCGGGATTGCGGTACCGACCTTTGCGGGCTTCGTGCACGGACTGACGGTCAGGAACTGGAGGTGCTACGTTGTACGCTGGTGAAGGTTCTGCGGCCTGGTAGCTGACTGCAGGGAGGCCGGGCCATGCTGGGGCGGCGCTGGTAGCGGCGAAGGGGGCGGCGCCCGGGGGCGGAGGAGCGGCTGGTGGGGCGGAATGGTCGCTGATGGTGGCAAGAGGGGCGCCGCCGGCAGGCGGGGAGGTGGCTGGTACGGGAACGGAGGAGCCGCCGATCTGCGGTACGGGGCGCCGCGGGTTCTGGGTTGTGTCCGGTTGGGGCGGGAGTAGGCGACGGGGCTCGAAGCCGCTCGCGCGGGAGAGGGTGCGCATGACGCTGAATATGGCGGCGGGGCTCTTGTCGGGGGCAACGCGCGCGAGGCTCGCGGCGCTGGGCAACTCAATGTTGACAGAGACGCGGTCTGCCCAGCGGGCCGCCTCGGTGACGAGTTCAGGCGAGGCTCCGGGGATGGCTTTGAGGTGTAGGTAGCCGTTCCAGCGCTCACGGGTGCGCAGGGTCTTGGCGACGCCAATCATGCGTTCCATGGTGGTGTCGGGGCAGCCGGTGACGCCCGAGGACAGGAACAGGCCTTCTATATAATTGCGTTTGTAAAAATCGATGACGAGGCGCACGAGTTCTTCCGGCTCGAAGCCGGCGCGCGGCACGTCGTTGGAGCGTCGGTTGACGCAGTAGGCGCAGTCGTACAGGCAGGCGTTGGAGAGCAGCACCTTGAGGAGCGAGACGCAGCGGCCGTCAGCCGCCCAGGTGTGGCAGATTCCGCCGACCGCGCCGTTGCCCAAGCCTCCTGGACCCGCCGGACGCGCGCTACCGGATGAAGAGCACGAGGCGTCGTACTTGGCGGCGTCTGACAGTATTTCAAGTTTGTGTATGGTTTCCACTTCAACCTCACAACGGATGCTACTACACATGCGTTAAGCGGTCAAGCAATCAGGCACTATCACTACTTGACGCGATCCTGTGATTCCGTTACGGTATGAAGTAACAAATCCTTTGGAGGACGTACCATGCAAAAGGTACCGATCAGTTCTTCGCCGCAAGGCGCGTGTTGCAGTCTCGATGCATTTCTAAGCTCCCATATTTCCGCCCTTCTGCCCGTTGTCTCTACCCGCCTCCGTCTACGCCTTCGTCGTCGCTAAACCCCACTTTTTTCCCACGTATCCATAACCGGTAATCCGGGCCTGAAAAGGTCTTGGTTCATCATCATTGTACCCTCGTGTCGGGCCATAGGTCTCGGCGTGTTTGGTATTTATTATTTGCATCAGGAGATAACTATGAAGAAGATAGCGCTTGCCTATTCAGGCGGACTCGATACCACCGTCATCGTACCCTGGCTCAAGGAAAACTACGACTGTGAGGTCATCGCCATATGTGGTGACGTGGGCCAAGCCTGCGACTGGGCCGGGCTGGAAAAAAAGGCGCTGGCCTCCGGCGCTTCAAAGCTCATCGTCAACGACCTCAAGAAAGATTTTGTGGAAAAGACGCTGTGGGCTCTGGTCAAGGCAGGGGGACTCTATGAAAACCGCTACCTGCTAGGCACTGCGGCCGCGAGGCCCCTCATCGCCAAGGCCCTGACGGAAACGGCCATCGCCGAAGGCTGCAGCGCCATCGCGCATGGCTGTACGGGCAAGGGCAACGACCAGGTCCGTTTCGAGATGGGCATCAAAGCCTTCGGGCCGGAGATGGAAATCATCGCTCCCTGGCGGATCTGGGACCTGGGCAGCCGTGAAGAAGAAGTAGCTTACCTGGCGGCGCGGGGTATTCCGGTGCCGTTCAGGAAGGGTGACTCGTACAGCCGCGATGATAATCTGTGGCACGTGAGCCACGAGGGGCTGGACCTCGAAGATCCGGAGAACGAGCCGGTGCTGGACGGCATGCTCAAGATGTGCGTGCCACCGGCGCAGGCGCCTGACGCTCCCGAGTACGTTGAGCTGAAATTTGAAAACGGAGTGCCCGTGGCCGTCAACGGAAAGAGCATGGACGGCGTGTCTCTCGTCGCTTTGCTGAACATTATCGGAGGCAAGCACGGGGTTGGCATCCTGGACATGGTGGAGAACCGGGTTGTGGGCATGAAGAGCCGGGGCGTCTACGAGACGCCGGCCGGCACCATCATCATGGAGGCGCACACCAAGCTGGAGCAGTTGTGCCTGGACCGCAAGGCGATGTCGTTCAAGGCGACCGTCGCGCAGCGTTTCGCGGAACTGATGTACGAGGGGGAGTGGTTCTCGCCGCTGATGGACGCGGTCAACGCGTTCGTCGATTCAACGCAGTCCGTCGTGACGGGCACCGTTAAGCTGAGGTTGTGGAAGGGCAGTCTGACCTGTGCTGGCGTGAGTTCGCCGTATTCGCTGTACGATCACAGTCTGGCCAGTTTCACGACGGGGGCGCTGTTCGACCACCACGACGCTACGGGCTTCATCAACCTGTATTCCCTTCCGGTCAAGGCTCGGGGTATCATGATGGCCAGACAGCTCGCCGCGTCCTTCCCGGGGGCGGCGAATACCGAGGAGTCAAACCATGTCCACGGATCCGGAGGCTCCTGCCTCTCGTCAACCAAAACCGCGGCGGCCTACTGAGATGCCCGGCGTTCTGAAGCTCTGGGAAACGTCTCCCACGGGGCTTGATCCCCGCGTCGACCTGTTCCTGTCTTCGCTGGCCGTGGATTCCCGGCTGCTCGAGGTTGACCTGGAGGGCTCTGCCGCTCACGCGGCGATGCTTGGCGTCTGCGGCATCATCCCCGAGTCCAGCGCGCAGGCGCTGACCGGTGCGCTGGCTGCCATGCTCGCCGAGGCGCGCTCCGGTGCCCTGAAGCCGGACGCGAGCGCTGAGGATGTGCACTCGTTCATCGAGCAGGAACTGACTCGGCGGCTCGGCGATACGGGCAAGATGGTGCATGCCGGCCGGAGCCGGAACGACCAGGTGGCGCTGGACATGCGGCTGTATCTGCGGCAGGCGTTCAACGAGGCAAAGGTGGGAGTGCTGGACGTGATCGGCGCGCTCTGCGACCTTGCGTCGGCCAACCTGGAATCGTACATGCCGGCGTACACGCACCTGCGGCGCGCCCAGCCCTCGACGCTGGCGTTCCACCTGCTGGCCTGGTGCGCCGCCCTGGAGCGCGACTGGGGCCGTTTCGACGACGCGGCGAAGCGTGCCGACGAGTGTCCTCTGGGTTCAGCCGCCGTTGCCGGTTCCGGCCTGCCGCTCGACCGCGAAGCCGTGGCACGTGCCCTGGGCTTTGCGCGGCCCAGCCGCAACGCCATGGATGCCACCGCCGACCGTGACGCCTGCGTGGAATATGCCGCCGCAGCTTCAACCCTGCTTATGCATCTGTCACGCTACTGCGAGGAAATAATCCTGTGGTCCAGCGCCGAGTTCGGCTTCATGGACATCGCCGACGAGTGTTCCACCGGTTCCAGCATCATGCCGCAGAAACGCAATCCCGACGTGGCGGAGCTGGTCCGCGGCAAGACGGGCCGGGTGTTCGGTTCGCTCGTGTCGCTGCTGACTATCCAGAAGGGCCTGCCGCTCGGATACGACCGCGATCTGCAGGAGGACAAGGCGGCCGTGTTCGACCTGCGTGACACGCTGGCCGGCGTTCTGCCCGCCTTCGCCGCCCTCGTGGAGGCTCTGAAGCCCAAGCCGGCAGCGATGGCTGCCGCGCTTGAGACCGGTTTTGCCGAAGCCACGGATCTGGCCGAGCTGCTGGTCGCGAAGGGCGTGCCGTTCCGCGATGGCTATGCGGCGACCAAGGCCGCCATCGGGGCCGCCACCGGCAAGGGCGTCGGGCTTGCCGCCTTGAGCGACGCGGACCTGGCCGCGGTTACCGGGGCGTTCGCGCAGGCCGGCATCAAGGCGGCGGATCTGGCCGCGTACCTGAAGCCGGGAGCCTGCGTGTCGAGGCGCAACCTCGTCGGCGGACCGGCTCCTGCAAGAACCGCCGTCGAAATCGCGCGGCTGCGGAGCTTTGTGGAGAAGGCGGCGGAGAGCCGATAACCGGCGGTCGGGCCAGCCGCCCTGTTTCCGTTTGCTGGCTGGCTGCGGTATACTCGGAGTTGTCATGAGTCGTCATGACCGCAACCAGCCCGGCCGTTCGGAGTTTGTCCCATGCCTGTACCAGGAATACAGTTCTTCACCATCGACGGCACTTCGCTTGAGGTCGAAACAAACGGTAGCGGTAGCCTGCTTGCGGCCGTCAGGTCGCTCGATCCCGCGGCGATAGACGCGCCGTGCGGCGGGGCAGGTACCTGCGGCAAGTGCCGGGTGCGCATCCTCGCAGGCGACGCGGGCCAGCCCGACGAACTGGAACGACGACTGCTCGGTTCCGGCCAGATTGCCGAGGGCATCAGGCTGGCCTGCAGGGTCAAGCCTTCAGGCGGGCTTGTGGCGCGCCGCGCCGTCGCTGCCGGGCATGCCGTAATCCGCGAGAGTTTTTCCGCCATGTCAGGCACTCCCGATCCGTTGCTGTCAGGCGCTGGGTTCTGCGGCGTGGCCATAGACATTGGCACGACGACCATCGCGGCGTATCTCGTCGATTTTGAATCACACGGTGTTACTGCAACCGCTTCACGACTCAACAGCCAGCGTGCCTACGGTGCGGATGTCATAGCCCGCATAGAATACGCCGGCCGCGATTCGGCCAACCTGGCGGAGCTTGCCGCGCTGGTTCGTGCCGATGCGCAGGCGCTGGTGGATCAGTTGCTCGCAAAATCTGGAACTAGCGCAACGGGGCTCCGCGAGATATCCGTGGTCGGCAACACCACGATGCTGCACCTGTTCGCTGCGGTGGACCCTTCCGCCATCGCCGTGGCGCCATTTACGCCCGCCTTTACGGAACTGCGTCGAGGACCGGCGTCAGCGTACGGGTTTTCATGGCCCGATGCGACGCTGACCCTGGGGCCATCGGTCGCCGGTTATGTAGGCGCTGACATCGTGGCCGCGATCCGGGCCGTCGGGCTGGAAGGCCGGGAGAAGCTCTCGCTGCTGCTCGACCTCGGCACCAACGGCGAGATGGCGCTGGGCAACCGAAACGGCATCATCGCCTGCGCCACCGCAGCCGGCCCCGCCTTCGAGGGAGCCGCCATTTCCTGCGGCACCGGCGGCATCGCAGGCGCCATCGACTCGCTCAGCTGGGAAGCGGGGCAGCTTGTCAGCACCACCATCGGCGGCGGCCCGGCCATCGGGGTCTGCGGTTCCGGCATCGTGGACGCCGCCGCCTGCCTGGTGCGCGGTGGCCTCGTGGACGAAACCGGCGCCATGGATGAAGCGTGGAGTGCTTCAGGCTATCCGCTGGTCAGCGGGACCGCTGGCTGTGACGGCATCCGTTTCAGCCAGGCCGACGTGCGGCAGATCCAGCTGGCCAAGGCGGCTGTCGCTGCCGGCATAGCCGCCATGCTCGATGAGGCTGGTGCTGGGCTGGACGATATCGAAACAGTGTTCCTGGCCGGTGGCTTCGGAAGCTACCTGCGGCCCGAGTCGGCCGCGGCGATAGGGCTCATACCACCCGCCCTGCTGGATCGCGTGGAGACGGTGGGCAACGCGGCCGGTCACGGCGCGGTTCGCATGCTGCTGTTCCGGGGCGAGATGGATTCGATGTCCAGTCTGGCCAAGGCAGTCCGCTACATCGAACTGTCTGGTTCTGACTTTTTCCGTGACCGCTTCGTCGAGGAACTCTTCTTCCCTGAGCCGATTGATCCGGTAGTTCCAGGATGACAGGTTCTGTCTCTTCCGGGGACGCACTGCGCCCGGACGACGAGCGCGTTTTGTTCGGCAGCCTTGAGGCAGCCAGGCAGTATGCCGAGGCCACCGGCGTCCGCTGCATCGTGCTGGACGGCAAGGGGGCAGTACTGCAGGCACCGCAGGGCCCGGAACCCTGCTCAGTCTGCGCCATGCGGCGCGGCCAGGTTTCCAGCGACGCGGCCAATACCATACCCTGTTCGGTACTGCACCTCGACGCCGCCAGGCAAGCCTGCCGTTTCGGTGGGTCGTTTGTGTACCTCTGCTCGGTAGGGTTCATGCACTGGGCCAGCCCGCTCTTCTCGGGTGGGCGTACCGTCGGCGCTCTGGTCGGGGGGCCGGTGCTGGCCATAGACCGCGACGAGGCTATAGCCTCAATCCGTGACGCCAGCCCGGAGCTTGACGAGGCAGCAGCGGCACGGTGCGCCGATTCAGTGCCACTTGCGTCAGCAGGCCGCGTGCAAGCGCTGGCGCAGGTGCTAGCCACGCTGGCTGAACGCGCTTCAGCCGAGCTGCCGGGTGGCTTCGACCGTACCCGCCGCATCACCGAACAGCAATCCCGGATTTCCGAAGAGATCCACGAGATGAAGCGCCGCTTGCCCGCGGATGGAGCTGTTCCGGGCTATCCGCTTGAGAAGGAGCGTGCCCTGCTGGACGCCCTGCGCCGGGGTGACGAATCCGGCAGCCGCCGGACCCTCAACGAGCTGCTCGGCTCCGTATTCTTCTCCAGCGGGTCCAACTTCGAGCTGGTCAAATTCCGCGCCGTGGAACTGCTCGTGCTGCTGTCCCGGGCGGTCATCGATTCAGGCCATGCCGACGCAGAACTGCTCGACGCTGATTTCCGCAACCTGCAGCGCATCCAGGAATCGGCCGACCAGGAGGAACTGGCTGACCGCCTGAACGTCATCGTGGCTCGGTTCTCCCGCAGGGCCTTCACGTTCAGGGCCGTAAAGCACTCCATGGCCCTGCGCAAGGCCGAACGCTACATCCGCGAGCATTTCCTTGAAAATCCCCCGCTCCAGGAGGTAGCCGCGGCGGCGGGGCTGTCGCCGGCATATTTCTCCACGGTATTCAAGGAAGAACTGGGCGAGAGCTTCTCTGATTTCCTGAGTAGGCTCAAGGTGGAAAAGGCCGCCGAGCTGCTCATTGGCAGCGAACTGAGCCTTGCCGATGTCGCCGACACCTGTGGCTTCCAGGACCAGAGCTGGTTCTCCAGGGTGTTCAAGCGCCACATGGGCGTGTCTCCTGGCCGCTTCCGCGAGGCCGGCGGCCTCCGCTCGCCTGAGCTCAAGGAGATTCACGAGTAGGAGCCTGGCATCTGGATTAAATATTCAGTTAAAATTCACTAAAATAATCGAAAATTAAACCATTTCATCAAAAATAAATACAATACAGATAGCAAAACCTGCCCCTATCCTTGAGGCACTATACCGATCCCGGAGGTTCAACCATGGTAGATTTTAACTTGATATCAGAAAACCTGCAGAAAGGCCGCGCCAAAGACGTCGAGGCTCTGGTAACCCAGGCTCTCGCCGAAAACGTGCCTGCCAAGGACATCCTGGAGCAGGGCATGATGACGGGCATGGCCATCATAGGCGAGAAATTCAAGAGGAATGAAGTGTTCGTGCCCGAGGTGCTGATCGCGGCGCGCGCGATGAACATGGGCATGAAGGTGCTCAAGCCCGCACTGATAACGGCCGGCGTCGAGGCGCGAGGCACCGTGGTCATAGGTACCGTCAAGGGCGACCTCCATGACATAGGCAAGAACCTGGTGGGCATGATGATGGAAGGCGCAGGACTCCGCGTCGTCGATCTGGGCACCGACGTGTCTCCCGAGCGCTTCGTTGAAGCTGCCAAAACCGAAAAGGCCAACATCATAGCGTGTTCGGCCCTGCTGACCACCACGATGACCCAGATGAAGAACGTGGTGCAGGCGGCCGAGACCGCCGGCATACGCGGCACGGTCAAGATCATGGTGGGCGGCGCTCCGGTCACCGACAACTTCTGCGCCCAGATTGGCGCGGACAAGTATTCCGCAGATGCCGCCAGCGCCGCCCAGGTGGCCGCGGCCTTCTGCGCCTGAGTAACAGTTGAGCACCGATATGGAAGGTTTGCAGCTGATCAAGGCCGTACTCGACCACAAGCCCGCGCCGCGCGCCCCCTGGGTGCCGTTCGCCGGCGTCCATGCGGGCAAGCTCATCGGCGCCAATGCCAGGCAGGTCCTGAGCGACGAGGACACCCTCGTCAGGGCCCTGCTGGAGGTCAACCGGCTGTACCGGCCGGACGGTCAGCCGGTCATGTTCGACCTGCAGGTAGAGGCGGAAATACTCGGCTGCGGGCTACTCTGGGCTGACGACAGTCCGCCTTCGGTCTCCAGCCACCCGCTGGCCGATACGACCGACATTCCCACAAAGATTCCCCGCAAGGACGAGGGGCGACTTCCTCTGGCGCTCGGCGCGATGCGGCGCATGAAAAAGGAAGTCGGCGGCAAGACGGCCCTCTACGGCCTGATTACCGGCCCGTTCACGCTGGCGTCGCACCTGCGCGGTACCGAGATTTTCATGGACATGATGATGGAGCCCGACTATGTGCACCGCCTGCTGGCCTACGCCAACGAGGTCGCAAAAACTGTCGCAGGCTACTACATCGACGCGGGCATGGACGTCATAGCCGTCGTCGATCCCCTCATAAGCCAGATATCGCCAGTGCACTTTGCCGAATTCATGGAAAAGCCGTTCAGCGAGCTCTTCGCGAGCATAGCGGAGCGCAAGGCGTACAGCTCCTTCTTCGTCTGCGGCAACGCCACGGCCAACATCGAGCCCATGTGCAAGACCCGCCCGCACTCGATATCGGTGGACGAAAACGTCAGTCTGGCCAAGGCCAAGGTCATAACCGACCGCTACGACATCGTGATTGGCGGCAATCTGCCTCTGACCACGGTGATGCTTCTGGGCAACCAGCAGGACAACATGAAGGCCGTGATCGACCTGATGGATTCGCTGACCCCGGGCAACTGGATCGCGGCTCCCGGCTGCGACATGCCCTACGACACGCCTATAGAGAACTGCGTGGCCGCAGGGCAGGCTGTGCGCGAACCTGCGCAGGCGCGTACCATGGTAGCCGGCTATGAGGCCGCGGACCTGAAGTTCGAAGGCGAACTGCCGGACTACAAGAACCTCAAGCGACCCCTGGTCGAGGCGTTTACTCTGGATTCAGCCACCTGCGCGGCCTGTACCTACATGTACGCCGCCGCCAGTGACGCGGTAAAGCGCCTGGGCGGAGCGGCCGATCTGATCGAGTACAAGTATACGATCAGGCAGAACATAGCCCGTTGCGGCGCTATGGGCGTCAAGCAGCTGCCCAGCCTCTACATCAACGGCGAACTGGCCTATTCTTCCATCATTCCCGCGGTGGACGAGCTGGTGGAGAAGATACGCGCCAGCATGAAGGGCTGAGGAACGCGAGATGAGGCGTCAGAATGATTGACGGTGGCAAGACGACGCTTGCCTTGGTCACGGGCTTCCTGGGCTCGGGCAAGACCACGGTGCTGAACGACGCGCTGGCCGGTATGGCCGGCCGGCGCGTGGCCGTGGTGGTAAACGAGTGGGGCAAACAGGGGGTAGACGGTAGTCTGCTCCTCGACCCTGCCGGCTTCGGGATCACCGAACTGGCAGGCGGGCAGATATTCTGCTCCTGCGTGGGGCCGGCCTTCATGGCTGCCCTGGAGCGGCTCGTGGCGCTGGGCGTGGAGGCTGTGCTGGTGGAGACCTCCGGGCTTGCCAAGCCGGCCACGCTCGGGCAGCTGGTAGCTGAGGTCGAGCGGCGCACTGCCGGAGCGATGACCTACACGGGGCTTACCTGCGTGGTGGACGCTGTGAGGTTCCGCATCCTGCGCGGGGCCGCGATGGCGCTGGACGAACAGGTGGCCTACGCAGACCGTTTCATCGTGACCAAGACGGATGTCGCCGATCCTGCCGCCCTGGACGAGACTCTTGCCATACTCAAGGCCGCCAGGCCGGACGCACCGGTCGTGCTGCGCAGCGGAACCCCCGTAGAAGCCGCCGCCGTGTTCG
>JFJP01011391.1_pt1 | contig 10430 bp, 12 predicted proteins | sample 431651 | NCBI WGS metagenome assembly JFJP01 (sample SAMN02602958, study PRJNA72255) | Microbial mat metagenome, whole genome shotgun sequencing project. | biome: fresh water; feature: sink hole; material: water; isolation source: purple microbial (photo- and chemosynthetic) mats found in... | reverse complement strand
GCACCCAACTAGGGTCAATCCCCGCCAAACTGACCATGAACTCGGCCACGCGCTCGCCTGTATTCTTAATACGAACGGCAAAGCGCACCTCAACCCCAGGATTAACCCGAAATTCAGGCTTACCCGCAGGATAAGCAGGGAAATCAATCGTAATAAAATCATCTAATTCATCGGGCAAATCGGAGTCAACGGAACTGGCTGAATAAATCTCAGCCGTTGGCATGGTGGGAATGGTGGCGGGGCGTGTGACGGGCGCGGTATAAATCTCGCCAGAAGTCATGGGCGCATCCGCCGTATCAACGAGCAAAACCAACTGGAAACCATCCATTTGAATGGTATCCAAATTTTGTAAGGTATAGTTACTATTAGGCCGCACCCGTTGCCCGCGCAAAGTCGTATCGCCCGCGCTACTCAAAAATACAATCCGATACGGTTTCTGGCTAATATCCAAGACCGCATGGTGTTCATCCACGCTAGGGCCATTGACCACAACATCATTATCAGGGTGTCGCCCAATATTAAGCGCAGCCCGCCCAAAATCAGCCAGGGTATAAAACCAGATTTGACCAAATGGGGTAATAATTTCGAGTTGGTCTTGGGGTGACAAAGGCAATGACTCCTATAAATGCTGAACGCGAAGAAACGAAATAGAGCGAAAGAAACGAAAGGGTGAATCAGGCTAAAATGGGTACATGGCGGACAACCTTTCAGGTAAGGCTATCACTGTCCAAAACATCTCCCAATAACGATAAACTACAAAAGTATTAGTAGCAATGACTAAAAGCAAGGTTAGCCAGGTGACGAATGAAGCAATACGCCGTAATATGGACGTTCCGCCCAAATGTATCTCCTGTTGCGCCACCTCCACTGATTGCGTTTGATTAAGCAATCCCGTATCGTCTCCAATGGGGCGCGACTGCACCTCAATCAGACATGTAGCAGAGCGTAATAATGGCTTGACAGGCGCAACCCGCAAATGTAAGATGAGCGCGCTTTGTGGCTCAATCACGGTGGTTTGAAAGGGCGGAGCTTGCCAATTGATGACTGAATCACCCGTTTGCGTTATGGGTGAAGGCGCGGCGGGACGAGGTGAAGTTGTAACATAATGGGTAACAGGCGCAGATGAAACAGCAGGCATGGGAGTTTGCGCGGCCAGCGCAGGGGATTGATTTAGGGCGGTCATGGTGGGCGCGGCGACTCCCGATACGCCACCCCTTAAGGTTTGGGCTTGGCCTTGAAATTGTTTGGCAACTTGCCCAGGCATGTCTATCATGAATTGCGCTTGGCTTTTCTGACGTTGTAAATCTGCGGCCATCGCTAAAAAAGGTCGGCCAAAAACGGGAATAATCGCCAACAAACTTAAAACTCCAATCACCATGTCAGCCAATTGGCTGGCACACCCTAAGCCCTGCTTCAGTGTCCCCGCCCCATCTAAGGCCGTCGCTTTCATATCAGTTTGTGTCGGTTGGCGGTCACGCGCCGATGACGCGCCACTTTCCGCTACCCCCCTCTGTCCCCCCTGAGTCAAGGGGGAAGGTGGCGGAGTTGGTGCGGGCATCATGGGCTGATTTTGAGGCTGCGGCATGGCTTGAGACATTGCACCCACCTGACCAAATTGGAAATTAAGCGGGCTAAATTGCCCCACCACCTGCGCGGTCAATTCATAACGACTGCTCGTATTACCCGTATTAAGCAATGTTAGCGGCGGCAATAATTCAAAGGTCGTTCCCGCAGGTCGCCGCCAAATCAACCACCAAATCATGAGAGCCAATAAAATGATAAAATTGACCACCAAACACGCGCCCATGCGCCATGAGGGAACAGTCAACGTTCTAGCCGCGCTCATAAATTCAAGGATAATCGTCCCTTGTCCCGCCTGTTTCAGCGAGTCTTGCGTGCGAACCGTAATATTATAGCGACCTGCCTCTTTGGGGTAATGGCTGTCCGCGTTGGTAAAATGAAATTGATAATTATTATCAGCGCGGCCTAACAATTCCCCATCAAGCAAAAATTCCACCTCCGTTGGAATAGAGGTGGTGTTCGTCATAGACTGTAATACCACTTCCTCGCCTAAACGTACCTGTAAAGTCGGCGCAACTTGCATGGGTTCAGGAATACGGAAGGGAATTGTAAGGGGTGACGAAACATTACCCACTTGGTCAGTGGCGATGACCGTGAGTTGATGCGCGCCGAAGGCCATGCGGGGGGTATCTAAAAAGAAATTGTAAGGTGCGGCGGTCACTTCAACGGCGGGTTGGTCATCTAATTGGTAACTAACCGTCATAACGGGCGCGGCAGCCTGAATTTGGCTGACCAAATTGAGGCTATTGATGACCACCTCATCAGGGGATAGCCCCTGTAATGTTACCGTCACGGGGTGGGCTTGGGGCGTAAAAGCCCCCTGCGCCTCGCCACTGTCCCCCGCAATCGTAGTCACTTTGACCGTAAAGCGCGGGTCAAGGGCATTAATTTTAGCGGTAGCACGAAAAGTCAGGCGATAACTTTGGCGTAAGACTACTTGTAACCATTGCAAAGTCGTGGCTAAATCAGTCGCTTCATTAATCAACATGGCCTGTCCGCCTGTAGCCTGCGCCAGTTTATCAAGGGAGGCGCGGTTGCTAATGGCGCGGTCACTAAAGCCCACGATATAAAGCGGAACATGAGTCACTTGGGTTTGTGAAATTGCGTCATCAAGTGACAGTTTATTAACATTATCGCCAATGTTAGTCAGCATAATGACGGTACGTTGCTTTTGATTCAGGCTGACCGCCGCCGTTGCTTTGGTGGCCTCAACCGCCGCTTCATAGAGCATGGTACGGGCCGCGCTGACCGCTTTAAGGTCGTCAATCGCTTTGAGCAAATCAGCTTGATTGGCGGTAAATTGCACGGTTTCGTTATGTATCTGCTCATCAAACATCAGCAGCCCCATGACATCATTTTGCCCCAATTGCTTAACCAACGCGGTGGCCGCCACCTTCATTTGGCTTAATTCGCTCTCGCCCATGCTGACATCTAAGGCCAGCAAAATCGCCTGCCCCGACATGGGATTGTTATCTACCGCGACCAGTACCCCCCCCGTCCCCCCCTGAATCAGGGGGGGAGAAAGGGGGGGTAGTCCTGAATCAGGGGGGGCGGGGGGGGTAATAATTTGAAAATTACTCGCGTCTAAATTCGTCAAGGGCAACCCTTGCGCGTCCTTAACAGTGGTCTGCACCACCACCAACGGATACGCGGAGCTATCAACCTGAGTGATAACCACCTTCACCCCGCCCGTTTGCGCCATGACCGTTGCGACTAGCCCAATCGTAAGACTAAGCAACCCGATGAATTTGATAATAAGCTGAAATAGATGTTTCTGAGTCACAAGGTATCTCGCTAGGTGAAGGTTAAAAGATATGTTAATACTTTATCCCGTACTGTTTCTTTCGTAAGTGCCATGGTTCACCTTACGTTATTTATAGAGACCTACAAGGTTTTTGAAACCTTGCAGGTCTAGGGTATGACTTACTTCACAATCAACGGTAGGTAAATCCGTTGGCTAGAGGTACTCGCCTGAATAACGGTGTTTTGCCCTGCATTGAGTTGTTGGGTGAAATTGCTTGTCCCCGCGTTATCGCCTGCTTGGTCAATGGTGGAACGCAAGGTGACGGGCTGAGAGGTTAGATTAGCCACTTGTAAACTATCTCCCGTAGGGTTTAAGGTGAAATTCGCGTTAAGGGCGGTATCGCCGTTAATACATGCCTTAAAATCACGACTCACCGTATCGGATACATCACGCGTAATATAGTGACAAAAATCTTTATCAGTGGCGGGCTTAAAGGCGGTGTCTAAGATATTGCCATTTAAGGTTAAGGTGTCTACGGTGTTAGCCGAGACGCTAATATTACCTAAAAGTAAGGCTGAACCACTGCCAAAAGCCGTGAGGTTATAAGCCCCATTGCTGGTGGGCTGAATGGCGATTTGATAAGAACTATTACTAGGCAAGAAGAATGATTCCGTAGCAGGCGCATTAGGATTGTTGGGATTATAGGCATCAATCGGCATGAAGGCCGCGCCAGGAATTTCACTCACTAATTGACCATTATTGTAACCTAATTTACGCCCTTGCGCGTCAGTGATGAGCAATTGCGCTTGCCCCACGACATTAACCACTGTTTCGCCACTGGTTTCAGTAGGAAATAAGCGGTTTTGATATTGGGGGTTAAGCGACGCAGGGAAATTGGTTGAGGCGAGGGAATAACGCAAGTTCGTGGTGCCGCCCCAAACTTCACCTTGCCACAAGGTATAACTCCATTGCCCTGTCGAAAGGTTAATTTCAATGCGGCGGGTGCTGTCATTCGGCCAATTATTGTCATAGATGTAAATATAGCCCGTGTTGCCACTTTCCTCAGTGCGATAAGCCGTCATGCGGTGTCCACCCCGCCCCGCTTGCCAAATCGAAACCGCCACAGGTTCGCCCGCTTGCGTTTTGGCTTTAATGGCCTGATAGCTTTGCCTGGGCGTGTCATTCCAATGTAAGCCCCACCATAACCCATATTCATAACTCATCTGACGGGCTTGGTAGAGATGAATATAATCCTTAACGTCACTTTGGCCTGTTTGCACATCACCCGCCACCACCGCAGGAAAATTGTAAGTCGGTTTAATGACTTGATGATTGATGGTTAAGAGACTTGGCTCAACGCTTTCCGCCAACCCTAAATAACGAATCAAACTGATTGCCGTAAAGCCAGCGCAGTTACCCCCTTCACCAATAGTACGATATTCCGTATCAAAATACAGCTGTGGCCCCTTGCGGTGACTGCCATTAGACAACTCCATGTTGGTGCCAGGGAAGGCTTTTTTGAACTGTTCCCAATTGGCCCCATAGTAACTAAAATTAACAAAGCTAAAGCCATCAGGATTGACACGGAAACCTTGAGATGAAATATCAGGTGAAAACGAGATTTCAAAAGTAATGTCACCTATGTTAGGAGCTGGATTATTATACCAGTTTTGGTCATCTATAGCTACGAAGATTAAATAATCACCGCTATTTAAATTAAATGTAAATTGTGATTGGGTTTGAGCAAATTGTATAGAATCTGATTGAGTTGCTACATTATAGTTACCAAAAATAGAATCAGCACTTCTAGGTTCTTTATAAATTAAGGTTTTATCATCTTCAGGATTATAAGGTCTTTGTTCCCAAGAGATTGGGCGATTTTTATAAATATTTATTCGTGTGCGCCATTTAATTTCTGTAGATTGTGCGGTAGGCCAAGTTGAATATGATCCACTTGTATATTTGAAGGTGTATTGTCCCTTCTGACTTGCAACAAACCTTGATCCTTCTTCCGAGTTACCAAGAATCTTAGTTGAGCCTATAACGCTACCTGTTTGCGCCTGGGCGGGCGCGGCGGCTTGGCTACTGAGTATGAGGGCGAGTAGCAGGGTGCATAAGAGGGCGAGTTTGGTTAGTTTGTGTAACATGGGTGAGTTTCCTTTGGTTAGAACAGGATTGCCAGAATAAGCGGATTGGGTTATCCGTTAATTTTGGTAATCCCGTTCTTTCGGTCAAAGCCTACGGCTTTGGACTCCATGCGTGTTTGTAATGGGGAGTAGACTTCATGGTTTCAACTCAATTGGGCTAATTCGTCAGGGGATAAACCTGTAAGTTCCGCGACTTCGGCCAGATCATACCCTTTGGCTAGCATTTTGCGGGCAGTTTCTAACTTTGCTTCAGCCACACCCAATTTATACTCGTCTCGGCGCAACTGTTCTTGTCCATACTCATCAAACATGCGCGCCCGTTCCTGTGGGGTCACGCTATCTTGCTCAATATGCTCAAACATCCGTTGGATAATTTCATTATCGTACTGCGTCTCATCAACTTGCTCATCTAACGTATCATTAATGGCTCGTAACCAGGTACGATACGGTTCAGGGGTTTCCTCTGTCACAGTTGGTCAGCAGATGTTAGAAATTGTACGAGGTCTAAAACCTCATGGACGTTAATTGTTTCTAGGTTAATGGTTTTGGTGGTCATGGTTTACCTCAATTGTTATAGTCAATGTTGCCCATGATTTTAGCACACGGCGCGCCCATAAACAAGCCTTAAGCTGCTACCGCACTCAAGAGGTGGCGATTATTTAGGCCAATCAACAGCATAGATTTGTTTGCGCTGATGGTAATATTCAAGCTGTGGTAAGGTCAAACGGAGGACTTTGCCCATACGTTGGGCTTTGGTGTTAAATAAGGGTAATCGCAACGCCTGACGTAATAATTCGGGAATGTCAGACAATTGTTCAGGGGGCAAAGCAACTGTAATGATGCAAAATTCCGACTGAGGTTCAACAATATTCCAAAAATCTGACACATTGATGGTTACAAAAGTAGGTTGAGACAACTGACGCAACAGCATCGGAATGGCCTCATCTTTGATAATGGTTTTAGGCCGCAAAGTCGTCACAGAAACCACTTAACCGCCATACCATTTGGCAATCGATTCCCGTAAGCTACGCGCATGAATGTTCTCATCAAGCACTATCATGATTAGGCGGCCAATGGTAACGTTTGAGTAGATTGAACGAGGGCGGAACAGGCTAAAAATATGGCTTCCTGTAGCGCAGGGCGAGTTAATTGACTGTCAGCATATTCCCCTAAAAGTTGCTCTATATTTTGACCTTGCGCCAATAACGTTAAAACAATCGTCACCTCTAGGCGCGTATACTTAAAGGTAGGTCGCCCGCCACAAATTTGTGGCGCGCTGACAATATAATGGCCTAAAGGATAGTATTCATATATTTCACCACCATACAATTCTTGCTGCAAAGGCAATGACTGTATGGGGACAAAATAGGGGGTGTTTATTACGGTAGGAGTCATGATAGCTACACCTTATTGAATGATAATATGCCCATGATTTTAGCACACGGCGCGCCCATAAACAAGCCTTAATTCGCCACTCTGTTGGGGGCATGAATTATTTCCGTTTCATTGAACTCTGAAATATTTCAGCCAATTGGTCGGGCTTAAGGGCTAATTTTTCAACTCGCTCCATTTGGGAAATAAGTTGTTTAACCTCTGCGGGAGATATAATTTGCTTTGTCCAACATAAACGCAAAAAATGGGGTAAATTAACAACATTAATCTGATGTTGCCGACAATAATGAACGGCTTTTTTATCATTACTCAGAAAAAGAGCCTGACGACTTTGAGCCAGAGTAATCCCTTCACGTTCACCTTCATGCAATGGGGCAGGTAAAGCCTCACTCACCTGTTGCTCGCGGCTGGTTAAGGGAACAATTTCAATTTCACCTGTAGCAATAAGCTGTAATACCTGCTGAATATGAGTTTTACCATGGCTTAATCCCTGTTGCAGTTCAATTTCTACGGCAGGGGGAATATAGATTTTAGAATGAGTAAACAGCTTACGTAATAAAAACAAAGCATTACCTGCCGCCAATGAACTCAGGATATTGGTGTCACTAATAATAATCATAGATAACCTTGACTTTCAAGTTGGTCAGTGAGCTTATCCATCTCCTCCGCCGATAAATCGCCGTAAATTTCAACGGGAGTGCCGCGCGCATACAAAATATCTTGTAATTCCCAACGGGTAATACCTGCCAGGTCAGCTGCTTTAGCCAAGCTACAGCTATCAGCCAGATAAAGTTGAATTGCTTCATCTAACGTAGCCTGTTGCGGCAAGGGTTTCGCCGCTGGGTCGCCCTGGGTTAAACGGTTGAGTTGTTCAGCCAGCCACAGTTGGTCAGATGGAGTCAGAAATTGCACTAGGTCTAACAGTTCATGGGCGTTGAGTGTTTCTAGGTTAATGGTTTTAGTCGTCATAATTTACCTCAGTTGTTATGGTCAATGTTGCCCATGATTTTAGCACGATGCGTGGCCATAAACAAGCCTTAATCCGCCACCGCGCCGAGGGCATGGAGAAAGGCGCTGTTTGTTTTTTGTGTCCATTGCAAACTTTGGTTATAATAAAAGGTATGCGTATCTTTTCTCTACGAACTCTCCGTAATTTTTGGAGTATCTATCCCGAATCCGAAATTCCCTTACGGGCGTGGTATAAAGACATCCTTAAGGCCGATTGGAAAAGCCCCGCCGAAGTTAAACAGTATCGGCGCGATGTCAGCATTGTAGCAAATAACCGCGTTGTTTTTAATATTAAAGGCAATCATTATCGGCTGATTGTAGAGATTGAATACAGTACAGGCGTTGTCTTCGTGCAATTTGTAGGTACACATAAAGCATATGATAAAGTTGACGCGGCGACAGTTGTTCAATATTGAGGTGTGACCATGACCATAACCACTATTGAGAATGAAACTTATTATGACCTGGCTTTAGCTGAGATTAATCGCCTCATGAATAGCCCTCGTACTGCTGACGAAGAAAGCTATTTTCTAAGGCTATTAGATGAGGTTGAGGTATACGAAAGCCAACATCATGCGATTCCTGACCCTGACCCGATAGATTATTTGTTGTATTTTATGGAAACTCGCGGGCTAACAGAACAAGATTTAGCCATTTACATTGGGCGTTCTCAATGGGTATCAGAACTGCTCAACCGTCAACGTCCCTTAACTTTAGCCATGATTCGCAAGTTACATCAAGGCTTAAAAATCTCGGCGGATATTCTAGTTCAACCCTATCCTCTCAAAATTGCGGCTTAAAAATAGAATTTTAGGTAATAATGTAAACGGCGTTCCTAGATTGAAGGAACGCCGTTTTTGGTTTGATACAGCACACCGCCCGCCCATAAACAAGCCTTAAGCCGCCACGATGATTAGTTTAGATATATAACAAAAAGCCGTTTGCCCTAGACCAGACAAACGGCTTCATATCAAATTAACTCGCCAAACTCATTAGGGGATTATTTTCCCGTCAATCACTATCTTTGTAGGTTGTGGATTAGCCACCATAACCAAGTTGACACGGAACAGGCCAATGGTGTAAGTTCCCGCCGTTGGGAAGGTAAAAGTAGTGGTGAGCATGTCCGAAGTCACTAAACTGGCTTGGAAAATGACCTCATTTTTTTCTGATAGCACCGCTAAACCTAGATTACCATTGCCTGACAACCGCTTGTAATTCAAGCTAAATTTATCCCCTGCTTTGGCATCAACAGTAAAGCCAGACACATCACTGCCTGTGGGGGAGAAGGTTAATGTTAACGGCTTAGTCATATCTAACGGCTGTTTAACTGTATTCGAAAAATCCACAGGGGGCAACCCAGAAGGTTAATGTTAACGGCTTAGTCATATCTAACGGCTGTTTAACTGTATTCGAAAAATCCACAGGGGGCAACCCAGGAAAGCCATTGCCTGAAAAGGGTACGGTTGAGGGCTGAGTACCCGTAATGACAGGTGTGGCATTCGGTGTAGTTTTAGGTGCAGTATTGCTACCTGGTGGAATGAGAGTACCATCTTTTAGCTTACACCCAATTCCTAAAGTGTACATTCCTGTACCACCTGTATAATAAGAACTTGTACCAGCATCTGAACCAATATCTGAGTTAGCTACTCTTAATAAATAAGTTCCACGAGCAGATAAAACTCCACTTTCTGCAAATGGGGATCGCATTGTGTCACCATCATTGGCGAGCATTACTAGAAGCTGAGTTGGACTAAATAATCCAAAGGTGTATTTGAGATTATCGCCTGTTTGGTCACCAGTAATGCTAATAGAATCCCCTGGAGCTAAGTCAATATTGTAATCATGAAACTCATAATTTTTAAAGAACTCATTTTCAAACTTGTCACCACACTTAATGATTGTAGCAGGTGATTGGGCTTTGGCTATTGTCATGGGCATGACTAACAAACTACCAACGTAAAGTACAAAAGCTAAAATCGAAATTAGTTTTTTCATTTTTTACTACTCCTTATGGCTGTTGATTATTGAGGACAATTTGAAGATAGGGTTAGATATTCACTAGGAATCCAACCCAATGGGTTATTTTTTACATCATTGATTCTGTAAAAACTATTCTTTTTGTTCACTACTTTAACAGATTGACCCACACTAACAAATAAACCAATACCAGAACCATTAGAGTCACCACGCGTTTTTATTTGAGTCCCTTCATCTCCCTTCACAGTGGCATCACATGGATAACCCACGCTAGGGGTGCTGGTGGGGGGAATGGGCGTGTTAGTGGGTAAAATCGTGACTGAGGTAGCAACGGAGGTTGGCGTAGGTAATGGGGTATTATGGTTAAAAAACCACATGACCTCAACGGGACGAATTTTACCATTGACCGTAATACAGTATGTTGGGTCACTCTTCCCATGAAAGGGGGTTACTTCTTTGAGTAGAAATGATGGGTCGGGGTTATCTTCTAATCTCGGTTCATATTTTTTCAAAGCCTCCATAATCGCTTGTTTTTGTAATTCTTTGACGGAAAGGTTTTTATCACAAGATTGCCCCTCAAC
>JFJP01040934.1_pt1 | contig 10431 bp, 11 predicted proteins | sample 431651 | NCBI WGS metagenome assembly JFJP01 (sample SAMN02602958, study PRJNA72255) | Microbial mat metagenome, whole genome shotgun sequencing project. | biome: fresh water; feature: sink hole; material: water; isolation source: purple microbial (photo- and chemosynthetic) mats found in... | reverse complement strand
TCAGGGCAAGGTACAGGTGCACACCATCGACTGGTCGATTTTTCCGCCACACGCCACGCTTTGATAAACGCGACAATGCCGCGAAGATTTTTTGCATCAGCGGCCATAACCCTTGCCAGGGGCTAGGTTGGGTATCGATTTTCCCCCAGCGTTTGTTCAGCCACCAGACAAGTTGCCGGCAGAGAAACACCAAAAGGGCTAGGAGCAACACAACCATCAGCCCGGCGCTGACGACCAGCAGTACCTCCTGCACCAGCAAAAGCCAGCCATCAACCGGTTCCTGCACGGCGTCCGGCGGCAATGACTCGCCAAGCGGCGGCCCATTCCCCTGTTCCTGCCGAAGCTTGGCGCGACCAAAGAAAAAGACGAGAAGCCGCAGAAAGAACCCGGCAACCGGCGCAGTTATGCTTCCCATGACCGCCACCCCGGACTCCGCCATTACCGCCAGAGCAGGGAGAAAAAAAGCGACGGTTGCAGCTCCGAGCAATAAAGTCATGCTCAAAAACCCGAGAACCGCACCGATGCCGCGAAAACCGACGAGGAAATCGCTTTCTCCCACTCCACGGCATCGGGCAAGACAAAAGGCAAGAACGGTAAAGGCCAGGAAGGCGAAAAGCAGCCGCGGCAGCGATAAACCGGTCAGAACAATGCCACCCTCCTGCAGTAAGAGCCACTCAAGCAGATAAAGGAGGAGCAAGGCAATGACGCCGAGATCAAAATGGTTGGAAATGGTCGTATGCGTCCTGGCAACCAGCACCGATCGCACCCCGGCACCCCAGAAAAGCAGGGCCCAGAAAAGGCTAGCGACCAATTGCAACCAATGGCCCGGAGTTTTCGGTGCCTGGAGAAAATTACCCAGCCAAACCGCCTGATAAAAGGGCTGTGACGGTTGTTCTAAATCGTAGACCACAGCCAGGCAGGCAAGGAGCAGACACAGGCCGTGCGCCCCGATTATCTGGAAATAACGCAGACGACGACGGCGGAGGGTGAGGGTGAGTAAAAGTGCCGAAGCGGAAACGGTTATGGCGGCAACCTGGGAAAAGGCTCGGCCAAAACCCGCGAGCATAATGACTCCGGCCCAGCCATATAACCATGTGAGATCCATGCCCCAGAGGGATGCAAGGATAAGTCTGTCGCGCCATCCCTTCATCGCTAACCGGCCTCCTCCCGCAATAAACGGTGGAGGGCAAAGCATCCGGAACCGGGCGGGTCAGGCCGCTCCCCCTGCCCCTGCCGGCGGCAATAAATGGTTGTCAGCGGGATATGTCGTTGCCGCAGCTGCGCCATCGCCAGCGCCTTTGCTCCGGTCTCATCAAGGGCGAAGAGGATGCAGCTTACCCCGCTGTCAAGGCCCGGCATCTTGCGGAGAGTATCGGCCATCTCCTGCCGCGGCCGCATCGAAAGCCCGGCAAGGGTTTCAAACAGCAAAACCTCCCGACCGGCAGTTCCCGCCATGGCAATAAGGGGAGAACGGTTGCCGGCCACCTGGCCGTTACTCACCAGGCCGACGGCAAAGCCCTGATTCCGGCAGGCCGCCGCCAGGGAGGCCAAAGCCTCCACCGCCTGCTCAAAATGTTGCGTCGCCCCGGCGGCGGCAAAGGGTGCGACGTCGAGGAGGAAAAGCACCTTCGCCTGGCGAGACGGTTCGAAAACCCGCTCCTGCAGGCGGTTCAGACGGGCGCTGGCCGTCCAGTGCATGTAGCGGGACGGCCTTCCGGGCTGGTACTCGCGGGTACCGAGGAGATAAATCGGATCGACCACCGAACTCCTGCCGCCGGGGCTGCCGAAAAGCTGGCGACGAATAGGGGCAAAAGGCTGCAAGGGCAGAAGACGCGGATAGACTATGAGTTCTAAGGGTTCGCCGCCTCCGGGCATCATCCGTGGATACAGGCCCATTAGATCACCTGTGGCCAGCTGCGGCGAATCGAGTTGATAGATACCGCGCCGCTGCGCCAGCAATTCCTCGGTCAAGGACAGTCTTTGGTACCAGAGTAGTCCCTGTTCCCGGACGAATTCCACCGGTTCCTTGTCTGCCCGCAATGCATGCGGCAGAGGCACACGCAGCCGTAACCAAACCGGCAGAATTTTCCGGTTTTCGGCATTGATCGACAAACGTACACCCTCGCCGGGAAAGACCCGCTTCCGGTTTATGCTCATCCGGACCCTGAGATTTCGCACACTGAGGCGACTCCACAGGCGGGCACCGAAGATAAAAAGCAGGAGGGTAAGAAGCAATACGCTCAGATGGTTCTGGCGATGAACCAGGGCAACGGTGAGAAGGGCGACAAGCAGCAACTGCACAAGACCGACCTTTAAGAGGCTTGCCTCCCTTTCTTCCTCCAACTCCACGGCGATCCTTTAACGAAGGTCAACGGGTACGGGGATGCCGGCCAGGATGGCGTCAATCACCTGTTCGGCGGTCGTCCCGCGAAAGCGCTCCTCCTCACGGAGCACCAGACGATGGCACAGCACCGGACGGCACAGGGCCTGAATATCGTCCGGCAGGACATAATCCCGCTCCTGCAGGGCGGCATAGGCCTGCCCGGCGCGCAACAGACCGAGGGCCCCGCGCGGACTGGCCCCGAATTGCACTTCTTTGGCCTCGCGGGTGGCGCGGACGATATCGGCGATATAGCCATGAATGACCCCGGCAACATGAATTTCCCGCCTTGCCTTTTGCAGGGCAACGATATCAGCGGGGGTGGCGACGGCTTGCAACTCCCGCAACGGCTCATCCTTTTGAAAACGGGCCATGATGGCTATCTCCTCCTCCCTGCTGGGGTAGCCGAGGTGGATACGGAGAAGAAACCGGTCCAGCTGGGCCTCCGGCAGGGGAAAGGTGCCTTCCTGTTCGATGGGATTTTGGGTGGCGATAACAAAAAAAGGCGTGGGCAAAAGCGATGTCTCGCCATCGACGGTGACCTGGCGCTCCTCCATACTTTCCAAAAGACTCGCCTGGGTACGCTGTATGGTGCGATTTATCTCGTCGGCGAGGAGGACATTGCTCATCACCGGCCCGGGCTGGAAGACAAAGGTTCCGCTTTGCTGGTTAAAGATCTTGAATCCGGTGACATCCGACGGCAACAGGTCGGGGGTAAACTGCAGCCGTTTAAAGATGCCGCCCATGGACAAGGCCAGGGATTTGGCGATCAGCGTCTTGCCGAGTCCCGGCACATCCTCAAGGAGGGCATGGCCGTCGGCGAGCAGGGTCGTCAGCAACAGGCGGATGACCTCATCCTTGCCGACGATGACCTTCTGCATGTTTTCGATGATGCGTTGACAGAGGCTGAGATTCATAAAGATTCCTTATTGTCGGGAAAAGGTTGCATACAAAGACCAGATCACCATTAAAATCCCTTGCCGCATCTTTTTCAAGGTGTTGTTGGTTTCGGCAGCCGATGGATTTTCGCCAGCAAAGTGATTTTCGTGTTGCCCTTTGTCCGGCTTGTATCGTATGCAATGCAGGCAGAGGACTTTTGTTTATCTTTTTTAAGCCAGCGAGAACACCCCCATGATCATCAGCGCCAGCAGAAGAACCGATATCCCCGCCTTTTATGCGGAGTGGATGCTGAGACGGCTCAGGCAGGGGCTTGTACTGGTACGCAACCCCATGAATTTTCATCAGGTATCGCGACTGATCCTTTCGCCGCAGGATGTTGAATGTCTGGTTTTCTGGACCAAGAATGCGGCGCCGATGCTGGAAAAACTCAAAGAGATAACGGCTCTCGGTTACCCGTATTATTTCCTCTTCACCCTTACCCCCTACGATAGCAGCATTGAGGTCAAGGTTCCCGCCGTGGACGACCGCATCAAAACTTTCCAGACACTTGCCTTGCAAATCGGCAAGGAAAGGGTGCTCTGGCGGTATGACCCGATCCTCTTCACCAGCCGCTACAGCCTCCACTTTCACATCGAGGCCTTTACCGCTCTCGCCGCAGATCTTGCCGGTTATACCGAGACCTGTATCGTCAGTTTTGTCGAGATGTATCGGAAATGCCGAAAAAACCTGGGAAACCTGGAACTCACCCCGCCCTCGCTTGCCGCGCGCATCGAGTGTTTGTCGCGCCTGCGGGATATCGCCGCTGCCACGGGCATAAACCTGCGGACCTGCGCCGCCGGAGAAGAGCTGCAAGCCACCGGGATGGCTGCGGGCAAATGCATCGACGATGGCCTGATAAGCAAAATCGGCGGCCGCCCCATAATCGCACGTAAAGACGCCAACCAGCGGGCTGCCTGCCGCTGTGTCGAGAGTATCGATATCGGCGCCTATGATTCCTGCCCGCACGGTTGCCGGTACTGTTACGCCAACAATGACCTGCAAACGGCCATGAGGAATTCGGCGGCACATTCTCCGGCTTCGCCCCTGCTCCATGGAACCTTGGGAAATGAAGACCGGATCACCGATCGACCCCTGAAATCCCTGCGAGTAAAACAGCAGCAGCTCTTTTAAGGCCATCGCAGAGGGTGCAGAATGAATTTTTCACTCGCTTTCTCGCGCAGCTCCGGTTTATAAGAGGTACCTTGCACCGACGAACACCCCGGCATTAAGCCGTTTTTTCACTACCAGGACCAAGATATGTCAACTAAGAATAAGCTGATATCCGTTTTTTTCTGCGCCGTTCTCCTTGTCGCCTGCCGGACGGACGCGGCTTTCTCCGAGGAAACCTCAACCACGGCAAGCCGGATGAGCGGTACGCAAGCCATGATCCTCGGCATCGTTGAAGGCCTGACCGAATACCTGCCGGTCAGCTCCACCGGCCATCTCCTCCTGACACAGCGGATCATGGGTATCGGTTCGGACAAATCCCTGGCGAAAAACGAACAACAACGGGAAAAGGAGGCGGCCGATGCCTACGCCATCTGTATCCAGGCCGGAGCCATCATCGCCGTTCTCGGCCTCTATTTCGGTCGTGTCCGCCAGATGATTCTGGGGCTCTTCGGCCGCGACCCCATCGGCCTTCGCTTGCTCATAGGCGTTGCCGCCGGTTTTCTCCCGGCGGCGGTGCTGGCCCTTCTTTTTAATAAACTTATCAAGGAATATCTCTTCGGTCCGTGGCCGGTGGTGGTGGCCTGGCTGGTCGGGGGACTCGCCATCCTGTTCGTCAGCTATAAAAACCGCAGAAACGAAAAACGGCCGCTCGGTCAAGCCCTTGAGGAACTCACCTGGAAAATGGCCCTGATCATCGGCTTTGCCCAATGCATCGCCATGTGGCCGGGGGTCAGCCGCAGCCTGGTGACCATTGTCGGCGGGGTGTTCGTCGGTCTGAGTCTGCCGGCGGCGGTGGAGTTCAGTTTTCTCCTCGGCGTCATCACCCTCGGTGCCGCCACCGCCTATGACGGCCTCAAACACGGCCAGGTCATGCTCCAGACCTTCGAGCCGCAATCCCTGGCCATAGGCCTGTTCTTCGCCTTCGTTTCCGCCGTGGTCTCGGTGAAATGGATGGTCGCCTATCTCAATCGCCACGGCCTCGCCATCTTCGGCTACTACCGGGTCGCTATCGCCCTGCTGACCGCTGTTCTGCTGCTGACGAATACTATTTAACAGCGATCAACCATAAAAAAAGCCGGGGAATTGCCGCAAGCAGCAATTCCCCGGCTCCCCGTTCCAGCACCAAACCCTCATGGCTGAGTTCTTGAATCGCAGAACGGTTTTTCTTGGTGGTGCTTCAGCTTGGAACTTTACCGCCTTTCGCCTCTGCCACCAGATATAAATTAAGTGCCTCCTGCAGTGTCTGCACGGCAAGGGAGGCACAGTGTTCTTCAGACTGGGGAAAGGTGCCGATCTCCCGCAGAACGTCGGCACCGGTCATATCAAGGACTTCGTCAAAGGCCTTGCCGATGGCAAGCTCGGCGGCAAAGGACCCGGCAACAGCACTTGAGCCGCAACCGTCCGTTTCAAAAGATGCCTGCGCCACCCGACCGTCCTTGACCTTCAGATACATGGTCATGGTGTCGCCGCAGCCGCCGGTGAGGCTGGCCTTGCTGTCGGCATCGACTATCATCCCATGATATTTGGGATTTTGCCAGCGGTCAAAGCCCTTTTCGCCGAGGGCGACTTGAGCCTCACCATGGACTTCCGCCTGGAGCTTTTGCACCATCTCTTCAAATTCCTGATCGTTCATTCCCTGTTACCAATGCCCGTCTTTATTCGGGCCTTCGCTATAGACAAATTTTCCCGCCTTAAAGGCCTCAACCACTTCCTGCACCGTCCCGGTGACATCGTTTACCACCTTCATGCCGGCGGCGGACACGGTGGTGAAGGCATTGGGACCGCAGTAGCCGGTCAACAGCACCTTGGCGCCGGCCTCGGCCACCATGGTCGCCGCCTGAATGCCGGCACCTTTAAAGGCATTGACATTGGCACTGTTATCCAGCACTTCGAAGGCCATGCTCTCGGTATCGACGATCAGAACATAGGACGCCCGGCCAAACCGGGGATCGACCGCATCACTCAGTTGTTTACCCTTTGCCGTAACCGCAACTTTCATACTCTCTCCTTTATCATTGCCGCCGAGGGGACTCGCCGCGCAGGTACAGCGGCCAGCCCCCTGACGGAACTTGGTGGAATTACCTCAAACTTAATGGCCGCCACCGCCGCCACAGACCTGGTCATCGCCGATCATCGGCAATTTGCCGGCAATCATATCGAGGACCACCGGGCGGATTTCCTGACGCTCACCGTCATAATACACATCAATACCCACCTGTTTAAAACCCATAAGCGGCCGCATACCGATACCGCCGACCACCAGTTGCTGCACCTTGTGCTCAGCCAGCAGTTGCACCGGAACCATACAACCACCCTGGACATGCTCCTTATTGGCGACAACGGAAACCTCACAAATCTTGCCATCCTCGAAATCCACCAGGGTGAACACGTCACAATGACCGAAATGCCCGGCGCGTACGCCGTCAAGACCACCTTGTCCTTCCGAAGGAACCGCTAAACGTACTTTTGCCATTCTTGTCCTCTCTTTTTGTTCTATTTTATTGTTGATGATAAATCCTTAATCCCCAGCTCATTAAGGGCCGGAGACCGGAGTATTTCCCGCCAAACCTTGGTAATAGCGGTTGCTGCCGCCGAATCCGGAGCGTATTCAAGCACATTCCGGCCGGCAATCATTGCCTTGGTAAAAATTGGATCAAAGGGAACACGGCCGATAACATGCATATTGCGTTTGACGGAATAGTCCTCTATCTGCCCGGTCATATCGAGGTTAAGGTCGAACTTATTGATGCAGACCAATCCCGGCACGCGGAAATGGGCGGCCAGGTCGGCAACCCGCTTCATATCATGCAGCCCGGAGACCGTCGGTTCGACGACGATAACCAAAACCGTCGCCCCGCCGATGGCGGCAATAACCGGACAACCTATTCCCGGCGGGCCATCGGTAAGAATAAATGAAAAGCCTTGATCTTCGGCCAATTGCCGGGTTTCCTTGCGCACCAGGCTGACCAGCTTGCCGGAATTTTCCTCGGCAATCCCCAATCGGGCATGAACCATCGGGCCGAAACGGGTGTCGGAGATATACCACTCACCGCATTTCTGCACCGGAAAATCAATCGCCTGCTCCGGACAAAAATCAACACAGACACCACAACCTTCGCAGCTGATATCATCGACGATGAAATCTTCGGAAATCGCCGCAAAGCGACAAAGCTCACGACACCTGCCGCAGGAGGTGCAATCCGCCGCCCGAATTTTTGCCTTGCTGCCACCCATAAAATCAGTACGCTGCCGTACCACGGGTGCCATCAGGAGATGCAGATCAGCGGCATCGACATCGGCATCGCACAGCACACTCTTTTCCGCCAGCGAGGCAAAGGCGGCGGTAATACTGGTTTTCCCCGTACCGCCCTTACCGCTGACAATAACCAACTCTCGTATCATTGTTGCCTTCCTTTATCCTGTGAACATGTGACGATGCGGTCATAAAGACCGCGAAAACGTTCCGCCCATTCCGGCATAATCTCGACAATCGGCGTTCCCCTTGAATAGGCCTCGGCGATCTTACGATCAAAGGGGATTTCCAGGAGCACGGGAACACCTTCTCGTTTGGCATACTGCAGTACCCCATCATCACCCATGTCGGAGCGGTTGATAACCAGTCCGCAGGGGATGCCGAGCACCTTCACCGCTTCAACCGCAAGACCGAGATCATGCAGGCCGAAGGGCGTCGGCTCGGTGACGAGAAGGACGAAATCACTGCCCTTCATGGCAGCAATAACCGGGCAGGAAGTGCCCGGCGGGGCATCGATGATAACCGTCTTCGCACCGTTACGATTGTCCCGAACCTTCCTGATCAAAGGCGGCGACATCGCTTCACCCACCCGTAAACGCCCCTGGACAAAACCTAAGGGGCCGACGGTGCCGGATTCCATAACACCCAGATCTCGACTTCCTTCGACGATGGCATGTTCCGGACAAACCTCCAGGCAACCGCCGCAGCTATGACAAAGTTCCTGAAATACCAGGACCTTGCCGGCGACAACAGTGAGAGCGCGAAAACGACAAATCTCCGCACATTTTTTACAGCCGGTGCACAGTTCCTGATGGACAACCGGAATAAAAGTCGTCACCGTTACACTTTCGCTTATTTCCGGATGGAGAAAGAGGTGGCAATTCGGTTCTTCGACATCACAATCGAGAAGCCTGACTCCTTCCCCCAAGGACAGCGCCAGATTGGTCGCCACCGTGGTCTTGCCGGTTCCGCCCTTGCCGCTTGCAATACTTATGATCATTGGTCCACCCACCTTTAGGAAGCCAGCAGAACTTCTATTTTTTTGAGTATTTGCAGCATATTTTCCGCATCCGCAGCCCCAGGCGCGGACGGCAGCTGCAAAAACACCCCCAAGCCCTCGGTGGCCTCGTGAAAATCCTCCGGGGATAAGGAACTGACCAGGGCACAATTGGTCAGCGGCTGCACTTTGGTAAACTTCTGCACGAAGGTCAGCCCCGGTCCATCGGCCAAGGTCGCATCGACAACGATTGTATTGACCGGCTTAACAGCGACAATGGCCATTGCCTCTGCACCCGACACGGCGCGAAGCACCTCAATACCATCATTTTTCTCTAAACATGCGGCAAAATCGGCAAATGTTGCCGGTTGTGCCGCGACAATAAGTATACGTGACATGCAATTCTCCAGTGTTCAATTTTTCCTTTCACCATCAACAACCACCCGGACCTTTCCCAAACATCGTTCACCCGTATCACCGCCCTCTTCTCCCCTGCTACGGCGGCAACATCGTCGCCAACCGCACCCGGGCATGGCGAATGCATCGAGTTCCTTTCCCTGAACATAGAGCTGCAGCACCTCTTCGGCGTCGCCGGTAAGGAATGAGATAACATTGATATCATGGGATTCAAGGAGATTGGCCGGCCCGGCGCACAGCGCACCGCAAATGAGAACCTGAACATTCAACTCATCAAGCAGTCGCACAAATCGATCAAACCGACCGGCCTGAAAACGGAGAATCTTCCGATCGACGATCTCCGTCTGCTGCACTTCGGCAATCAGCAGGGTCTCAGCCGCATCGAAAACAGGTGATATTCGTGTGTCCCATACAGTAATGGCGACGTTCATAAGGTTTGCTCCTTGGTTCATAGTACGCTTAATAAAGCAAACGACGTGCCGAACACACAATTATTTATATATTTCTATGTATTTCAAAATGATATACGCTTTTTATAAGAATGAGGCAACGGTGGAACGGTCATTTGAGTCGCACAATTGCGACTCAATACCCCGACAAAGAGTCGCATAATGAGACTGCAGCAGCTATTCTTTGCGACTGTTGCGACCGTCAATATCCGGCAGGGGGATGTTATATTTCTTTAATTTACGGAAAAGGGTGCTTTTATGGATGCCCAGGGCCTCGGCCGCCGCCAAACGGTTATAGCCATGCTGCTGCAGGGCCTGGAGGATGCTTTCCTTCTCGCTGAGCCGAAGGTTCGTTGCCATGACCGAAATCCCAGGCGGGGATTCGTGCTTCTGCCGCAAGAGATACGCGGGAAGATGGGCAACACCGATCTCGCCCTCCCGGCAAAGGACAAAGGCGTGTTCGACGATATTCTCCAGTTCGCGGATATTGCCGGGATAATCATGTTCAAGAAGAAGGCCCATGGCCTCGTTGTCGACCCGTGTCACTTCCCGACCACGCAGATCGTTCATCTTTTTGATAAAGCGTTCCACCAAGAGGGGAACATCCTCCATCCGCTGCCTGAGCGGCGGCAGGTGCAGGCGGATAACATTAATGCGGTAATATAAATCGCGGCGGAACTCGCCTTTTTCCACCATGGCGGCCAGGTCCCGGTTGGTGGCGGCAAGGATACGAATATCGGTCTTAATCTTCTCGATGCCGCCAAGGGGTTGAAACTCCCGCTCCTCCAGTACCCGCAGCAAGCGCACCTGGAAGGCACTGCTGGTA
>JFJP01024751.1_pt1 | contig 10431 bp, 7 predicted proteins | sample 431651 | NCBI WGS metagenome assembly JFJP01 (sample SAMN02602958, study PRJNA72255) | Microbial mat metagenome, whole genome shotgun sequencing project. | biome: fresh water; feature: sink hole; material: water; isolation source: purple microbial (photo- and chemosynthetic) mats found in... | reverse complement strand
AGCCACGGCCGGCTAAAAACAATATATGTTATGGGATTATGGGTATTTAGCTTGCTGACCTTGAATGGTCGCAGGAGAATACTAGGTAAGGTTTAGATATCGAAACATGAACGGCCGAGAGAGGGTTTAAAAAAGCATAGGGATTTGGCCCCCAAAAATAACTCGTACCGAACATATCCGACGATTATTAATTTTTGGCAGGCCGGAATTTCTCCGGTGCTGATTAGCCGGTTCGCAATTCGAACAGCAGGCAGAGAGCAGCGAGTTCAGCCGCTGCAGTCCCTGCGAGGACCGCTCAGCTGTCCCAGGATACCGCAACGAGACGCAACACTCGGCATCGCTCGGGTCTTCTTTGCCCAAAAGCGAGCCAGCCGGTCCAAGCCACTCCGCTGTTACAAACTGCAAACTAATAACAATGGACCTGCCGAGCAGACTACTGCAGAAAGCAGTACGCGAGTCTCACATCAGATCATGGAGACGGACGACTACCGTCGCGTGCGGCACATCTCGGACTGCATCAAGACCGTCTCATCATCGCTCATGTACCGCTCGCGCTCTAAAATCCTCTTGAGCGACGAGATGATGTACTACTACCTCTTCCTCTGCATGCCGTTTTCCCCCACCAGCGTACCGACCGCCTGACCAGATCGAGCGGCTCCTAAACTCAGTCCTGTACCGCTTCCAAGACAACTTCAAGTTCTACACCATCTTCGGCAGAAACCTCATAAAAGTCTTCGAAGTTGAGGAAATGCCTGTACTCGAAGACAAAGACAAGACCAGCAAGTCTCAGACCCTGGTAGGCTCGCCTAAAAAGAAACCCTTCACCAAGAAGTTCGTCGATGGGATCTACCACAAGCTTCTGAACATAAAGACGGTCGCTTTCGAGTACTTCCAGAAGCTCTGGGAAATGTCCAACGAGAAAGTAGAGGCCATTTTGTCCAGCCGTGACTACGACTACTTGCTGCTAAGCCCGATAAATGTCGCGAAAGTCGCCATCAGCAAGACCGACAGCAAGGAGTTCGTCACGCTGGTGCACACGTACGTGGTCTCCATCCGAAACAGCCAGCTGTTCGCCATCTCTACCGAGAACATCATCGAGATCGACAAGATGCTTGACGAAAAAGGTACGCGAGGACTGAGCAGTCGAGGGAAACTACAACTACCTGAGCAAGGTCAAGCGCGACTACGACCACGACGACGACGACCGGCCGCCGTTCGACATGAAGGAGCTCGTCGAAGAGGTGCGCTCCTGGTTAGCCAGTTCCTGCTGCCCGGAGGCATCCCCGAGCTAGCCAAAAAGAAAATCCTGCTGGACTACTTCTCGCAAGACTCCCGGAACCTGGCCATCTTGTTCTACTTCATCATCGAGCCGCACTTCTACACCGTCTCGAAGAAGGTAGTCCGTCCTCGCTAGCGCAGTTCATGAAGGCCTGTCGGCCGCTCGAACACCTGGACCCGCTGGTCCGCGAGTACATCATCGACCACCAGGCGGAGATCTCGGACAGCAACAGACACCACCAGGAAGACGCGCCGATCGACCGCAGCTACAACATCTACAAAGTGGTCCGTGCGTTCCAGGCCTTCCTCTGCCTGGTGCACGAGCCGAACTACGTGCTCATCATGCGCAACAGCCCCAACTTCGTCAACCAGTTCTGTAGTCGCCGCTCACCGAGACAGCCAGGTGGCCAATGTCTTCAAGAAAGGCCTCTCCGGCATGATCAGCACCATCGTAAAGCTCATCGAGTACTTCATCCTCAAAAACCCCGTCGAGTCCGTCAAGAGCATGGTCTCCTACAACATCTTCTCCTTCTTCGTCAGCTACATCAGTCTGCCCAAGTACCAAAACGTCCGACACCTCTTCACCTGCCTCATCGACCCCAGCGACGAGTACCTCGGCCTTGCCAAAGAGATCAAAATCCTCCTCTGGAAACACTGCAGAAACTCCGGCCACATCATGGACCTCATCTCTCTGATGGTCAACCCCCTCAAAGGCCTGCTCTCGCAAGAAGGCTACCTCGAGAAAAACATCGAAGCCAAAATCCTCATCGATGAAGTGGACAACACGAACCTGCTCATGCGATCCAAGTATCCGCTGGGACTCCGCATGTTCAACTTCAAGCTGATCGACCTCGACAACGAGATCATCTGGGAGAACCTGCACCCCGAAGCTGAAGACATCGACCAGATCAAAGACATCCTCGGCTACAAGATGTTGATGGAGAACAAAAAGTTCCCCACAGGCGACTTCCCCAAAGCAATCAAGTCCGGCCAGCTCAACCGTGCTCCGTCGATGGTCGGCCTGCCTTCAACCGGCCCCAGAAAGACCCTGAAGCTGAGTGAAGAAGCGAAGGAGTTCGAGGTCGTGGGCAAGGAAGCCTACATCGCGACGCGCGAGATGGGCATCGAGGCGAAGCTGCTGAAGAAAACTTCGTTCGCGATTCTAGGAGAAGACGAGCAGACCGAGCAGGAGCGCGTGATCCAGCTGCTGCAAGAGCTGGCCACGCAGCCCGAAGACCAGCCCAAAATCCGCAAGTTCATCGACTTCTACTTCAACGAGCTGGTCCACAAAGAGCTCAAGGCCCTCGAAGAGCTCTCCAACAGGCCCAAAGTCACTCCCAGCCCGGTCGCCAGCAAAGGCGTCTACCTGCACGACTACCTGCTCTACCTCCGCAGCCAGACCACCATCAACTACACCTCCTACGGCTGGAAAGAGCGCCAGCTAGACGGCAGCGTGCTCGGCGATAAGCAGATAAACTTCTACCCCTGCAAAGTGAAGACCACCAACAGCATCGAGTAGCCGAGCGTGACCAGCATCTCGAAGATCGAAGACATGATCGGCGTGGTCAACCGACAAGTCGTCTTGGAGCAGGAAGAGACCACCAAAGACATCGCCGGCATGATCTACCAGCTAGTCAAAGGCGCGTCCATGGTCGGCAGCAAGTACTCCTTCGTCGAGAAGACCGTCACCAACGAGTTCTGGGACAGCTTCTTCCAAGGCAACCTCATAGACAACTTCGAGAAGATCTACCTCTGCTACCTGGTCAAGATCGAGTTCTTCATGGACGACAGCTACGTCAACTCTTCGGTCTACTACTTCGGCGAGATCGTCAACCACCTGCTCGAGCGCACGTACGCCTGTCTCACCCAGCGCGCACCAAGACGACCTCTACAGGTTCAAAGGCTTCTTCACCCGAGTCGTCAAAAACAACATCGGCCTCTTCAAGTCCGTCTTCCTGCGAGTCTTCGAGCACTACCAAAAAAAAGCGCAGAACCCAGCCATGCTCAAGTTCCAGAAGTTCCTCGTGCGCGATCCGCTGGGCATCGTAGGATCCGCTTGACCAGCAACGGCTGCAGTTCTCGGAGACGCTGATCTACTTCCTGGACCTGCTCAACCCGTCGATGTCGAAGTTCGACGAAGAAGAGCTGACGACGATCCTGCAGATTCTGTTCGTCTGGCTGATCGAGAAGAAGTACCACAGCATCTACCTGAACAAGATGGTGCGCCTGCTGAACACTTTGATGGAGCCTCGCCACCAGCAGTTCCTGGTGAACGTTTTGCTGAAGCTGAACATGGTCTCGATCCTCCACGAGATGTACTTCTCGATCAACCCCAACGACGTCCTCCAAACCATCATGCTCGCAGACCAGTCGCTGCTGTTCATCCGCGTCTTCGTCAACCGCATCTCGCACGCACTCAAGAAAGCCAAACCCACTGAAACGATCTCCTGCCTCAACTCGATGAACAACTGGCTCGAACTCAAACACGAAATAAAAAAACTCATGAGGAAAACCAAGTCCGAAAAAAAACAGATTCAAAAGAAAGTGATGAAGTTCCTGGTCAAACGCATGACGATGAACTTCGAGACCAAGCTCAAGCAAGACCCGCTGACGCCACCGGACAGTTTGTCCGAAGAAGAGCTGTCGGAGGAGGAGAAGTCGGGCCTCAAAGACGCAGCCCCGCAGCCGAGAGACCTGCGCATCAACTTGCAGGCGAACGGCAAGGATTCTTTCGGCCAGTCGAACAACTAGACAAAGTGAGTTGAGAGTAATTATTATGCCTGCGAGACTCGTGGATTCGCATCTACTTCGAGCCTTGGTAGGCCTTCCTCGAGTCGGCTATTTTTATGTAGCTCGATTTCTTCAGCTCTCCACGCACCGCTGCGTACCGCTCTCGGAACCCCTCGTTCGATGTGTCCAGCTTCTTCGAAACCTCGGACCGGCCAGACACGGTGCGGATCGACTTGGCGCTCTGCAGCAGCTTTTCTTTCGAGGTCTCTTTGCTGCCTTTCGACTGCAGCCGGTTCAGGTCTGGCGTCTTTTGTGGCTTCTCTGGGCGGATCGGCAGGTGGGGGTGCGATTTCTGGCTCGCTCTGATGCCCGGCTGCGGCTTGTTTGGGCTGATGCTGCCTCGGTTCGACCTGTTGTTCGACAGTTCGGCTCTTATTTTGATCGCTGGTTTCTTGCTGTTTGAGCCTGCGCTGATTCTGTCTGCCAATGAGTCTGTGGGCTTCTTCTTCTGGTTCGAGGTTTTGATCTTGTCCGAGCTCATCGTGTTCCTGAAGACTCCCGTGACGTCTGGACTTAACATCGAGCTGTGCTGGGAAAGCTCTGCTCGGATCGGGTTCTTTGTGGTCTGGGGTGCTTGCTTATCGTGGATGATGCGTTCGAGTCTGTCTGCCAGACTGCCCGAAGGAGGCCTGATCGGCAGCTCTTTGAAGCTCTGCACCACAGGGCCTGCGTGGTTCTTCGCAGATTTCAGTTTGTTGCTCGGAGTGAGACTCTGCGGCTTGCTTTTTGAGACTCTCGGTGTCCGTTCGCGCGACTGCGGCATCGGCGCTTCAGAGTTCTGCCGAGCCTCTTGGCCAGTCAGGTCAAGCTGAGAGACGTCTGGAACATCTACAGGCGCTCTGGCAGAACCGTCACCTTTCTCTCTGTCTTTCTTGTCGCTGTCGAGCTTTTTGAAGAAGTTTCTGAAACTCTCTTGTGTCTTTGAGTAGGCCAGAGGAGGCTTGCCTTCTCGGCCGAGGAGCGCCTGTTTCTTCTGGCTTGGGGTTTCTTTGGAGGCCTCTAGTTTTCGCTCGACAGACTCGTGCTTCGGAGTGTCTGGGAGTCGCTCCTTGGAAGCAGGCCTGCTCTTCGCCTCTTTTTGTGGAGGTAGTTTTGGAGCTGGTTCTTTTTTTAGGGGGTTTGCTTCGGGCTGCTTGGGCGCTGGAGGCTTGTCCAGGAAGTTGAGGCCTTGGTTGAAGTGCGACTTGGCCCAGGCGACGTCGTCGCTCGGTTCTTTGGGCCAGCTCGCCTCTTGGTTGTCGTTTGCTGCAGGTTGTTCGGAGTGCTTGATGAATTGCTCGACCTGTCCGAGGTTTTTCTCGATGTTGGCCAGCTGCGAGGTTGGTTCCGGTTTTGCTGGCGAGGAGTTGACAGCAGGCTGGGTTTGGGGGAAGAAGCGCGTTTCTTGTTTCTTGGCTTCTTGGCCTGGTGTCTTCTTTTTGAAGAGCTCGGACAGCTTCTCGAGCTGTCGGACGGACTCGTTCAGCTCTTCTTCTTCGATTTGGTCGAAGGCAGCGAGCTGCGGTTTGGACTGTTCCCACTGCAGGTGTTCAGCTACGGAGTTCTCGCCGAACCTCGCGCTCTTGCGCAGGTCGAGCTCAGTTCCGGAGGTTTTTTTGAAGGTTTCGAACATGATCGCTCCGCTCTGAGGTTCGAGGTAGTCGTGTTTCTTCGGCTTGACTGACAGCTCGGCTGGTTCTGGAGACGGAGGAGCGAACTGGATGTCGATCAGGTTGTCCGAGGGCGAGAGATTCACAGGCTGGAAAGACTCGGACTTGGAGCGTGTCGGCGGCAACCTCGGCAGGTCTGGAGCTGCGTGCCAGGGGTTTGTGAGGCCTTTGAGTTTTTCGTTTGAGAAAATCCTGCCGCCTGGGACTTCGCGGTCTGAGGAGGGTTTGGCTGCGGTGCGTGTGTCTGGCTGCCGCGAGCCGTCACTCATGCGGCTGATGCCCGAGATTTCCTCGAGTTTTTTGCTGTTCAGTTCTGAGAGCTCGTGTCTGATTTCTTCGAGGGTGTTTTGGGGGTTGGGCTTCCTGCCGCGCTGCCTCGCCTGGTCTCCTTGCGGCTGGTCCGACTGGATGAAGTGTGAGTTGATGTAACGCGCCAAGTGGTACTTGCTGTCGGTCTTCCTGTGCGGGATGTCCAAACTCTCGTCTTTCACCATGGAGATTTCCGAAGCCGTGCAGGCCAGCAGACTGCGGTCGTGGTTGAACTGTCGAAGCGCTGCGAAGTACTCGTGCTTGCACTGCTTGGTGAAGGCTGAGAGCAGCGCGCGGATTTTCGCGAAGGCGAAGACTTTGTGCATGCAGTACTTGAGGTGCTTGAGGTCTATGTTCTTCTTGGCCTGCTCGACCTTCGCCATGAAGGTTTTGGTGCGCTTCTTCTTCTGCTCGGACTGGGTCCTCAGCGCAGAGAAGAACTCGTGGTTCAGGATGTAGAGCTTCTGGAAGAGCAGCGTCTTCGTTATTATCAGCAGTCGCCTGACTCGGAATTCGTCGAGTCTTGTTTGTTGAAGCTCTGGTGGCTTTTCTGGAGACTGCTGGTTTATCTCGAACTCCAGGTCGCAGTTGTCTCTCGATTCGACTGAAGTGCCGAATGTGTCTCGTTGAGGTTCCAGTGGGTCTGGTGTTTGGGGTTTGGGGTTTGGGGTTGGAGTTTCTGCTTCCTGGTCTGAGTTGGGTTGGTCTTGGCTCTGCTGTTCGGGGTTCGATCCGCTCACAGAATGAGGTTTTGGCGAGTCTTCAGCTTGGCCTGGCTGGTCTTGCTTCTGTTCTTCCTCGGCGTACTGATCGACTTCGATGTTTTCGGCTGCTGAGTTGACCAAGAACCTAATTTGCAGGACTGTCTCGCGAAATTCTTCCATGCATTGCACGTAGTACTGGTGACCCAGCAGCTTGAGGATTTCATGCGACTGCTCAGTTTTCTCTTTTTCAATAGCTGTGGTGTAGACTAGCTTGACCATCGAGAAGAAGTGCTTCAGGTGCACTCTCCGTTTGACTCTGGAGATCAGGCTGACCTTTTTATCCAGCAGGATGATGAAGTCGCAGACTTGCTGTTGAGAGATCTTGTGAATTTCTTGGGATGTGGCTCGCTGGTTTGAGGTTTGCTCGCGCGCTTCAACCGACAGGAAAGGAGTTTCTGGGGTGTTGGTGTGTTCGATGGGTTTCGCGTGTGCAGGAGCAGCTTGCGAGATGGGCTTTTGGTTCTGTGGGACGGCCGCTTTGGGGTAGAACACTTGCAGGTTCTCTCTGGCGAAGTTTTCTGGCTGGCGGTAAGCCTTATTTTCTTGCAGGATGACAGTTGGCAGGTTGAAGTTGATGGTGGCTTGGAATTCTTGGTGGTCTGCATCGCTGGGGTCGTTGTCGCTGAGTTCGTAGTCGATGGTGTCTTTGTGCGAGACGAGTTCTGAGGGGATGACTTCTATTCTGCTGAGGTTTTCTTTGATCTGTGCGAACTTGAGCTTCTTGTCGAGCTTGCAGGAGGTCGGTGCTTTGGGCAGGAGGTCTGCGCTGGCCTGCTCGGTCCCAGGAATGGGTCGCTGGTCGTGGATGAGACTGCGGATGAGGTTCATTTTCTTCGTGCGGATCGTCTCGTGGTCTTCCTCTGCCCTGTCTTCGGGCCAGCTTTCCAAAATGTGGTCGCGCTGCTTGCGGGCTCTTTGGTTGCCGGCTGTGAGGAGTGACGGCTGTTCGTGGCTGTCGTTCGAGCCTGCGAAGGAAACAGCGAGCTGATGAGTGTGGACCTGGTGTTTGTGTTTCTGTTCGATTCTTTTGAGCTCTTCTTTGAGTCTCGACTCGAACTCTTCGGCTCGGGCCAGGCTGTTGGAGCTGCTGGCTTCTCTCCTCGACAGGTTGAGGAGCGACAGGCCTTTGAGCGAGGGTTCTCTGCGGAGTCCGAGGGTATCTTCCAAGCGCGACCTGTCTGGCGTGTGTTGGCTGAGGTCGAGGAGCCTGCGTTTGGTTTCTGCTGGGGCGAGTTTGTGTGACTGCGACTGTTTGTGGGTGAAGAGCGAGTCGAGTTGCAGGAGCTGCGGCCTGCTGTGCGAGAGGCTGGCTGCGTTTCTCACTGTGTTCAGCGAGTTGAAGTCTTGGTGCGAGTGCGATGTGATGGAGTCGTGGGTTTGCGAGGCGAGAATCGAACCTGCTGCTGGGGACTTGCGCAGGGTTTCTACGAAGAGCGAGATGATCTGGTTTCCGATGGACAGGCCGGCCTCCTGCAGGACGACTGAAGAGGCAGGCGAGGCGAGTTCTCTCCGCCTGACTTCGATGGCTGCTGAGAAGGAGCCTGTGGCTGCGCTGGTGAGTTTGGGTTTTTGGAAAACAACCTCGAAGTCGATGCTGCAGACCTGGGCAGAGGCCAGTTCTTGTTCGAAGGATTCAGGGTCGAACTTGCAGCGGAGCAGTTTGGCCGCGAAGAAGACCAGCAGCTCGTCTCGGACTCCGGCCAGGAACTTGACTGGCTCGCCGAGAGGAACCTTATGGAGCTGCCTTTGCCGGAGGACGAAGAGCTGGCCGGAGTCTGGTGAGGGCAGGTTACCGCTGGCGAAGACGAGGCCTGCGTCCATGAGGACGGCGACTGCGATGTTCTCTGCGCAGCGGACTTCGTAGACGTCTCCGTCTGCCTGCAGCGAGGCGTGCCTGTGGTTTTCGAACTTGCCCATGACGATGAGGTTTCCGGTTTCTGGTGAGTCGCGGGTACCTTCGAAGCAGACCGAGGCGTTCTTGTGGACGAGCACGCGTGCGATGCGCCTGCCTTCGAGCAGGTCGCAGTAGGTCGGCACGGGGAACTTGAGGTAGCCGGGCAGTCCCATTTCCCCGGCAAGCGAGCGGCCCCAGAAGTAGACGCTGCCTGAGTCTGGCATGAGCGGAGCTTGCCGTCAACCGCGGCTGCGTGTTTGTCGCCGACGCTGAACTGCGAGACTGGGTGCGGTCCGCAGGCCAGGCGCGCGAGCTTCCCGGCGGCCAGCTGCGCCTTGTCCACGCCGAGCAGGCGCGTCTCGGCCGCGTCGCTGCCGGCCACGCAGAGCTGTCCGTCTGCTGCGCTCAGCAGAAGCTACCGGTCAGCAGGTACAGGCCGTGTCGGTGGCCAGCGAACTCTCGGATGCGGCCGGGAGCCCGCAGCGTCTGCACGGCTGGAGCCTTGAGCAGCTGGGCCAGCTGGCCGCGCTGGCCTTCGAAGCTGCCGCGCAGGTGCACGCTCGAGTCTGGGTCAGCCAAGCCCACCTTCCACCGCGGCCACGTAGTGCTCCTGCACCACCAGGCCCTGAGCAGCCGGACCGAAGCCAGACAGCAGCTTGTGCTGCACCTCCTGCTCACCGCTGTCTACGTCGAAGTACTCGAACACCGCGAAGCTCTTCATCGCTCCTCGCTCTTGCTTTAATTTAGGAATTTTCAGGACGAGAAAGAGTTAAGTTCTGTGCTGGTGTTGAGGTGTGGTGGTGAGGATGAGGTGAGGTGCTGGCGGGTAACTGGTGGTGAGGAGAAAAGGTGGGGCTGCTTCATTCCGGTCTTGGTCTGCTGACTGGGTTTGAGGTCACATGCAGCTCTCGGATTACTTGTGTTTGTGGTGTATGAGCAGGTGATTTGAGATCCTTGCAGCCTTTTTGGGTTCAGAGGATGTCTCGTTGCCTTGATCTTCTTTTCCCGACGTTGATGCAGCTTGGGTGTTCTTCACTCATGTGTAGCGAGCTTCAGGAGTGCATAATCCGCGGACTTTCTTCGATGGTGATGTTTTTAGAGGTACGAATCGATTGAAGCGGCAAACACGAGAGCAAGTGCAGTTTTCCTCTGAAGGTGACTGACTCGCATCTTACTCCAACATCGACCGAAACTTGCCTCCACATTATGCAGCGAAAGTCTGCGACTCTCTTGCTTAATAATGCTTCAAGTAGAAAAGCCACAGAGAACAGCTTCTAAGTTTGCTTCTCGCGAAGACTCTAGTCTGCGGAGACTCAAGCGCATCCCTCCAGACCAGAGTCAGTGTGGCCTCGCAAGTCGACCTCAGTGGAGAAGCGCAGTTCTCCAAAGGCATGAAATACTTTCTCCAAGCGAAAGACATTTCAACGGCTTACTTGAAGAAATCGAGGCAGAACCGGTTTTGGACTTTGAATCTCTCCAGTACCAGAACAGATGTCAGCGAAAGTATTCGCATCTGATGGAGTAGCTGGAGGCCTTGCAGCTCAAGCAAAACGCCTTCAAAGGTTGAGGAGTTCTTCGTGCGCTGACTCCCTGACCGACTTCGGCTTGTGTGTTCTAAGCCTGTCTTTCCGATGTTTAGCCTCCGTGCGTCTCGGCTGCAGCATCTCCAGTCTGCTCTGATTGTGCGCAATAACTCTAGTCTGTGTTTTGTTTATAGATGCGATGGGGTTTGGGGTTTGGGGTTTGG
>JFJP01022186.1_pt1 | contig 10431 bp, 9 predicted proteins | sample 431651 | NCBI WGS metagenome assembly JFJP01 (sample SAMN02602958, study PRJNA72255) | Microbial mat metagenome, whole genome shotgun sequencing project. | biome: fresh water; feature: sink hole; material: water; isolation source: purple microbial (photo- and chemosynthetic) mats found in... | reverse complement strand
GATTGACGATACAGCCCTGACTTTTATGGACAAATTCAATCGGGTCCTCAACGGTCAGAATATGATCTTTGCGCTGCTTGTTGGCAAGATCTATAATGGCGGCCATGGTTGTGGATTTTCCGCTTCCCGTGGGACCTGTGACTAATGCGAGTCCGCGGGGGAGCATGGCTAATTTTCTCAATACAGGCGGAAGTCCGAGCTGATCCGCGGTCAGAATATCGCTCGGAATCTGACGGAAAACCGCCGCGCATCCCCATTTCTGCATGAAAAAATTTGCCCTGTATCTGGCAAGTCCCGGAATTTCATAGCCGAAGTCAACATCTCCGGTTTCTTCGAAGACTTTCACCTTGTTTTCCGGGGCAATTTCATAAAGCATGGCCTTGAGTTCGTCACTTTCCAGCACCTTGTATTTGACCCGCTCCAAGTCTCCCCTCAGTCTGAGGGCAGGAGGCTGTCCTGAAATCAGGTGAAGGTCTGATGCGCCCTGTTCGTGCATCAATTTGAAAAAAGCATCTATCTTTGCCATCTTTTTACCTTTGTTCTGAGAAGTTACATCAATCTTAAAGCCAGACTGTACAGGCTTCCCACCAGAAAATTATTTAAAAACGCAATGGCAACCAGCACAATTATCACAGAAAAATCAAAGCCGCCGTAAACAGAGGGAACAACTCTGCGGATACGGCGGAGAACCGGCTCTGTGACATTGTGGATGAAATTGACAATGGGGTTGCAGGGATCGGGATTCACCCATGACAGCAGCGCGCGTGCAATGACAATAAGCATATATATATTCAGCCCCATTTCAAGCACTGCGGCAATCGCCTTTCCTCTTGTTTTTTTTTAGGAATTACGCAATTTAAAACAGAGTATATTCCTGATTCTGAAAAATAAGTCAAGTCTTTTCCAGATTCTCAAAGCCAAAAATCAGGTTTCCCGGACATTTTTTTTCAGACAGATCAGATACAGCATTTTTTATGATTAAATATATTCAGCAGATCACAAAAGTTCGTAGTCCCGCCTTTAGGCGGGCTGTCTTATCAGGCTGACTGTCTGATTTGACAATAGCCGCCTGAAGGCGGGACTACGAACTTTTGCAATAGCCGCCTGAAGGCGGGACTACGAACTTTTGCGGATTTTCGATCTGCTGATATTAGGATTTAAGTGCAAAGGCTGTAAAATGCCTTTATCACGGTTTCAGGCAAAGTTCGAAGGCAGTCCGGTTTCTCGCAGTTGTTTTTGCTGATTTCAAAACAGGGACCGCGGCAATTGAGATCAGCAGGTCTCAGCACCGTGACAGCCCGTCCGGAGGGTCGCCAGCGTATCGGGTCCGAAGGACCGAAAACAGCCGCAGTCGGCAGCCCTATAAATGCTGCAAGATGGCTCACTCCCGCGTCGTTGCCGATAAAACCGCCTGCGGTTCGGAGCAGTCCGGCAAGTTCTGTAAGATCGGAAATCAAATGAACGGTCCGGCGGGAATCATCCTGAAGCGCGCTTTTCAGAAACTCCTCCGCGGGTCCGATAATAAATTCAGGTAACAGTCCGTCTGCCCTGAGAATTGCCTCTGTTTTTATAAAATCAGAAACCGGCCAGTTTTTCCTTCTGCTTCCGGATCCGGGGTGAATCAGTATTTTTTTCGGATCATAGCCCTTATCCCTTGTGTCAGGATAGGACAGAACAGTGTCGCTGTTTTCAAGCAGGCCGCATTTCATAAGGTTTGATAAAATATGCTCTGTGATATGTACAGGCTCAAAGACAGTCGCCCGCGGACGGATACGGTGAACAGGGTTTTCTGTTACCGCTTTTATCGCGTGTTCAGTTTCCTGAGAATAAGAGAACAGAATAATCTGATCGTAAGAGCGGAGAATGGTGTTAAGTTTCGGAAGAACAGTATCCGAATAAAGCGATGCAAAGAGTGCCGATTCCGCGGGAAAAAAATTGTCAGTCACACCGAGCGCGGCGGACATTTTTCCCAGCTTGTCCTGACACACCGCATCAACGCGCGGAAATTTTCTTTTCAGCCTTAAAATAGCGGGAAACAGGGCAATGAAATCGCCCAACGCGCCTTGATGGATAATCAGAATACCTGACATGACAGGGGATTTTCAGGAGGGGATGGAATAAGTCTGCAAAAAAGTGTTGCCCGATATTCCCTTGTGCCGGAAACTCTCAGGCATTTCAGGTTTATCGGGCAACATTTTTTCCATTTGCAATCTCTCAGTCTTAACACTTTTCAGCGGAAAGAGAAAAGAATACATTCCCTTACTATTTGTAGATACCTGCGCCGACGAGCAGATCTTTCCCTTCAACCTTCAGAATGTAGCTGCTTTTCTTGGAGGGAGCTTCTTCGCCGGGTTTGGGCCACATATAATCCACCCAGCCGGAGCCTTTTTCTTTTGCAAGGGCTATGAATTCTTTGAAAAATTCTTTGCCTTCTTTGTCCTTCAGTTCCAAAAGGTTTTTGCCGATCAGGTTCGGACTCATGGGATGGGCAAGCATCACGCCGCTCATATCCATAAGAAAGACATAGATGTCGCCTTTGACGAATTTGCCGTCTTTCTTATTGATTTCCGCTACTGCGGCATCCTGTCCGTCTTTGGTGATCATTCCAGCGGCTTCTGTGCATTTTGCAACGCACTCTTTCTCAGCGTCGGACTGTGCAAAAACATTTCCGATCACACAGAGCGCAAATACTGCTGCCAATCCCAGAATCATCGCTTTCTTCATCGTTTAAGTCTCCTTCTTGCTTGAAGTTGATAAGAGCCAAGTTCATAAGAGCCGGTCTTATTTGTAATATCCGGCACCGACAAACATATCGTCCCCGATTTTCAGGACATAACTGTTTTTTGCTGCCGGATTTTCCTCACCGGGTTTGGGCCACATGTATTCCACCCAGCCCGCGCCTTTTTCCTTTGCAAGGTCTGCGAAATCTTTGATAAAAGCTTTCCCTGCTTTGTCTTTGGTGTCCAGCATATTCTTTCCGATAAGCGCGGCGTTCATCGGGTGAGCCAACATTGTTCCGTCCATTTTCTGCAGAAAAACATAAGTGACAGGCGAAACAAAGGGCCCGTCTTTTTTGTTGATTTCCGCAATAGTCGCATCCAGTCCCTTATCTTTGAACATGGCAGCGGCTGCCTCGCATTTGGCGATGCATTCTTTCTCTGCTGCTTCATTTGCAAACACATTTCCTGTCACACACAGCGCGACAAACATCGCCACCGCGACAACCATCAGTTTCCTCATACTGCTTAATCCTCCTTGACGAATAATTCCAACTTACTGAAAAAGTTATTAAAGGTCCGTAAGTCTCTTCCTCCTGCTGTAAAAAGTGTTTTTTACTGTCTGATCCGGACCTGAAAGATTGAATGAATGGTCTATTTATCACATTTTTTTATGAATGCAAGAAAAATTAAAAAAAAATGAGGATGCCGCAGAATGAATCCGGTTCATTTTGTGTTCAGGCAGATCACCGTTCAGAAATGAATCTGAAAAATACAGTAAAAACAGATAATAATATAATATTTCCCCTGCGAGCAGCCCGCGGATTTTTTTTGCAGTCAGCGTGAAAAGCAGCCGCATGCCGCCCGGGAGCGCCGAACCCCAGTTCGGCGGTATGAACAGCCGAACAGTTGCCGTAAACTGATACAGCTTCCTGTTTTCAGACATAATTCCTCCTTATTTTGTAAAACAGATATTCAGGCTGACAAGTCATTTCTTCCCTGCCAGCTCGGCTAACTCATTGATAAATTTATTCATCTGAAGTGCCTGCACATTCATATCTTCGGATGTGATCACTAATTTTTTTCCGTCAGACGCGTTGGATCCGACAATCGTATCCATTTCTGCCATGTCTTTGGTGATCCGGTCAATTCCCTGTGCCTGCTGATTCATGCCCTCGGCCACACCGCCGACCAACCCGCTGGTTTTGCACGCGTCGCTTTCCATTCTGACAAAGCTTTCATTGACCGTGGAAACCAGAGCCGAACCTTCCTGTATTTCTTTTACCGTACTTTCGATGATCGCGGCTGTATTCCTTGATGCCTCAGCGGACTGCATGGCAAGATGACGCACCTCCTCTGCCACAACCGCAAAACCTGCCCCGGTCTGACCTGCCCGTGCTGCCTCAACGGCTGCATTCAGGGCAAGCAGATCGGTGCGGAATGCGATCTCATCAATTGTTTTGATAATTTTGCGGGTTTCATAGCTGGCACGGGAAATGTCTTCCATGGACCGGATGAGACGGTTCATGGAGTCATTGGCTGTTCTGATGCTGAGGACCGAGTGTTTCACGATCCGGTCCGCATGATCGGCATTGTCCGCATTCTGCCTGACCGTGGCATCCATCTCTTCAAGGGATGCGGCGGTCTCACCCAGGAATGCCGCCTGTTCCGAGGTGGCCCGGGCTAATTTCTGCCCTGCTGCCCAGACCTGTTCGGAAGCATCGGCCACCGCTGTGCAGGTATTCTGAAGCCCGCTGATAATCTGATGAATGGGACGGGTGACAAACCGCCTTATCAGAAAGCCTCCGAGAATGCTGATTAACAGGCCGGCAAAGGATACGCTGTAAGCGATTCCCATTGTTTTTGTGTTTTCTTTTCCCGCGAGTTGTGTCACCTGATTCAGGGCAGATTCTTTCTGCTTTCTGATTATCTCTTTCAGTCTGATGAAATCATCGCCTGATTTTCCGTAAATCAGTTCATAAGCTTTTCTGGTCTGAAAATACTCGTAGTGAAGCTGCATGATTTTCCGGTAATCCTCAGCGCATCCGTCAAAGACTTCGCCGAATCGGGAATGCTTTTTCAGCTTATCGGAGAGTTGTCCGATAAGAAGATCAATGCGGACCTTCAAGGGCTTCATTTCCTCGGGGTTGACTGTTCCGAGGTATTGAAAAATGTTCAGACGCAGCTCATATAAGTCAGATTCGATGCTCTCAGTATCGCGGGAAGCATTCAGAAGATCATCATAGAGATGACTTACTCTCTCAACATTATAGATGCCGAGGAATCCTTGCAGGATAAGAAGCATTGCCATGCTGAAGAAAGCAATCAGAAATTTGCCTTCCATCTTCAATCTGAATTTCCCGAATCCTCTCATTATGTTCTCCTTGTTTGTTTATCCGGAGTGCAAAAAAGGAATTTTTGCACTCCTTTTAATAAGATTAGATTTGCACTCCTCCACTATTGCTCAGAAAAATGCCTGACCGCGGTGTTATCGAAGATTTTATCCGGATCAAAATCTTTTGCAAGCCTGCCGCTGTTTTTGAGCATGGTCTTCATTTCCCTGAGCCAGACAGAAAAACCGCCGCCGTCTCTGTTTCTTTCCCTCAGCATGTCCGCGTCATGGATACGCACCCCTTCATACATTTCTTTAAGCTCCCCGTCAGAATAGGGCGGATCACCCTCGAATGTTTTGCTGTTGAGGATTTTTTTGTACTCCTCCCAGTTGGCTTTATCGCCCATCCATTTCACAGCCTCAAGCCATCCTCTGAATATTTTGGAAAAATCTTCCAAAGGAATGCTTTTCAGAGCATCTGTTCTCATGGCAATGCCTTCAGGCATACAGCCCGGATAAGAGGCTGTGGTTCCCACAACTTTGCCCTTGCCTTCTTTTTCGGCGCGGATCGCTTCAGGATTGTAAAGCACAAGCCCCTTGATACGGCCGAAGATGAAACTGTCAGCCAGTTCCTTTGCCTCAAGTCCCCCGATAATCCGTACATCGGATACGCTGAGTGTGTTTGTTGCAAGATACTGATGCAGGAAAAAAAGCACCGCGGGATTATCCACATAAACCCCGAATGGCTGACCTTTCAGCTTTTGAATGTCAATATCCTGTTTGACAATAACCTTATCGCCCCCGTGGGACCAGTCCACTTCCGCGATCAGCGTGATGGGGGAACCTTCCATGTAAAATCCGATCCATGTCCCCATCATCTGGTAAGCGATGTCAACGCGTTTGTTTACCAGCGCGTTGCACGCGTCTTTTTCACTGGTAAAGTTGACAAGCCTGACATCAAGTCCCTGCTTTTTCCAGAATCCTTTGGCATCTGCCACATCATTCGCGGAAAAACCTATCCAGTGGTGTGTGCCGACGGTATAGGTTTTTGCCTGTGCCACGGCGGTAAAAACCAGAAGAATTCCCATTGCGGCAATGATACGTTTCATAAATTTTTCTCCTTTCATGTCATAAGGTAATATGTTATACAGCCTTGGGCTGAGACTGCAATATCCGGACAATACGATTTTATATCAGCAGATTATAATAAATTACCGATCTGTCTGCATGACGCGGAAGCTTCGTGGGGAAACAGCTCTGAATTTCCGCAAATTGCAAAATAATTTCACATCAGACGATTTTTAGTCTAAAATAAACCTGATCTGAATCATAGTGCATAAAAAAGAAAAAAATCGGCTGTAAAACGATTTTGCAAATCGTTTTTATCAGCATCCCGGGAAACCGGAAAACTCAGATTATGACTGTGCTGAGAATATCATTATTTAATCCTTAAATCCACTGAAAACGGAAAACTTCATGGGGCATGGTCATGGTGCTGAGAAACAGATTTTTCAAATCCGACACACGAATTTTTTATATAACAAAAATAGTAAGGAGGCATAACAGACCATGGGAAAATTGGCTGAAGTAATGAATCAGGCTGTAAAGGTAATGGGAGAGAGAGAGGGGAAATATCTGACGTTCACCCTTGCCGGAGAAGAGTACGGTATCGGCATTCTGAAGATCAAAGAAATTATCGGGATGATGCCCATCACCTTTGTGCCTCAGACACCGAATTTTGTGAAAGGCGTCGTCAATCTGAGGGGAAAGGTTATCCCGGTGATGGATCTGCGGCTGCGCTTCGGGATGGACGCGATGGATTACACGGACAGAACCTGTATAATTGTGGTGGAAATCACCGGAGATACTGGAAATATTATGATCGGCGTCGTGGTGGATACGGTTTCCGAGGTATTGAACATCAAAGGCGAAGACATTGAAGATACCCCGGCTTTCGGCACAAAATTAGATACGGATTACATTCTCGGAATGGCAAAAACCGATGGCGGCGTGAAAATTCTGCTTGACATTGACCGGGTTCTCAGAACCGATGAAATTTCATTGCTTGAAAAAGCAGCATAATGGTATTATCCAGACAGGGCGGGTGAAACCCGCCCTGGCGGAAACAATCTTGCGGCATCGCGGAGACGGAGCAAGGCGTGTTTACCCGCCCTCCTGAAACAGAGAACATTATGGAAGAATATATATGCCTGATAATTATAATGAAATTACCCGAATCACCTCATCTCTTGATGATGCGGCAGCGATGCTGATTCAGACTGACCCGGATAATATTTCGGAACTGACAGTCCTGCGGGAAATTTTGAACACCGCTGCATCCGACAGCTCATACCCCGAACCTTCAAGGGCAAAAATTGTTCAGGCCATAAAAAAAATCGAAGAGATCATCGCTCCTGAAAATTCTGTTTCATCTGCGTCAGGATCGGATATCCTCGGCGAAATCGGTCTGATGATAGAGGAAGCCATGAATACGGCAGAAGCACAGGAACAGTCGAAAGAAAAACCGGTTCCCGCGTGCGGAATGTCCGCGGAGTCTGAAGATAACAAAGAAGAAACAAATTATATGCCTGAAGATGCGGATATGGAACTGCTCAAGGCTTTTGTCAATGAAAGCAGCGATCTGATATCCAATGCTGAAGAGGCATTGCTGATGCTTGAGAAAGAACCGGAAAACATGGAAGCGGTGAATACGGTGTTTCGGACATTTCATAACATCAAGGGAACTTCAGCGTTTTTCGAACTCACCATTATGACGGAAATGGCACATTATGCAGAATCGTTTTTAAGTCAGATCCGTGACCGGCAGATACGATACACCGACGATTATGCTGATCTGGCTCTCAGGGCTGTGGATATGTTCAAAGAGCTTTTTCAGAGACTTGCGGAAGCAATGAGGGGAAAACCGTTTTTCAAACCCGAAGGATATGACGCGCTGCTGAATGTTCTTGCCGGTTCGGGAAATCTCAGATTGCGTGAAAAGCCCCTGCCGGCTAAGAAAAAACCGTCGGTATCCCTGCAAATTTTGAAAAAAACAGTTTCTGCTCCTGAAAAAGCTTCCGGAGAAGCCCCGAAATCTTTGCCCGAAACAGAGCTGGAGGATTCTGAAACAGACAGCGATAATGAGGAAAATGTCCGCTCCGAGGCAGAATCGCTGATTGATGTTGCACGGGGACTCCGGCTGCGCGATACTGGCGAGCGCGTCAGACAGACCGTGGCAGATTCCTCGGTCCGCGTTCCCATTGACCGGCTGGACCGCTTTATTGACATGGTGGGCGAACTGGTGGTCTCCCATTCGATGGTGGCTCAGGACAAACGCGTGGCTGACGAAACAAACCATGATCTTTTCAGAAAAGTATCCCAGACTGCCAAAATCGTCCGTGAACTGCAAAATATGAGCATGTCCATGCGGATGATTCCTCTTAAAGCTGTTTTTCAGAAAATGGCGCGGTTAGTAAGGGATCTGTCCCGCAAACTCGGCAAAAACGTCAGCTTTGTCACCGAAGGCGAAGATACTGAAATTGACCGTAATATGGTGGATATGATAAATGATCCCCTGGTGCATATTGTCCGAAATGCAGTGGATCACGGCATAGAACTGCCGCAGGATCGGGCAAAAAACGGCAAAGCCGCTCAGGGTAATGTAAAATTATCCGCGTATCATTCTGCCGGAAATGTGGTGATAAAGGTGGAAGATGACGGGCGGGGATTTGACCGGGAAGCAATTTTCGCCAAAGCTCTGCAAAGAGGACTGATTCAGGATACGCGCGGTCTTAACAGCAGCACAATAGCCGACAAGGAACTTTTCGAACTGGTCTTCAGCCCCGGATTTTCCACAGCCAAAAACGTCTCCGAGGTTTCAGGGCGCGGGGTCGGAATGGATGTGGTGAAAAAAAATGTCGAATCGCTTCGCGGACAGGTCGAAATCCGGTCGCTTTCAGGAAAGGGAAGCGTTTTTAAAATAAACCTGCCCCTTACATTGGCGATTATTGACGGGATGGTTGTCCGGGTGGGAGCCGAGCGCTATGTGATGCCGACGGTTTCCATTGTCAGGTCTGTGCGTCCGACGCCGAATGATATGTCAACCGTTTTCAACAAAGGCGAAATGATATTGCTTCAGGGAAAACTGATTCCCTTATTCCGGCTGGGCAGACTGTTCGGGATCAGAGACACTGAACAAGACCCTACCCGTGCAATCGCTGTGGTGGTGGAAGATGACGGACGGCAGGCCGGGCTTCTTGTGGATGAACTGATAGGCAGCCAGCAGATTGTAATCAAAACGCTGGGAAAAATTATCCGGAATGTCGTCGGTATTTCAGGAAGCGCGATCATGCCTGACGGCAGAGTGGGTCTGATTTTAGATATCGGCGGCTTGGTAAGGCTTGCAAATTCGGGGTAATCCGCAGAACCTATTAGGGGCATGTCGGCGACATGCCCTCACCGCAGATTGATATACGATTTTAAAAACAATGAACTGGCAGGAGCAATATGATCGTTTCGATTCCTTATCAGGGCGAGGTGTTTTCTCTGCTCACGGCAGTCGTATGGGCATGGGGAGTTATTCTGTTTAAAAAAAGCGGGGAGACTGTTCATCCCATTGCCCTGAATTTTTTCAAAAATATTCTTGCATCTCTCCTTATTCTGCCTACTATGTATGCTTTCGGCGGAACACTGGACGTGCCGGTTTCCGCAAAGGAATATCTGCTGATTCTGGCAAGCGGCGCATTGGGTATCGGCATTGCAGATACCCTGTTTTTCAAAAGCCTTAACCTGCTGGGCGCAGGACTGTCAGCGGTGATAGACTGTCTCTACAGCCCCTGTGTCATAGGATTGTCGGTTCTGTGGCTCGGAGAGCGTCTGACTTTTTTTCAGGGAATCGGCGTAGTAATGATTGTCTCTGCTGTGCTGACTGCCGCAAGCAGAAAAGGAAATCAGATTTCCCGCGAGAATCTGCGGCTCGGTATTCTTTACGGGGCATTGGCAATATCGCTTATGGCTGTGGGGATTGTGATTGTCAAGCCGTTGCTGAATCAATTGCCTGTTCTCTGGTTGAGTGAGGTGCGTCTTACAGGCGGGTTAATCACGCTGTCCATTATGTTGGCGCTACATCCTGAACGGCGAAGTATCCTGAGTTCTTTTACTCCGGGAAAAGACTGGAAATATCTGCTGTCAGGTTCTTTTCTGGGAACCTATCTGGCTTTAGTTCTGTGGCTTGCCGGAATGAAATTTACGCAGGTCTCCATTGCCGCTGCGTTGAATCAGACGAGTAATATTTTCATATTTATTTTTGCAGCCGTATTTCTCCATGAAGCTGTCAGTCTTCAGCGGGTGATCGGTATTTTTCTGGGAGTTGCCGGGACATTG
>JFJP01028753.1_pt1 | contig 10432 bp, 9 predicted proteins | sample 431651 | NCBI WGS metagenome assembly JFJP01 (sample SAMN02602958, study PRJNA72255) | Microbial mat metagenome, whole genome shotgun sequencing project. | biome: fresh water; feature: sink hole; material: water; isolation source: purple microbial (photo- and chemosynthetic) mats found in... | reverse complement strand
GATTGATGGGGATTGATGGGGATTGATGGGGAATAATAAATATATTTCAATATTATAAATCCATAGAAAATATGAAAAAACATAAAAAATTTCATACCATCCAATAAATCGATGTTAAATAAAAGGCTTTATGTGAATTTAAACCCACACAATTCACTGTCCAAGGACAATGATGGTCCATTTTTAAAGTACATGTGTTGCAGACCTTGCAATGATGGGTTCTTAAAGGCTTCCAATTATTCTCACAAAGACCTTGAGTGCACATTTCGTCGTTTTCTATGTAAGGATAAGTGAAAAAAGGATCTCTTTGGTTTGGTTCGTTCTTTTTTACTCATGAAATATATTAAGTTTTTTTAAGAAAATAGGACTTTTTTATGAGATTTGGACTCGATTGTTATTGCGAAATAATAGGATATCATACACATTGTAAATATAAAACAAAGGGAAAATAAAGAAAAATTGTGCTCGAATTCATTAGTTTTTAAAGGATCGTGAAGCCACTTTTTTTAATGAGTTTAAGAATTAAATTAATGAATTTCAGTGGTTTTTTATACTTCAACTTGCAGAATCACACAATTTATGGGCATTGAAATCACAAATGCTATCACACAAGGACGATATTTTTGGAAAATAATGGCTAAAGTGCGACTTTCTTTTCGCATAGCCTTCAAACCATTTGCAATTTCATTTACATTTTCATTCACATTCATTTATTAAAATTATAAAATTGGAAAAAATCCAAATCTTTTTTTTTAAATTAAAAAAAAAAACACAAATTTTTTTTTAAATTTCAATAATACCCCATTTTTTTTTACTTTAAAAAAAAATTCATTTATTTTTCAAAGTTTTCCTTATTAAAATAACTCTTCTTATTTAACTTTATTCTCGGCTGATTTGAACTTGAACTTTGCGAAGAAAATTATTGCAATTAGCAGACAGATCCCTCCAATCACGCAATAAGCTATAGCCAGGAACGGGTTTTTCCCTCCAAATGCTCCTGCTGTTGACATCACAAAATATTTATTCCCAGCAAAAGATGCTACATCATAATCTAAAAACAATTTAAATGATTATAATTCTTTATAAGTCACCAAATAGAATACTATTATTAATAGTTAATTTATAATCCCCAGCACTCAAATCACTTTCGATTTTTCCCCATAGTTTTCTGAAATTTGGTAATCCTGCAGTTCTCATCCATACAACAAAATGTTCTAAACCCAATTTTTATAAATAAAACTATATATTTATAACCATTTTCGGGGTCGAGCCATTGTGTTTGATTCGAATTAGAGCATCTTTTGAACTTCTTTCCCACATCATTCGGCCATGAAATCCCAACTTCATTGATCTTATATTGTGTTCCATCATCAACGCTCACAAAATTCGCATAACTATCTAAAAACCATCGCCAATAAATAAATGGTAGATAAAAATAAAAACCATTAAAGAAGCTCTTGGCAATAAGTCCACAAGGATTCGCAACCGCATCTTCCTTTAAATCGTACCCTCCCCAACTTTTAGTCACGCCAATATGTTTCATTAAATAGGCGGGATCACAAGCAGTGTAGGCATCTGAGGAGGATATTTCAGTTCCAGCGAGCTGCGTGGCACTCTTTGACCGGATATATCTTCTATGGTTCTGATAGAAATTGTGCAGCTCGTAAAAGACGAAGATTGGAGCCTGCATGTCTTTGTCCAATGTGAGTGTAATGGTGCAGTTTGTTTTCAAAGCACATTTTGAAGTATCATCATATTGCGAAGTCACTTCTATAATGCTAGCGTTGATCGTTATGAGGACCACACCGAAAATAATGAAGATTATCCCTATATATGAAGAAATATAAGAGAAAGAAAATATGAAAATAAAGCGAAACCTAGCACTGTAAAGAGAAGGATCGTGGATTTTACAGTAGGTATTGGGTGCCATGTACGAAGAAAAAGGTCTTTCCAGAACCCTTTGCTGTTATTTTCTCTTGACATTTAAGAAAATTCAAGTTATTTTTCAACAAAAAACAATATTTTTTTTATTTTGTAAATTTCTTTAATAACTGCTGAAATTCTTAAACTCCTTTGAAATTCCTATCACTCCTAAAGCCAGAGCGGTTCCTGAATCCTCTTGGATCTTCCCTATATGTCCTACCCTTCCTATATTATCTTCTTTTTCGTTGACAACACAAGCTCTTCCCAATATAGAAACATCTCCAAATAACGAAATTTTATCAATTTTTGTGGCAAAATACGCCTTTCCTTTTAAATCGCTATGTAAATTGCCTAAATCTCCCACATGACGGTTTTTATCCCAAATATCCCCATGTTCTTGATTATAAGGGTTAAAATGTGACCCTATAAAAGAAGCTCCGCCTCGTAAATCACCGAATTCGTGGATATGCAAGCCGAATGAACAACTGGGAGGAAGGTTTGTGATTGAACAGACCATCTTTGTAGGAGTTGTGGGGTTTTCTTGAGAGAAACTGATTATTCCTGTAGTTTGGGAATGGGGATTGAGCCCAGTTAAGATACAAAGAGCGTTTTTAGAGTATTTGGGAGAAGGCTCTGAAAAATTTATGGGTTTTGAATGAGAAAAAAATAGAAAAAAAGGGACTAAAGCAAAGCAGCGCATTTTATTTGAGCTAAAAAGAAAAAATTAATTTATTTTTCTTTTTTTTTATAAAATCAAATGATCAAGGATTTTGGAAAGTAGGTGGTCTCAGCTTTTTGTTTCAGAAAAAAATGAAACATTTCTTTAATCATATTTGCAAAATTTTAATAATTTTTAAAAAAAAAAAATTTAAATTTTAAATTACGAAAAAAAAAAAAATCCCAAAATTCAAAGAAAAATAGACAATTTGGACAAATCCTCTACAAAGAAGATAGATGAAACAAAGCTGTCAATTTATAATTTAAATCACATTTTTTCTCTTGAAATTCATTGAGTTTGAAAATTAAAATTTTGATTTTTTTTTGTTTGAAAAAAATCGTTTAAAAATTAATTAAAAATTGTATGGAAATGAATTTAAAATTCAATGAAAAAATTATAGGAAAATTAATCAAAAACTCAAGTAAATCCTTCAATAAATCTCTTTATATTCCAAACAATAGCAGTGCAATATTTTCTCTATAAAAGGATGATTATCGCTCATACAAAAAAAATCTCATCAAACCCCTAAAAAAAAATGGCCTTTTTCCAGAAGTCCCTCTCCTACCTTAAAACATTCGACCTTTTCGGAGTCCGACCTTCCTTTTATTTCCAAGGCAAACTCAAGTCTGGTACTTCTTTTGGCTTCTTCCTTTCCTTATTGCTCCTGATTTTCACCTGTATTTGCTTCGGATATTTCGGTCAGGACCTCTATTATCGTCTAAACCCCAATCTACGATACCATGCGGAATTTCGTTCTCTTCCTGAAAGTATCACACTCGATCCTGAAGAAACTCCTATTATAATCGAATTAAACTCAATGATTGGCGATATTTTCTTCACTGATCCTAGTCTTTTATCATTGAAAATCAGTCAGTTTAGTATCAGGAAAATACTAAATGAAACGATAGTAAATAGTGAATATTATCCTATGGAGATTTGTACTAGCAAAAACATGGAAAAACTAGATAAAAAAACCCAGGAATATTTTTTGAAGAAAAACCTGAAGGATTTTTTTTGTGTACCCCCCTCTTTGAAAAATTTGACAATGCAAGGAGCTTTTGATCAGGAAATCTTTCAGGCTATTGTTATAACAGTGTCGATTTGTGATAATTTGACCAGAAGCAGCGATAATTTGACCATTAATAACTGTAGACCTTTCGAAGAAATTCAGAGTAAATTGATCAGAGGGTATATAGGAGTATATTTCATCGATTATACTATAGATCCAAGTGATTATTTATCGCCAAAAAAAACTCAACCGAAAGAGGTTTTTACCAATTTTATGGTAAATTCGCAAAAACAGATGGATATTATGATGAGAAATAACTATATAAAAACTGAAGATGGAGTGATTTTTCAACAGAAATCTGAAGAAAAAATTGTTAATTTTGATGCTTCGCATGAGTTTGACTTTAAAGTGGAAAATAAGGACTTTTTCTTGATTTTCTTCAAAGTCAAACAGGAAAACGCATATTATGAGAGGAATTATAGGAAATTACAGGATCTTTTAGCACAAATAGGAGGGTTTTTCAATTGTTTTTGGATTATAGCAATTGCCTTTAATTATCTATTTAGCAATTTGTTCATTATTTCAGAGATTTTAATTAATATTTTCACGATAAAAATTGCGATTCCTGAAGGAAAAAAAAGAGAGAAAAAGAGAGAAAATGCGATAATCTATGATGATAGAGGAGAATTATTAACCATTCCTATGGGAAAATCACAGAATATAAGCTCTTTTAATAGTGGAATCTTCTGTTATAAATCCCCGAATATTCAGATTCAAAGAATTAAAAGCAATTTTCATAATGAAGAATCCGAGGAAAAAGATAACAAAGAAAATTGTGAGGAAAAATATCGCAAATATGAGGAATTCGAGGAAAAATATCTCAAAGAAGAATTCGAGAAAATAGAACACAAAGAAAATTGCGAAGAACAATATCACAAAGAAATTAAAGAGGAAAATAATCACAGTGAAATTATTGAGGAAAAATGTCCCAAAGATGAATTCGGGAGAAAAAATCATCTAGAAAAAAGTGAGGAAAAATATCACAAAGAGGAGTTCGAGAAAAAAAATCACAAAGAAACTCATGAGAAAAAATATCACGAAGAAATTAATGAGAAAAAATACCGCAAAGATATTTTTGAAGAGAAAAAATTGAAAAATCTTATTTATTCTGAAGATAAAATGTTGGAGAACATTGAGAATTTCAATGATTTTTCTTCGATAAAAATAAATGAAGCTCCCCAAATTCATCAGGAAAAAACTCATAAAGAAATTAAGAAGAAAAAATATCACAAAGAAAATTACGAGGGAAAAACAGCATGCAAAGAGGAATTCCTAGAAAAAAAACTGAAAGATGCTATTTCTCTTGAAGAGATAATTTTGGAAAACAATGATAATTTCATCGATTTTTCTGCCATTAAAATCCAAGAAGAAGAATTGAAGGATTTCGAATTAGTGGAAACCATTGATCTGGGATTTCTGGACTATTTGCATTATTATACTGGTTGGTTTAAATCTCCTGAGAGAGATAGGAAAAAAATGATAATGGATAAGGGAGCGACAATCTTGAGAACTTGTTTGGATATTAAGTATATTATTCAAAAGTTTTATGAGATAGAAAAATTAAAACAAATGCTGTTAAATGATGAGGAGTTAGAGAGATTTGCCAGACTTCCCAAGCCGGAATTGAAGTTTTCTATCGACGAAAATCAAAAGAAAAAGAACAAAATTAACATTTTTAGCAGCCTTTTGGCAAAGAGGGTTTCGCTGAAAAAGGAGGAAAAAAAGAAAAAAATAATGATTGAGGTTAAAAATGAAAAAAAATTGAGAAAACCGAAGGATTGCAAGATTTTCAGGGAAAAAAGTGTGTTTCGGAGTAAAATTTGGTAATTTATCAATATATTTTAATATGTATAAAATATAGAAAAAAAAAGTTTTTAATTTGAATAAAGAACAATTATAAAAAATTTGGGTTGTGTTTTTTTCGAAAGAAAAGAAAAAGATTTTTCTTTGTTTCGATTTTAAAAATAGTAAATGAATAAAGCCATTTTTTTTTAAAAAATTGTCAAAAGATTGTTCTTTATGAAATATTTTTTTTTGTTCAACATCAGTACAATGCTATTTAATTGAGAAGTTTTCGAGACTGTATCCACTTTATGACCTAGATGCTCAATATCAACCCTTGCCAACAATGAAAAAATATTTATATTAATTTTTGTTGAAGAAAAAATATTCTGATTTTTAAAATAAAACATTTTTGGGACTAAATTTTTTCTAGGTTATTTAAATTCAATTTTTCTCACTAATTCATTGAGTTTATTTCTTTATTAAAATAAAGAACAAAATGGTTTATCTTAACCAATAATCCTCTTGTCTCCAAATATCGTTATATTCTTCCATAAATTGTTCCTGGAATTCTTCATATTTTCCTGTAGTTCCCAAAAAATCACATGATTTATAAAAATCTGTAACTCTTTTAGAAAAATTAATGATAATATATCTCAATATGGAAAAAACCTTTTGATTTTGTCACCCAGTAAAGAAAGATTCAGGCCAGTGTGTCTCGTCATTTCACAGCCTAAACAAGTCACAATGAATTCAGGCTCAATCTACCCATAAAAACCAAATAAATTCATTTAAAAAAAAAAAAAAAATAGAAAAAGAAAAAAAGAAAAAATGCTTTAAAAAAATTAAAAATTAACACGAAATTTCTTTTTATTCTTTTACCTTAACTCCGAAATAATTCTTCATTAGCCTGTCTTTATCAGTATCCAGCTGAAAGAACTCGATTCCGGGGTACTGTTCGCTGAGTTTTTCAAAATCCACATCAGCTTGTTCACACCTGTTCCCCTCTATAAAACCTCAATGAAATCCACAATAAAATTTACATAGGGTTCCAATTAGCTCTAAAATACATACAGCTTAAAATGGGTTTTTGAGCCTTTAAAAAGCTTTGAAACTCGCTGAAACCCTCGAATTTTTTTGAAGAAAAAGCGCTTTTATTGAAGAAAGGGGATTTAAAGAGTTTTGCTGTGAATTTTAGCATTTTTATCGATAAAAAAAGTCTTGAAATTATTACGATAATTTTCGATTATTTTTCTCATTATCAGAAAAAAAGATATTAAATTTCGATAAATTATGGCCAAAAGTGTCAGATCTAAGATAAAAAAACGCTTTAGAACCCTAAAACGCACATACATCGAGCAAATCAAAGGCGTTAAAGATAAACAGGACCTATCGAATCGTCTATTAGCTACAATAAATCATTTCAATTATAGAGGTTTTCATAATCATTTCTCTTTATTTTAGCTTTTATTGAGGTTTTTTTCAGAATATCTCTTGATTTTCTTTTGATTTTCATTTGATTTTCTCTATATTTCTTATGATTTTCTTTTGATTTTCATTTGATTTTCCTTTGATTTTCTTTTGTTTTTCTTTTGAATTTCTTTCTATATTTTTTTCTAATTTTCTCATTATTTTCCAAAAGAACCTGAAATAAAAAACGCCTTCAAACATCCAAAAGATCCAAACGCCGGTTTCCCACAGTATAAAAAGCAGGATTTAGTCGATTTCAGAAGCAGTAGGATCCCTTTTGCAGGAACAGAGTTTTCAGGAGCCTATAGAAAAAAAAACAAATTGCAAGAAGCCAAAGAATTGGAAGAAAATCAAGAAATTGAGGTCGAAAATGTGGAAGAAAATATTCCAGAAAACGAAGAAGAAAATATCGCAGAAAATGAAGAAAAAGTCGTAAAAGATGAGAAATTAGATTTGGACTTTGAGAAAATAAAGATAAGTAAAGTGAAAAAAGTGAAGAAAACTGAAGAGGAAAGAGAGATAATATATTTGAAGAACAAGAAGGTCCAGCAGAAAAAAATTCAAAAGAAGAAGCAGCGCAGTTGCAAGAACAGTAGAAAAAGCATGAAATTTTGATTTTTTTCTTAATATTAACTCTATCTATGAACTTTTGTTCAAAATACAAGAATTTTGTTCAAAAACATTAAAAAAAGCTTTTAATTCGAACATGGTGACGTGTAATTCCATTGATATTTATCCTTTATGATTCGAACACATCCCTCACTGTTGATATCCTGATTTCGACAGCAACTCCATGCTGCAATCATTTTCTGTTTCTCCACACTTTCTTCCTTTTCTGAATTTAATTGATCATTTTCTCTCCTAATGAGCACCTTTCCAGGCCTAGTTTCCCAATTGCCATTATGATAAAATCTGAAGGTTTTGTATTCCTTTAAGGTTTTAGATAGATCTGGCTTTCCGACACTGCATAAAGGGTCCTATACATTAAAAATATGGAAAAATTATCAAAATGAATAATTTATAGACATTAAATCAATTAAAATTATTTTTAAAAGTAGTTTAAAGGCACTTATACATGAATTAATTCTAATTTTTTTTATAAAACTGCTACTATACATGAAATTTACATTTTTTTTTAAGAATGTATAAAAAAATTATTTATATATATATGAAAAAAATTAATTTTTTTTATGAACTATACATCAGTTTTGATTTGAGTTTTCAAGAGTTTTCGTTCATATGCCAGACGAAAAACTGCTCCATCAGCTTTTTCCTTTGAAGCTTTGGGATTCTCGAATTTATATCCTTCTCATTTATTTTCTCTTTTCGCAACTTTTGCGTTAAATTCATTTGTAAATCTATGGGTCTATCGTAACCTAAACGCAACGTTTAAAAATGGAAGGTTTTTATTCATACTTTTTATTAAAGTTTCCTCTTTTAACTTCGAATTCAGTTTGCACTTTTCATTTCTTTGTAATAAAATTCAATAAAAACTCAATAAAAATCCATTTAAATGAAAAAAAATTAAAAAAAACAATCAAATGAAAAAAAAACAATAAAAAAAAAATCAAATGAAAAAAATTCAATAAAAGAAGAATTCTTCAAAATTAACTGTTTCAAAAGCTCTATTTTCCTTTCCCTCAAGCTCTGTTCAGTGCTAACATTCCATCCCATATAAATATTCCTTGAATCGCATCCTTCTTCAATTTTTTTATCCTTAATAATCGGAATCGGTTGATCCATAAGTCCTAATTTAATCTATATTTTTTCATAAAAACTGAGATTTTCCTTAAAATATCGTTACTTTGACCAATTTTCTCTCGAAAGTTTCTTCTAAAATCGGGTTTTTTGGGAATAAAACGCTTTGATTCCAGTTTTTTTTGCGTAATTCGAGGATATCAGGGTTAACAAACTCACGGATTTCATCATGAATTTGCTTAGATTTGATAGGAATGTCATCTCCAGCAAAGAATTGCTCGTCTTTATCGTAATTCAGTCTATTGTTCTTAATACTGCCGATTTTGTGGATTTTGGGCTTTAGTTTCAATTTGTTGAAATTTTCATTCTGCTAGAAAATGGGTTTTTGTGGTTAAAATGCGAAAAAGCTGAAGAAATTACCTCGTTTTTCAGTCGTTTTTCGTAGGCGGTTTTAATGAACATTTTCTCGAATTTATTGTTATTTTTAGTTAAATTATATTATGAATTAAGTTTTAAAAAAAATCATTATAAATATCAATGAAATTCCACAATATGAAATTCCACAATATTTTTATCATAAATTTCACAATATTTTTCTTAGTTTTTATCGTAAATTGAGTATCGGAAACATTGAATTTCTTCCATGAATGCAGACAAAAGCGTAATTGCAATGGCCTATATTGTTCTTTAATTGAAGTATCTGTTTCTTATTGAGTTTATCATTGAATTTCACTGCGTTTTTACAGGATTTCTCCATGATTATCTTATCAATAAACGCAGGATATCGGTGATTTCTAAGCTGTTTTCCTTTGAAAAAATTGAGAAAATCATTGTAATTTACACTTAAATCGATGTATTCATCGAAAATCATAGGGATTTTAGAGATTTCTACACGTTTTTCGCCGAATTCTACATTAAATTCAAAACCCCATTGATAAAATTCTTTTTGAAATTTCGCTAGATTCATAATTTCTTCACAATTTTCTATAGAAAACCAGTGTTTTTTCTGGAGAAATTTGTGATAAAAATTTGAAAAATTGAAGTTTTTCTCTTTGTTTTTATTTAGAAAAAGGATCGTTTCTTCAAATAAATTCTTCATTTTGTCACCTTTTATCATAAAATCAAGCTTTTCGCAAAGAATTTCATAACAAATTCTCTCATGGATAGCGTGTTGGTCCAAAGCGACGATATTAAGCAAGAAAGGATCATAAAACAAAAGTATTTTATTAGAAAAAACTCCTATAACGTGAAAATCCTTTATTTTCTTCTTATTTATGATAGTTTCGACTTTTTCTTCATTAAATTTGTGTTTATTTGTGATTTTCAATGATTTTCTGAGAAAATTGAAATCATTTTTCTGAAGGGATTCGTTTAGAAAAGGAAGATCTTTCATTAGAGAATTGAAATCTCGCTTGTTTTCTTGAAAAGAAACTGAAGAATTTAATGATGATTTTGAAGGAAATGTGGGAAGAGGAATGGAGAAATAGATTGGGAGGGAAGGGGACTGGTGATTAGGCTTATAGCGAGCAAAATTCATTTGATTTTTTAATTAATTTAAAAAAAAGGAGGGTTTTTTTAAAATTAAAGTAAAAAAAAAATCTGCTTTTTTTAATGAAAAAAAAAAACTGGGTTTTTTTATTAATAAAAATAAAGTTTTTTGATTTTTTCTAAAAAAATTACTCAAAAAGCAAAGAAAAACCCAAAATATTCAAAAAGCACAAGTGTTTTTACTTTCTAAATATAGAAACCCAAAATATTCAAAAAGCACAAGC